>TARA_R110002020_G_scaffold339183_3_pt1 | contig 10118 bp, 12 predicted proteins | sample TARA_R110002020 | Tara Oceans TARA_R110002020 (sample SAMEA4396489) | marine metagenome | biome: Westerlies Biome; feature: [MES] marine water layer (ENVO:01000295) within the mesopelagic zone...; material: water (ENVO:00002006), including particulate matter (ENVO:01000060) such...
AGTACACAGCGACCGATGGTAGTGTGCATGATATTCGTTTTTGCAACCTCCTTAAGCAAGGATATAACATAGATAAATTTATCAAAGCTAATACGCTCTTTAGAAGACCAGATCATAATTATGCTTCATTAGTCAGGCTGCTCAAGAAAGGTTCGGTAGTATATGACTTGGGTGCCTATATTGGAACTTTTGCAATTCCAATGGCCATTGAAGGGATGAAAGTACATACTTTTGAGGCTTGGCCGGACAATCATAAAAGGTGTGTTGAAAATTGCGCACCATATGATATTGAAAATTATTCTATTGCTCTTTCAGACGAAAATATAATTAAAAAAACTCAAATAACCCATTGTCAAGGTTGGGCTAATTTTGACGAAAATCATTTTGAAGAAATAAGGCATGTGCGATTAGATGATTTTATACTAGAAAAACAATTACCGCTCCCAAGCCTTATAAAAATGGACATTGAGGGCATGGAATCGATTGCTATGCATGGTATGACTGACTTGCTGGAGAATGTTCGCCCAATATGGTCAGTGGGATATCACTTCAATATGCCAGCAGAAATTGAAGGAGTCGCCTGGACAGAGCCGAAAGACGGGGGCTACGATTTTTCTAATATTGGTAAGCTTGATTATTCAATTTTTGATGAACGTGGGCAAAAAGTTCCAAATAGCATTTTGAATCAAAGAGGCGGAGAGTTTGTTTTTGTCCCAAAGGAAAAGATAAAGTAATGTGGAAATATAAATTAAAGTCATATAAGTATAACAATAAGAAGCCACCTTACAGCAAGGTTTGTTTTGGCATACGAGGGCAATATGGAGACATTGTCATGCAAGAACCGGGATTAAGGAAATTTATTAAAGATAACCCTGACACTAAGATTGTCATAGCTGTCTCTAAGAAGTATGAACAAATTTTGCCTCTTTTTGAAAACTATCATGAAAATATTATACAACTTAAGGTATTTGAAGGATATGATGATTGGCCAACGGAGGCTGATAAAAAATACATAGAAGAACAAGAGTTTGATGCAATGTTCCCGCCTGATATTCCTCAACACGCTCAAAATGACTGGGCAAATTATCGACATATTACAGCCGAGACAGCATTGATGATCGGTGTTGATTCTGACACTACAAATATACAGCTTAAGACGCCCGAAAGTGTTGTAAAAGAGCCAAATACAGTAGCTGTCCATCTTTTCTCTAGTAAATGGCCCGGAGGAGTTCGTTCAATTAGTATTGAAAAACAAACAGCAATTGTTAAATATCTCAATGATAAGGGATATAAAGTTTATCAGTTATCCGCTCCAGATCAACCACAAATAAATGGAACGGTCATTAAGCAGGGCACATATTATGATGCATGTTTGAGAGTGTTGTCTTGTGATTTTCTTGTGTCTTGTGATTCAGGGATGGCATGGGTTGCCTCCGGTTATGATCATCCAATGGTCGGACTTTTTTCTTCAAATTACAACACTTTGATAAATACGACGAAAAATTGGTGGCCAGTGAATCCAAATGCGTCTTACCTTGAAGCCCCTATGGCTAATTACATAAATAATGAAGCAATCTTTAGAGAGATTGATAAACTAATCGAGAGAACAAAATGAGAATATCTATTGTAACACCTTACTCACAAAATATAGAACCGCTGATACCGGTGTTTGAGTCTAAAGGAGTGATTGTTGATAAAAATAAATTACACCCTGAATGCAATGCTATCATTGGCACAGGACAGGTTGGCATCCAATCAGTTGATGCTTTTCGCAAAACATTACCAGATGTGCCATTGTTTAATCTAACTCTTGACTTTTATAAGACAGTATGGTCTTCTCCCAACCCCCATGGCTATGATTGGAATCTATATAAAAAAATATTAGTTGAAGCAGATGAACTTTGGTGCCTTTCAAATGAAGTTATACTTAGAATGAAAGAGGAGGGAGTAGATACACAAAAATGTAAACTAATGAAATTGTGGGCTAGATTTTTTGCCTATGAGAAGCAAATTGTCGATAAAAGATATATTTTAAAAACTATGCGTCCATATAAGTATGATAAAAATTACGGTTGGCTAAAAAGAGCTTGTTCTGAATTAAATATACCCCTTAGAGAACCAAATCATAAAGCTAGCGAAGAAGAATATCAAAAGCTTTTAGCAGAGTGCAGCTTCATGTGCTGTGATTACCATGAGACATCGACTGGAGGTCTTGGGCTTATGGAAGGTTATAATTTGGGCAAATTGTCTGTAATTAGCGATTCGCCGTATCAAGGTGCTAGAGATTATTTGGGAGATAGAGCAATATACTTTAATGATAATGATTACGAGGATTTTAAAAGAGTTTTAAAAGAAACTTGGAATAACACGCCAACTACAGATATAAAAGAATGTCAAGATTTTTGTAAGACCCACCCTTCTATTGAAGATAATGTTGACTTTATGATAGAAAGAATTAACATGTTTTTAAAATAGAGGATAAAAAATGACTAAAAAAGTTTGTATTTTAACATCTCGTAATGTAGGACAAGAATGCATAAAATGGTCGAAATCTAACACCCCGCCTGGGTTTGAATTAACACAAGATCTACAGATCGCAGATATTGTTATTTCTGTTATGTATGAAAAATTAATCAAAAAAGAACAAATGAAGAATAAGGTTTGTTTTAATTTCCACCCAGGAACTCTTCCTGAATATAGGGGCTCTGGAGTGTTTAGTTGGGCGATTATAAATCAAGAAAGAAAAATGGGTATAACATTACATCTCATAGACAGCGGTATGGACACAGGAGATATTATTGAAATAAGGCAATTTTTGATTTCAAAACACGATACCGCACATTCTTTATTTCTAAAGGGAGAGAAGACTATTTTAAAAATGTTTAAAGATTGGTACATTGATTTATTAAATGACAATTATATAGCTTCCCCACAAGCCTTAAAAGAAGGTAACAATTATTATATAAAAGATTTACAAAAAGCTAAAAATCTAACTAAGTTTGTAAAAGCTTTTTATTTTCCAGAAAAGGAACCAGCTTACTTTTATAATGATAGAATGGAAAAAATTTATATACACTATACAAAGGAGAAGTAAAGTGAGAAAAATATTTAATTGTAATGTTTGTGTGATTGGCGGCGCTGGCTTTCTAGGCTCACAACTTGTTGATCACTTAATAGAGGATAGGAACTGTGAAGTATTAGTTCTTGACAATTTGATAACTGGTTTAACCAAACATGTGAATAAAAAAGCACAATTTATGTGGTTTGACATTAGAGATGATGAAAATCAACTAGCGAAAATTTTAATTAAAAATGAAATTGAATATGTTTTTAATTATGCCGCCGAGCCTTACATCCCTGAATGTTTTGAAAGACCGATGCATTTTTTTGATATCAACGCCACATCTGTATTGAGAGTTTTAAATGCTTGTCAAAAATCAAATGTAAAGGGAGTACTGCAAGTCTCATCTGCTGAAATTTATGGTGATATGAAGGGTAAGATTTCTGAGAGCGATCCAATCATACCACACTCAACTTATGGTGTCTCCAAGGTTGCTGCTGATGGTTTAGTACAGGTTCGTTGGCGCGAAGCCGGGGTTCCTGCAATTGCCATGCGACAGTTCAACTGTGTTGGGGAAAGAGAAACACACCCCTACGTGATACCAGAAATTATTAATCAATTGTCGATTTCCAATAAAGTAAAGCTTGGAAATAATTCATTTAGAGATTTTCAGTATTCAGGAGATGCCGTTAAAATGGCTGTTGAACTTTTAGAAAAGGGCAAATTTGGCGAAGTTTACAATATGGGTAGTGAAGGTGGTATCAAAATTTATGATCTTGCTATACTAATTGGCAAGCTTATGGGTCATGATGAAGTAGAGGTTATTGTTGATCAAGAGAGAATTAGACCGTGGGAAATTTGGCATTTGCAATCTGATAACACAAAGCTGTATAATGTGATTGGGGCGAGAGCAATAACTTCATTAGAAACAGCTTTAAAAAAGACTATTGATTACTACCAAAACAATGGTAAAAAATGGGATTGGTAATTGGAATACCTTGAGTTAGAAAATAAATTTGCCTCCTATATCGGCGTTGGTGGCTGTGTTACAGTTAACACTGGAACCGCTGCATTACATGTAGCCTTGGAGGCGTTGCAGCTTCCTTCTGATTCGGAGGTCATAGTTCCTCAGTTCACAATGGTTGCGACTGCGTGGGCAGTTTATTACTCAAGATTAAAGCCAGTATTTGTTGATTGTGGCGATGACCTTTTGGTTGATATTGATGATTTAATATCAAAAATAACCCTTAAAACAAAAGTTATAATGGTGACTCATATTTATGGTCGTGTTGCAAATATGGACAAGATTGCAGAAATTGCTTGTATGTATAACTTGCGTATCATTGAAGATGCCGCTGAAGCACATGGTTGCACTTGGAAAGATAAGATGGTAGGAAGCTTTGATATTGGCTGCTTTTCATTCTATAGAAATAAAATAGTTTGCGGGGAAGAGGGCGGAGCAGTAACATCAAATGATTTAGAGTTTATTGAAAAAGTAAGAGATATGAAAAGCATGTCATTTGGCGACAAGCACAACTATATGCATCATCAAATTGGTTTTAATTATAGAATGACGAACAGCCAAGCTTCATTAATTCTACAATCTTTAAAAAATGTAAATAAAAACATAACATTAAGAAGAAAAAATGCTGATTATTATGACACTTTGGTTCCGAATAAAATTTTGATGCCAAAAAGAGATGTCCCGTGGGTTTACGATATAAAGGTTCCAGACAACAAAATAGTTGATTTTTTTAAAAACCAGAACATACCAGCCAGATATGGTTTTAAACCCGTATCGATGTGCGCCCCATTTAATATAGATGCAACCACAACCAATGCCTACAGGCTTTCAAAACATATTATGTATTTGCCTGTAGATCCAGTCTTGACGAATCAACAGATTCAAAATTACACAAATATTTTAAAGGATTTAATATGAAATTTTTAGTGACAGGAACAACTGGCTTTGCCGGTCCTCATATGATAAATAGAATTTTAGAAGATGGACACGAAGTTGTAGCCATGGCTAGAGATTTATCAAAATGCCAAAGCATTGTTGATGTGGTGGGCGAAGAAAACTTAAGTAGAATTAAATTTGTATATGGCGATCTTGGTGTCTTAGAATCTATTAGCCACATCTTCCATAATGATAAATTTGACGGTGTGTTTCATTTAGGAGCGTTTGCTCACCCGCCTTCTTCGTTTGTGACTCCACTCTTGGCAAGCCAAACCAATATTATTGGCACTGCACACATGTGTGATAAAATTATAGAATTGATGCCTGAGTGTGTTTTGATGAATTGTTCAACACCAGAAGTATATGGCATATGCCCCGGTGATAGAAAAATTACAGAAGATTTTCCAATGCGTCCTAACAATCCCTATGGCGTCTCCAAAGCCGGCGCAGATATGTATATGATTGAGCGAACCCAGACAACAGCCCTCAAGGGGTTCCTAACAAGAGCTTTTTCTCACACAGGTCCCCGACGAGGTTCTAATTTTTCAATTTCTTCGGATGCTATTCAAATAGCTAGAATCCTCCGAGGAAAACAAGAGCCTGTAATTAAGATTGGTAATATGAAAGCCAAGAGGATCGTTGCTGATGTTAGGGATATTGTAGATGTTTACTATCAATTAATGATGGCATATTATGATGGCAAGGTAAAAGATGGGGAAATTTTTCATATTGCTGGCAACGATTTATACGAAATTCAACACTACCTAGATATCATGCTAGAGCTATCTGGCTTAACTGGAAAAGTTGAGTTAGAAATAGAACCAAAATTTTTAAGAAAGGTAGAGATTCCCGTGCAAATTCCAGATGATTCAAAAGTACGTTCTCTTCTAAATTGGAAGCCAAAAATTTTAATTGAACAAACATTGCAAGATCTGTTAAACTATTGGTTAAAGGAGGTAGACAATGGGAATTGAAGATGTAGACGGACATAAGTTGATGTACTATCCAGAAGAGGTTGCCAGATGGGCAAGAACTGGACAAGGTACTCCTCTACATGTCGAGATAGGTCCGACAAATCGTTGTAATCATTATTGTAGCTTCTGTAGTGTAGATTGGATTACACACGGCAAGGTATTGATAGACACAGATGTTTTAGTTAGAGCGATTCACTCTATGGCAGATGTGGGGGTTAAATCGGTATACTTTGCCGGTGAAGGAGAACCATTGCTTCATAGAGATATGGATAAGTTTGTTCAGGCAGCCACGAGCAGAGGAATGAGGTGCTCCATGTCTACCAATGCCTCTATGCTAACAGCAAAACGACTTCCTGGCTTATGGCCTCATTTTGCTTGGGTTAGATTTAGTCTTGACGCTGCCACTTACGAAACCCATCAATCTATTCATGGCAATAAAGATTTTGAAAGGATTATAAAAAATATTAGAAATGCAGTAAAATATAAAAGAGAGCATGGCTTGGAAGTTGAAATGGGCGCTCAATTTATTGTTATGGAAGAAAATATTAATGAGATGGAAGAATTTGCCGATCTCATGAAGGATGTTGGAGTTGACAACGTTCAGTTTAAGCCACACCACAACCATCCTAAAAGCGAATCTAATCCAACATTGTATAGCCTAACAGATGAGGATCTAAGGCAAAGACTTATTGCTAGAAGTAATGACAATTTCAAAGTTTTGGTTCGTAGTCGCAACCTACAAGAAATGCCAGAAATACCTGGGCAATCACACAATTATTGTTATAAAAAGTGTTATGCATATAATTTTCTAACTATCATTGATGCAAATGGTGGGTGTTATGGATGTAATATTTTTTATGACAAAAAAGAATATTCATTTGGGAACATTCATGAACAGTCTTTTGAAGAAATACATACTAGCGGACAAGTTCAAAAAATAATTGACAAAGTAGCCGCCTTGAATCATAGCCCTTGTGGTAACTATAAATGTCGCCCGCATGTTCTTAATGAATATTTAGATAGAATCAAAAATAGAAAAAAGAATGATGAATTTATTTAGGAGAAAGCGTGATAAACAAAATTAATCTGATAAAAGAATTAATAACAGAGTACATAAACCCAGGGCTAAAGATGCACGATGGCAGTGTTAGAATTCATTCGCATAATTTAGATAATAATCCCCCAACCTTAGAATTAAAATTTGAAGGTATGTGCGGTGATTGCCCAAGTTCGTTTAAACAAACTCTTGATAGTGTGGCTAATTTTTTAATAGAAGAAACAGAAATAGAAAATTTACAAGTCCTTAATGCATCAGAAAAGCCAGAAAATTTTAATATGAAATATGCTTTTGATCTTGAGGAAGATGAATGAATGTATTGTTCGTCGGTGTATTTGACAGCGATGGCAAATCGACCAATACATCTCAGCTTTTAGCTATCAAAAAATTAGGGCATAAAGTAGTTGGTTATAACTACAGAAATAAAGCGATGATGGTGGGCAACAAACAAAGAGATCGTCACCTTTGTGAGACTATTGAAAATAGAAATTTTGATCTAGTAATATTCAGTAAATGTAATGTCGTAAATTGTGAAGTTTTTAAAAAAGCCACTAAAAAAACAAAAACTTGTTTGTGGTTTATGGATCCATTGATATCCTATGATAATGAAATGAGATTAAAAACCGCCCTAGTTGATTATTTTTGTTGTGATAAGAAAAACGTATTAGAAGAATCTAATAAAATAAATAAAAATTCATATCATGTTTTTGAAGGGTTTGACTCAACCAAAGAGAAGCCCCGCGATTTAAAAAAAAAATATGATGTTGCTTTTATTGGTAATTTGTATGGTGATAGAAAACAAAATTTACTTAAAATAAATTCAAAAGTAGATGTCTTCTCTAGTGTTTTTGGTGAAGAGCATTCCAAAGTTGTAAGCCAAACTAAAATAAATTTAAATTTTTGCACGTCTAATGGAGCTTCCGATAGGGTTTATAAAACACTTGCAGCAGGCGGTTTTTTGCTAACAAACGATTGGAAAGGAAGAGAGAAAATATTTGAAGATAAAAAAGATCTTGTGATTTTTAAAGATATTGAAGACCTTAATTCAAAAATTAACTATTATTTGAAAAATATCGATGAGGCAGAGGCAATATCTAAACAAGGGATGAAGACAGTACAAAAATTCACAAGAGAAAATTGGGCAAGAAGGATTATAGAAATTTATGAAAATTATTGACAAAACTTTAATAGCTGGTCCGTGGGTTGGAGAGTTTGGCTGGGAGCTTTTTGCGTGGCAAGCGTATATCAGAGCACTTTCTAGAAATTTTTTGAAAACAATCGTAATCGGTAGGACCAATTCTAAACACATGTACAGCGACTTTGCTGATGAGTTTTTTTCATGTGATATAAGAACAGGAGATTCTGATTCTTTTTTTATGATTGGCTGTGACACTAACAAAATATTGAAAGAAGTTATTATGAATAATAATTTGCAAAAAAATAAGAATATAGTCCTTGTTCCACCAAGACGAATTGGCAATCCTCCATTTACACACTACACAAAATCAGTAAATTTTGGTAATATTCAAATAATACCGGAATATGTTATTTTTAAGTCCAACAAGGAATATAAATATGATTATGTCTTTCATGCAAGAAATAGAGAACTTAGAAAAGAAGATAATTGGAGTATTGAAAATTGGAAAAATTTAAAAAACTCGCTTAACGCAAAAATTGCTTGTATTGGTAGCAAAACCCAATCAGTGCATGTTGAAGGTACAGACGATTTAAGAGGTATATCATTTGAAGAGACCGTTGGTGTGATTAAAGGCAGTAAAGCCGTATTTGGACCATCATCTGGACCAATGCACTTGTCAAGTCTTTGCGGGGCACCACATGTAGTTTGGTCTAAGAAACAAAATAGAAATCGTTATGAAGAGTTTTGGAACCCATTACAGACCCCCATATTGTTTCTTGATGAACACAGTTGGCATCCACCCGCAGAATATGTTTACAAAAGGTATAAAAATTGGAAAACAAAATAAATGTTGGCATAATAGGAAATGGTTTTGTTGGTTCTGCTGTTGCACAGGGACTATCTCTAATATCAAATGTCAGAACACATGACAAGAATAAAAAACTGAGCAGCCACTCTTTTGAAGATGTTGTTACAAATAGCAAGTTTATATTTGTTTGTGTTCCAACACCTTCAAATTATTTAGATAACGGAGGCATTGATTTAACAATTTTAGATCAAGTAATTACACAAATTAATACAATTATTATTAACAAAAAACTTGATAACAAGTTAATTGTATTAAAATCAACAATAATTCCTGGTACTACTGAAAATTATTGCAAATTATTCCCAAGATTAAAATTTGTTTTTAATCCCGAATTTTTATCTGAAAAGACAGCTATTTTTGATTTCAATAATCCATCAAGAATAGTTATAGGCGGAAGCGATGAATGTTGTGAAAATTTAAAATTTTTATATAAAAGAAGATTTCCGCATGTTAAAATAATTACAACTGATTCAAAGTCTGCTGAATTTACGAAATATGCTTGCAATTGCTTTTATGCAATAAAAATAGCAATGTTCAATGAATTACACCAAATGGCAGACAATGAAAATATGGATTGGAATTCTATTATGAATGGAGTAATATCATCTGGCTGGGTAAACCCCATGCACACCTTAGTACCTGGGACCGATGGTGATTTTGGTTTTGGTGGGAAGTGTTTTCCTAAAGATCTCAATGCATTCATAGGTTACTACCAAGAACAAAATATAAAACCAATCATGCTGAAGGCAGCATGGGATAAAAATATAGAAGTAAGAAAAAATAAAAATTGGCTTCAAATTGAAGGCGCATTTTCAAACAAAGGAGAAGAAAATGAGTAACGGAACATTCAAACTATCAAATCAGGCACTTGGTGCCGTGATGATGGCTCTACAGGAGTCACTACTAAACGAATTGGACATCGTTCCAATCTTGAAGGGCTTTGAACTAACACAGGGAGACGAGGGGCTTGTAGTAACAAACCCTCCAACTGTTCGTGTTAGCAACAGCAAGCCAATTACAGAAGAAGACTTGACGACATTGGCAGGCGAATAGTTGCCGC
>TARA_R110002020_G_scaffold157110_6_pt1 | contig 10111 bp, 10 predicted proteins | sample TARA_R110002020 | Tara Oceans TARA_R110002020 (sample SAMEA4396489) | marine metagenome | biome: Westerlies Biome; feature: [MES] marine water layer (ENVO:01000295) within the mesopelagic zone...; material: water (ENVO:00002006), including particulate matter (ENVO:01000060) such...
AGCTCCAGATAAGAATCCATATATACCACCAGATGTAATTAGTATTAATACAAATACCGCAATTGAAAGGTATGCCCTTAACCATTTATTTATTGTACCCCAATATTGGTATAATAGGGAAGCACATACAAGTTTAGCAAATTCTAGTGAACCTGCCATTATCATTACTTGTGTACTAGCCCCTGCAAATAGTTTACTTAAACCGAATACTGAGTAGAATGCGGCTGAACCTGATACCAAAAGTGCGGAAAGTCCTATTAAAAATGGAAATAGACTTTTTCTCATAGTGCATTTATTTTATATATAAATACTTATTCCTGCATGAACCTAAAGAGTGAGAACGAATTATTTCTTAATTTACGAATTGCTTTCTCTTTAATTTGTCTAATTCTTTCTTTAGTTAGTGAATATTCTTCTCCGATAGCCTCCAATGTCTGACTTTCCCCATATAAGCCAAAATATCTTTTAATTATATCTTGTTCTCTTTCTGTAAGAACACTTAAAACAACTTCTAATTCTTTTTTAAGTTGTATTTCTTCATCTGCGCAAAAATCTGGTTTACCACAACTATCATCTTCTATAAGATCTATTAATTCAGAACCTTCTTCATCTATTTTAGTAAATAATGAAGTAGTTGTAGGCATATGTTTTGCGGTAGAATTCTCTCTTATTTCTTGTTCTTCGTCATGTGATGAAGCTTTTTGAATTTCTTTATAAAGTTTCTGATTTTCTGTTATCACATTAACTGGTACTCGAATAGTTCTTGAATTTTCATTAAGTGATTGGGTTATTGATTGTTTAATCCACCATACTGCGTATGAAATGAACCTAAATCCTTTTGTGTGGTCAAATCTTTTAGCGGCTTTCATTAAACCGTAGTTCCCTTCCGCAATTAAATCACTTAAGTTCAATCCTTTATTTTGGTATTGTTTAGCAACTGAAATTACGAATCTTAAATTTGATTTCACTAATTCATCCATCGCCTCTTCATTACCTTCTTGTATTAATTTAGCTAATTTTATTTCTTCTTCAGGAGTAAGCAAGCTCTCTTTTCTAACATCCTTAAAATATTTTGTTATTGACTCTTCGTCATTGTGAATAAATCTACTCATAGTTATTTTTTTTTATTTATTAATGTACAAATATCGTACCAATTAAGAATTATGACATTTTGTCACTTCAATTCTAGAATTAGCAAATTTAACATATTCTTCTATATTATCAAAACCAATCCATTTTCTTTTATATTTTTTGGCTGAAACGCCACTAGTCCCACTTCCCATAAAAGGATCTAACACTAAATCACCTTCATTTGTGGACCCCTTAATAAAATAATCCGTCAAAGCTTCAGGATAAACTGCAATGTGATTATCTGAAATTCTTTTAGATTCGGAGCCTATATTAATAAGTGTTGATGGTAAAGCTCCTTTAGGGTGTGGTCCCCAATCTTTATAACCTACTTTGTCATCACCCTCCGTTCTATTAAATCTTTTCTTAATGGGTTTCTTAAATCTTTTAAGAGAGGATGGACTATAAGGTACTCTCATCTCATCTATATTGATCGTGAACTTATCGGTTTTAGCAAACCAAAAGACATACTCTATTTTGTCCCCAAATCTTTTAGGGTGAGAAAGTCCTTTTCCTTTATTCCAAAATAATCTCTCATATAATTTTAGATTCGTTTCATTTAATATACGATGTATTGTGTTGTAGACATAAGGGTGTCTAAATTTATTACTAACTTTATCATTTATATTAAGAATAAAACTCCCTGTGGATTTTAAGACTCTATCAATTTCTTGTATACGAGGAAAAATCCAATCAGTATATTCACCTGCCGGTATTCCATTACTACCATCCGTATATTTTTTCATATCTGCGTAAGGTGGTGAAGTTATAACCAAATCCACTGTATCATCTCCTAATTTACTTAGTCCTTCTAACGCGTCTATATGATAAACTTTATTTTTTTCCATCTAGTAATCTTTTTTGGTCATCTAAAAATTGTTTTTCCCTTTCTGTTAATGAATCTAAACCTTTCTCTAAAATTTTATCCAATATTATGTTAACACTTAAAGGTTTTGGTGGTAAACTACCTAAATATTTATTTAATAACTCTCTAAGTGGTATTATACCAATTCTTTCTTCAATATCATCATCTTTAGTGTTTTTCATAATATCTACATAACTTTCTTTTATTTTATCTAATTTTTCTTGTAGACCTTCAGGGTTATTAAATTTTGCGTCTAGAAAATATTTTTGTAATTCTTCATCCATTCCTATGGCGTGTTCCCCATCTAATGGGAATATAAAGACTGATTGTATTGACCCTTCTAAATATTCCATCAATATATTTTTTATTTTCTTAGCACTATCTTTACTTTCAAAATGATATATACCATGACCTGGACCAGTGAAAAATCTAATGTTATCACTAATTTCCTCTAAATCTGAAATAGTTTCTAAAACCATTTCTTCATTAACATCACCAAAAAGAATTAATATGTATTTTTTCATCTCTAATTATCTTATCACACAAATATAATAATAATATTATAATCTACAAACAGAACTTATATTATCTTTCTTATTTATAGTTAATATTTTTTCTGACCAATCTTTAACCATCTCGTTGTGTGTTATTAACATGACTACTGGGAAATATTCTTTTACTTTATGAAAAAATTGAGCAACTCTTTCGAGATTTTCATTTGAAACTTTGCCTAAAACTTCATCAAGTACTATTATATTAGGTTTGGGTAAACAGCTAATTCGGGTAAGAACACATCTTAATGCTAAAGAGGCTAACGTCTTTTCGAACCCACTTCCAGCAAAAAGAGGTTTAGTTATTTCTGTTTTTTTATCAATCATATGAAACCCTACTTCTTTTTTTTCATTTAATTCTAATCTAACATTAAATTCTGTTGTGTCACTTAAAAGTCTTTCTAATTCATTATTTATAGAAGGTATTATATTATTCATTACAATTTTTCCTATACCATTTTTTCCTACCATTTGAATGTATACTCTAAAAACATTGTCTATTTCCTCTTCTTTTTTAATAACCTCAATTATTTTATTGTTATTAGTTATGTTGGATGTTTTATTTTCGATTTGGGTGCTAACTTTAGATATTGTCGTTAACTTTTGATCCCTCTCTAATGATTTTTTACCCTTATGATAATTTACATCAACAATTTTTTCTTCAATCTTTTTATTTGATTCTATTGCTTTTAAGTTTTTGTTATATTTTTTAATTACTTCCTGTTTTTTTTCTATCTCCAATTCCCATCTTTCTAAATCAATCTCAATTCTACTCAAAGTTATTTTAATTTTTTCAACCTCATCAAAATTTAATTTCAACTTTTTTTCTTTTTCTAATTCTTTTTGTGTTTTTTTTAATTTTTTATCTTCTTTATTTTTGGTCGTCTCTTCTAATTCTATTTCTTTTTTTATTTTATTTATGTCTTCACTATGATCAATATCCTCCATGGCTCTTTTACAAACTGGACAAAATTCACTATTTTCTAAGTTTTTAACATTAGTTTTTTTATTATTAATCTCAGAATTAATTTTTATTATTTTAATTTCTAAGTCTTTCTCTTTTTCCACTAAAGAACTATAAACATCTATATTATAATCTGTATTACCAATTTTTAATATTTCTTTTTCTCTTTGTTTATATAATGATTTTCTTTCTTCTATCTTTATTTTTAATTTATCAATCTCTTCGTCAACTTCGGTTGGTTTAATTGTATTTAACTTACTATCTATTTCTATTTTTTGCGATAAATAGGAGTCTTTTTCTTTTTCCAATAATGAAATTTCCTTTTCTAAATGTGTTAAATTTTTATTATCTTTTTCTTTAGTCTCTTTAAGTAACCTTATATCATCCTCTAACTGTTTATTCTCGATTTTTAATTCTTCTGTATCATATAGATTCATTTTTAAGGTTTTATTCCAAGTGGAATACATCTCCTTAGCTATTTTTTCTTTATTTTCTAATATCTCTAATCCAATAAATTTAGATAAAATTTTTCCTCTCTCTGTGGGTTTAGTTTCTATTAAATTTTCTAAATTTGACGCTGTTGAGATTATGGTGGACATGAAATCGTCATAAGTTCCAATATTTTTTTTAATTAGCTCGTCTGTTTCTCTTCTTTGTTCACCCTCCAAATTTATTATAGAACCGTCTTCCATAATTTTTTGAAACCTAAGTTCAGTTTTTACTGTCCATTCGCCTTTTTTTGTTTTTTTACGTATTATGCCTCTTTCGATTGAGTATTCTTCGTTGTCTATGATTAAATGTCCTTTAACTCTGACCCTATCCTTATTAGAATGTCTATTAAATATTTCTATAGTTTTAGATGTACGAGTTGTTGTATTAAACAGTAAAAATAATATTAAGTCTAAACAAAAAATGGTTTTTCCTCCAAAATTAGGTGGTGTTGAAGATATTACTGTAATTCCATTTAGTTTTTCATAGTCTACCATATTTCCTTCACCAAAAGATAGGAAATTGTCAAATTCAATTTTTTTAATTTTCCAACTTCTGTGTCTATAATCAATATCTCGTTCTTGAGTAAGTTTTTCTTGTACCTTTGTGTTTAATGCTAGTAATCTTTCCCATTCAACTTCATGGTTTGTCAAACTTAACCAGGAGGCAAATAATTTTTTTTGGTAGTTATCATCCATTATATTTTCTGAAATATCTATCTCAACTTCGCCTGTCTCTTCATTAATTTTAGTGGGTTTGAATATTACATTTACCTTTTTAACATTATACTTTCCCTTAAAATATGATTCTACTTTTTTTCTTTTTTGTTGCGTGTAGTTTTCTGCGCTATCTTCCCAAAAAACTCTTAGACTTGCATTTTCTGGTATTTTTACTTTATTCGTCATATAAATTTTTATTTAATCGAGAACCTTTTAAGAAATCTCCTCTCATTAATCTTTGTAATGGACCTGTACGTTTTTCCACTTCTTTCTTCAACCCTTTTATTTGTGTCTCATAGAATTGGGTTTGTGAACTGAGTGATAGTATTTGAGTATCTTTTACTGATGTGATTTTTTCTAAATTTTCATATTCTTTTTTAAGTTTATTAATTTCTTCTATGAATTCTTGTACTTTACTGTCATCAGTAACTGGTATTTCCTTCTCAATTATTTTTTCAATTATTTTTTCTACTTCTACCACTTTTTCAACTACTTTTTGTTGACCTATTGGGGTGGGTCCGTATTTTCTAACATTAAATCCTGAAATAAAGCATTTATATGCTTCTGCATCTATATCTTGAATTTTATTTAATCTACAGAATTGTTCAAACTCTTCTCTTAGTTCATCTAATATCTTTATATTCATAATAATTTTTCTTTTTCTTCCTCAATATCATTAATTGAGTTTATCTTAAAAGTGTAAAGACCCCAATCATTTTTTATGTCTTTGAATGAGTATTTATCTTTTTCTATATCTACTATACAAAATCCATGTTTTCCTGCGCTTTCACCAAAATTTTGTTGTATTAAAGACCCTACCATAATAACTGGTCTTCCATCTATTTTTAATACCTTTCTTTTATGTATGTCTCCACATAATGTCCAGTCTAATCCTTCAAATATACTTACTTCCTGACCATCCTCAAATTCATAACCAACATCTGTTTTTAACCCAACAATTGGGTCGTGATATAACCCGATGTGAGTCTTATTAGGAAATTTTTTCTTTGATTCTTCTATATTAGGTCTGTCTGATTCTGTGATTTGTGAATAAACACACCAAACTACATTTTCATCTTCATAACAACCTGTATGTTTATAAAATAAAATATCATTATTTTCCAATGACTCAATAAGAGGAGATAATGCATCCATTCTATCTAAATTATTAGCCAAAAAATCATGATTACCTAAGATAATTACAGTTTTACAAATGTCTGTACAATCATTCAACATTTTTATGACAAAACTAACTAACTCTGGTGTCATTTGATTTTTGGAGTGTACTAAATCTCCAGCTATAGCAATTCTAACCTCTTCTTTTGTTAATTTTCTCTTTTTAATGTCTTTAAGCACCATATCATAAAATCTATCCAGTACTGTTTGAAACTCTGAATGTCTTTTATATAATCTTATATGTACATCTGCTATGTGATAAACTACTTTTATCATTATCTTTTAGTTTTTATCATCATTTTAATCTCTTCAGTGTAATCATGACATTTTATAGGAAAGTAATTATCATTTTTTTCATTAAACCATACTATGTAATTATCCCCCAATTTAATATTGGTATTTCTACTAATAATATATTTGTAAAGTGATAATTGTAATGAATAGGTATTTAATTCACAAACATCAAGATATGATATGGGTTCTTTGAATTGTTGCCACCTATTCTTCTTATCTATTTTTTTATTAGTTTTCCAATCCCAAATCTCTAACTTCCCTGATTTCTCATTGAAGAATAATTGATCCACCATTCCACAAATACCTAATTCTTTGTCTCCTACAACTAACTCAGCCCTAATAGGTATTAATTTACCGTATGAATCTTTGTAAAACTTATCAAAAAGAACAACTAATTTATCAAATCTTTCTTTAACGTCATTATCTTCTCCTAATACTTTATTAACTTGTTCATGTGGAAATGGGAATATTCTATTTGTTAAATAATTTTCTGCGTACTCATGAAAAGCGGTACCTTTTTCTGTTGACGTTAGAGCTTTGTTTTTCCACTCCGCTAAAATTTCTTTCTGAGTTATTCCTCTTTCCTTTGCCTTTCTTTTTGACCAATATTCTTCATCGAATTTTTCTTTGAATTTTCCAATAAATGTTGTTGCGGAAGTCATTTCTTCTCCCTCTATATAATATTTGTGTGGTTTATCATAATATTTTATATGATTAAACTTAGCTAATTCTCTTATTATTTCCATTATAACATACTTTCTTTTAATCTACGTGATGTTAATAAAAGTTTTTTTAATCCTTCTTGACCCTCATTCTTAAAAATGTCAGCCACATCACTATTTAGTGGTAATTGTGTTATGAATACTTTCTCCTTAAGTTTACCACCATCTAATTTTTTATATAATTTTATTGCATCCTCCCAAGCGTCTGAATCTAAAACAATGAATATTTTTTGTGTTAATTTAGTATAAATCTTTCCCCACAATTTATCTCCCATAACTTTACCTAAAAGGGGTATCGAATTGGGAATAAATAATGAATCAAAAACTCCTTCGACTAAAAATACATTCTTATTCCAATTTATTTTATCTTCATTAAAAATTATAGACTCTTTTGAGGTTACTGGATTAAGGTACTTCATCTTGTGATTAACGTAAGTTCTACTAATAAAATAATTTAGTTCCCCGTATTTGTCATAAGAAGGTATTATTATTCTACCAGAATATTTACCTGTTTTACAGAACCCAATTTTATTTTTTTCTATTATCTCTTCTTTAATCGCTCTATTTTTAAGATATCTCAAAGCTTTAATTGTTTCAATATCTTCTTTATTTGGATTTTTAAGACTGATATATTCTTTGGGTAAACCTAATTTTTCTGTAATAGTATTAGCCTCTACATACTCAAAATTACTACCATCTATTAAAGAGAAGTATCTTTCTTTAATTTTCTTAGGAGCATATATATTAATCAATTTACGAAGACTTCCATGAGTCCCATGTGTTTCACTACAAGCCCAACACTTGTAAACCCCTAATCTATAGTTAACTTCAAAGTTTCCTTTACCATCGCCATTTTCTAAACCTTTTATATCATAAGAACATACAGGACAATCATAACTAACTTGTTGCTTTCCTTCGTTAGATTTTTGTCTTTCCCCTAAAATTTCGTCTAATATATCAAGTATAAATTCATTCGCCATGTTATAAAGATATGAATATGGATTGAGTATGTCAATTAAGACCAGATACCTTGTTCTTTCATATGTCCTAGAACGCAAGTATATGCATCCGTCATATCGAAAGATTCTTTTTTAAGTGTTTGATTTCTAGTGTGGAGCCAAATTACTTGGGGTTCTAGTTGGGCAACTTTTTCCCATATTATCATTTTTTTATCTACTTTTGTTTCATACCCACCGAATAAAACCGGTTTTAATCCTTTTTTTCTTTCTACCATTAATTCAGGAAATGCATATTTTCTGGAATTATAAGTAGAAATATAGGTTGGTGTTACTCCTAAAACATCAAAACATGTTTTTGATATCATACCATTATATCTCAATAGAGTTCCTACAGTATTAACATTATTACTTCTAAGTAATGGTTCTTCAATTATAACTTTTTCTATTTTTAATTTTTGATATTTTTGAATAAAGTCCTTAAATATGTCTGCTTTTTTAATTAATTCTCCAATTTTAGTATCTGGTTTTGGTTTAGGTCGAGGTGTGATATGAGTTAACTCTAATAAATTACCATTATTTTGAAATAACGCAACCCCTATAGTTTTTGTTGAAACATCTAAACCTAAAATTGTACTTTTTTCTTCCATGGGACTAATATAAGCCCATTATCTCTTTAAGTTAAGAGTTGCTGTTAAAAATTGTGTTCCTGTTTTTAAGATAGGGGTGTCTGGTACCGCAACACCTAATAAATTATGATTTTGGTCCCATAAACCTACTTTCGTCACATATATTCCAGCATTATTCGCCCCAGATTCTCCATATTGTTCTACCCAACTTGGATTTGTGGATGTACCCCAAGCTCCGGCTTCTGCAACACACGTTATACTTTGTATATATTCAGTACTTACTGTTCTAAATGATGTTGAGGCAGAAACTGCGGTTGTTTGAGCTGCTGTGCCTCCATTATCTGTCCCTCCAGTGAAATAAAGTGCAGTAAATGGACTTCCACTATCTCCTTGATTTGACCATCCGGCATTAAAATTTGTGTCCCCGTAATTGGAAGCGCTGTTCGCTTGTGCCCAAATAGCCCCTACTCCGTCAGTACCTGATTGTACTGTACCAGGTCCTGCATAAGTACCATCTGATGGAGTTACCCATCCTGCTCCAGTTACCGTACCAGCTGTTAATGCTAATGCGTTTACAATAAATGGATGTGTTAGAGCACAAAAACCTGCATCTAAAAGACACACTCCTACTGGTACATCTACTATATCTCTACCATTAATGTTAATTGATTCGTAATTAAATGGATTTTTTCCATCTTTGAATACTTTATTTGTATTAATTAACGCGTTTGACGATTGTGTTGCCCATGACTTAGCCGCGTCATTATTCGGTCTTCTAACAAAATCAGAAAATAAAAACACCACATTACTCCTATAAGGGTTATAATTAATTAACTCATCATTAATATTATACATAGGTTGTCCAAATTCTACCGCATTTTTACTACTTTCTGAAGTTAAATTATCAAAACTATTCTTATAACCTCCTTGATATTGGTATGTTCCGTAGATATCTATCGTTTGTACACATGGAATTATTCCACAATAGGTACTAAAAGTGGTGTCTGCTGTTTGTACGGGTACTTTCATATGAATGGAATGTCCCACAACTAACTCACCATAACTTGTTCCTGTAATCGGCGTAAATACAATAACATTTTGGTTAAACCCACTAGTTCCTGAAAAATTGTAAGTTGTTCCTGTTTGAAAATTTCCTTGATATATTGTTCTTTGTGTTGGTGTTAGTGGTAAATTCATTGACATAAAAATATTATTGAACTGATTAGATAAATTTCTTCTATCAGCCACATAAAATTTCATTGACTTTCCACTTAATGTTACACTATCTGTATTAATAGTTATTGGTTTAATTTTAGAGGAACCTTCCTCTACCTTCTTAAAAAATCCTTTATTTAACGCCATTTATTTAATTTTTTATTTTTAATTTTTAATTATTAGTAACCTCCGCCACCGCCACCGCCGCCGCTACTTCCCATACCTCCGCCACTACTTCCCATAGATGATCTTTGGGGCATTCTTGTAGTTGTTTGTCTAGTAGGGGTTTGTGTTTGGTTATTTATTCTTGGTGTGATCCCACCTTGTGTTACACTTCTAGTATTTGTTAACATTTTAGTAGTTGGGTCTAATGCTAATGTATCTCTTCCAGGACACGCCATTA
>TARA_R110002020_G_scaffold11693_2_pt1 | contig 10109 bp, 10 predicted proteins | sample TARA_R110002020 | Tara Oceans TARA_R110002020 (sample SAMEA4396489) | marine metagenome | biome: Westerlies Biome; feature: [MES] marine water layer (ENVO:01000295) within the mesopelagic zone...; material: water (ENVO:00002006), including particulate matter (ENVO:01000060) such...
TGATGGTGGACTCCAAGGTTTGCGAGCAACTTTTGCAGCTCGAGTGTCGGCAGAACGCGAGGTCCTGTTTGAATCTTTTATTTCTTTTTTATCTTCTGTCATAGTTTTACCTTTTAACGTATTTTGCGTACTCACCTAATGGTACGTTTAATCTTTTAGCCATTTGAACTTCAGAGGGAGACAATTTTACTTGCCTTTTATTTGAGCTAGAATTACCAGCTACTCTACCTGCCGAAGCCACTTTTTGTTGAGGCTTAGATTTAACAGAAGATTCATTAAACTTCTGTGGGAATTCATTACGAATTCTTTTATCAACTTCACTATAGTACTCTTCTGAACCTTCGTCAAATCCTTCGGCTATTAATTGATTGTTAATTGCCATAGCGCCCATAGTCATTACTTCGTCCTCACCAAACCATTTATTCTTTTCTACAAAATCTTTGTCTCTTCCAGCCAATTCCGGAGCAGCGTTTTGTTGTCTTTGATTTTGAAAAGCCTGGTTATTAGAATAATTTTGATAATTTGCTTCTTGTTCTTCTTGTATATTAGTTTGTCTTTGAAGTGCAAATTTTGAATCATTTACTTTGTTTTCTTCTATAGCTATTTTTGAAATAACTTCTTGAGCTTTTGCAACCTTTTCATAATCTGCAACTTCATGGGCATTTTTTAATGCTGCTAATGCTTGTGTTTTTTGAGATTTAAGTCTGCTTTCTGCTTCTTGTAAGTATGATTTATCTAAAGTAGAAGATCTAGTTTTTAAATGCTGGTTTTCTTCTCCAATTCTTTTTGCATACTCATACGCAGATTCTTGGCCTCTTTCAGCTTCTCTTAATTTACGAGTAAGATTACCAATTCTTTTCTTAACTTTTTCAGAATAATCTTCTAACTCTTCAGCAGATTTTTCTTCTGGTTCGCCAGAAACATCTACAATAACTTTATCAGACTCTTCTGTTAAAGCTAGGTCTGCTATTTTTCCACTAGGTTTTTCTTCAGGTATTTCTACCTCAACAATTTCACCTTCTACAATTACTTCTTCTTCTTCTTGTGCTATTTCTTCGTTCATATTTACTCCTTATACTGCAAGAATATCATCGGGATCTAATATAGTAGCTATTACCTCATCATCGTTAATGACTCTGCATTCAGATTCATCTCCAAGTTTAAAGCGAGCGCCAGCATATCTGCCAATTAATACCCATTGTTTTTCCTGACACCAAGCTTCAGTAAATTTACTAGAATCTTTATAGCAATCAGGACCCATTTTAACAACATACCCCACAACAGTAGCTAGAGACTCTCTATCGACTTGTGATTGTACTAGGTGTATTCCACCCTCCGTTACTGCCTTTCCTTTATATGGAAGGATAAGCATTCTCCAACCTGTCGGCTGGGGCATTCTTTCTAAAATTGATTTATCTAAAAGAGTTGGATCTAAAACTCTAGCTGTTTGTTCTACGTAAGGAATAAGTTCTTCTTTTTCTAAAACTTTTTCTTTTTGTACGGTTTCTTCTTTGGTATTATTTTGTTTTTTTACTGCTTGTGCAACGTAGTCAGGTATGTGTATCTTCGACATTATCTTGTATTTTTCCTAGCAGTTCTCTAAATGAATCTTCTGTGTCGACCAGAGAACTGTAACGTCCACACAAATATTGATATTGAGAAAAATCTTTAGTTCCAGCTAAGATTATATCTTTTACGCTTTCTTTTTGAGACTCAATTTCTTTTAAAAATTTTTGTCCTAGCCAAACTACTGACACTAATAAATACCAGAAAACTTGCCGCCGTATATAGCAGCGCCCATACCTCTAGCTTTACCTTTCCCCATTCCTGGTTTTGGTTTTGTATTGGCATCAAAAGTACCTGCATCTGTTTTAAGAGGTGCAGAACCTTTGTTACTGTAACTAGCTTTATTAACAGTTACCGTAGGAGTTTTTTGTTGTTTGATATTAGTTCTTTTTATCATGTTGTTAATTATCTTGGACAAATAAAATTTTTGCAAGTTTTTATTTTCCTTGTCCTCGGTATTTTTTTTTAGTTTTTCTTTTATTAGTACCTGATCCTCTGCTTAAAGGACTGTCGCCTATAGAAGTTTTTTTCTTTACACGTTCAATTTTTGATGCATTCCAAACGGTAGGCATTATTGTTTATTTTTTTGATCAAGTAATTTGAATCTTGCTTGCTGTTCTAATCTGGCTCTAGCGGTTCCATCTCTTAATTCTGCAATATCTTCTTGAGTATCAATTCTTTCTCTATCAACATTAATTCTTTGTTGAGCTTCTTGAACTTTTCTTTGTTCTTCCGCTAAAAATTGTTGTTGCTCTATAGAAAGCTCTTGACCTTTCAAGGCAAGTTCTTGTTTCCTGATTGCTACTAATGGATCCTCATCTTGAGGTGAAGCAACTTTTTGATTGTATTCAGTTAACAACTCAGCAAGTATTGGAGATGAAAATTGTGCCAGTAGATCTCCTGACTGCAAAGATAAATTTTGTGCTTCTTCTGGAGAGGCTTGTTGTGCCTGTTCTTGCAGTTGTTGAAATTGTTGCATAATTTCTGGTGGCATTTGTTGTTGACCAAGACTGTCAGCTTTCATTTGTAAATGCTGCATTATATGAGAATGTATTAAAGCTTGAACTTGAGCGTTCATTTGTACCGGAGGTGTGTTTAACAAAGACATGTGAATTGAAATATGAGCATCATGATTTTGTTGTGGGAACGCTTGAGCTTGTTGCCCTAATAACAATTGGTTATTTTCAAATCCAGCTTCTATTGGAAGCGGATCTGTAGGAGGTGGAGGTGTTAATATTTGTTCTATATTATCTACGCCTATTGCAGCATACATTCTTTTGTAAGCTTCATAAGTACCGTTAGGCCCATGAACTTCAGGATTTGATTGTACTAACTGCATCATTTCTTGAGCCATAGCAATTCTTTGTGATTGACTAAATATGTCAGGATTTGATATTGGAAAAATATCTACCTTTTCATCAAAATCAGAAAGCTTAATGGTTGTTTCGTTATTTGCTACAGCGTATGGATATTCTGGCGGTAAATATTCTTTAAATACTTTTGCTAAAATTTTAAATTCTTTCTTTTGTGAATTGTGTAAGCGTTTATGAATAGCTGACAATACTTTTGTAGATCTTTCTAACAGCGCAAGCGTTGTTCCTACGGGAGCATTAGGATTGCCTTGACCTGTATTTATTTCAGCAATAGAAGCAAACTTTTGTCCTGATGTTACTAATATGTTTAACAACTGAAGCAGAGTTCCACTAGGTTCTTTAAAAGGTAACGGTTGTATTGCATCTCTTAAAGATCCGCCAGGAGCATCTACGTCTCTAAACTCACCTGGCTGTATTGGAGTGTCTTCATCTCTAATTCTAATTCCTCTCGTTTTAAAACCAGCAGGTAAATTAGCTAAAGTTCCAGCATCAATTAACTGCCTCATGATTGAAGTTGATGCCTTTGATAACCCACCAATCATGTGCGTTAATCCAAATCCATAAAAACCTAAACCTGGAAGAAACTTAAAGTGAACAAAGTATTCTATTTTATTTTTAAGACTGTCTTCTTCTTTGTAGTTTCTTCTAACAGACAATACATCACTTGAGTTAGCATCTATGGTTACAATATAAGGCAGTTTAATTCCAGTTAACTCACCTTCTTCATCTACGTCTTCAAAACCTTCTAGTTCTAAATTGCAATGAACTTCGTAAAGAACGGACACTTCTCCATCATCATAAGATGGCTCCATGCCAGAAAGCTTATCTATTTCCTCTTTAACGCCAGAATAATTTTCTGCGTTATTTCCGCTTTCTAAATCTATCTTTTTATAAAACCCTATTGCTTGTAGCTTTTTAACTTCGTTTTCTGCAATTTTAATAACATTAGTTATTCTGGAACAGCTTTCTAAATCGGTTGTGTAGTAAGGAACAATTAGATCTTCTGGAGCAATAAATTTAGAAACAGCCCTGCCCAAGCTTTCATCATAATAAACTTTTTTAAATGCAGATCCAGCTAAAGGCAGATAAAACAATAACTGATCTAACTCTTCATCAAACTCTTCCATTACATGAGTAATTTGATAGTTCATAAATTCTTTAACTCTTTGAGCTTGTTCTTCTACCAGAGAACTATAAGATCCTATTACTTGTGTTTTAACTGGGCCACCTGACGGCAACAGTTCTTTATAAGCTTGCGCTTGGAAAGTTGTTACGGCTTCTCCTAATAAAGGATGAATAACACCTGAAGCGCCTTCAAATGGTTCAGATCTTTCTGAATCAAATTTCATCCCAAGATACTTTAAGCCGTCTTTGTAAGTTTTTTCCCAATCTTCTCTTGAGGATTTGTCTTTTTGAATACCAGACATTAATTCATTAGAAATAACATTTAGTTGTTGATCGTCTAAAACTTCAGCTAAATTTTCATCAAACCCTGTTTCTATTTCTTCAGACATAGACTCGCCTAAAATAGCGCTTCCATCTTCTTGCATTTCAAAACCTTCAGTACCTCTTTCCCTTATTGCCTCTATAGCAATACGCATATCTTCTTGGCCAAGAGGCACTTGATTTGATTCGTTTAAAACCGTTGGATTGATATCTTTTTCTATTGCCATAATCCTAGTAGTATATTCTTTTTACTGGTGCTTTTTCTCTGTCTGAGTAATCGTCATCAAGAGAAACTAAACCGCCCTCTCTAAATCTCATTAAAGCTTGAGTCATAGTATCACATAGGTCATCATTTTTTCCAAAAGGAAATGATGCACATTCTTCTATCATTTCTTCTGCAAATTTCTTTTGAGGTGCGTACACCAATCCAGACTCAAAAATAGGTGCAACTGAATGCATCCTAGTAGATTTGTCATGCCCTCTGGTTGGAGAGTAATTAACTACAGGTATACCCAATCTTCTAAGCTCATGAGTTAAAGGAGTTCCTGAAGCTTTGGCTTCAATTAACACCATATCAGGTTCCCAATATTGATACTCTTCGTAGGCTACTCTTTTTAATTCTGGAAAATCCCAACGATCTTTTTGCGCATCTAATAAAATTACACAATCAGGAGAATCAGAGGTAGGTTTAAATACACCCCACGTTGATATAGCAGAATAGTCTGCGTTTTCTTTCTTACTAAAAGCCGTATCGTAACTCTGTATGATGTAACTTACTGGAGGCAAGGTTTCGTTTTCCCAAGTATTCCACCATTCTCTTTTAACAATTGAACCTTCTTCAGAGGTAGGGTTTTGCATCCATTGTGCATTCCATTTTTGTACTGGTAAAGAAGCTCTAACTTTTTCCAGTTCTTCCATAGACCAAAACTCCGGCCACAAAGGATTATTGGTTTCAGGAAAGATTGCTGGAAACTCTACAATTTCCCATTGGTCAGCAGAGGACTCTTTCTGAGACTCTAATAACTTTGCGGTTAGATCTATTGAACTCCAACGAGTCATTACAAGTATGATGGCTCCACCTGGTTGCAAACGTTGCCTAGGTCCAGAAGTATACCATTCCCAACACGCTTCCATAGCAGTAGGGCTTAATGCGTCTTGCTCTGAATGCGGATCATCAATAATTAATAGATCTGCACCACGACCTGTAATAGCTCCTCCTACACCTGCGGCAAAGTACTCACCACCTTTGTCAGTTTCCCAACGACCCGCAGATTTAGAGTCAGCTCTTAATTCTACTTTAGGAAAAATCTTTTTATATTCATCAGCATCCATCATGTTACGAACTTTACGACCAAACCTTACGGCCAACTCACCCGTATGCGTTGTTTGCATAATTTTTCTTTTAGGTTGTTTGCCCATAATCCAAGCAGGAAAATATGTAGAACAGAACTCAGATTTTGTATGACGAGGAGGCATGTTAATAATAAGCCTGTTGCATTTACCATTAGCAACGTCCTCTAACTTTTCTGCAAATACCTTATGATGACGGCCACAAATAAATTCAGGCCACATGTAATTAATGAACTCTAAGAATGTTTCTTGGCAACCATTTTGTTTTTTTAACAACTCTAAGCGTTCTTGCAAAACTAAGGTTTCTTTAATCTCCTGATCAGAGAGGTGAGCTAGGTTCATAAAGCAGCTAACATATTTTCTATACTGACAGGACCACCATCCTTAAAGGCATCAATTCCTTTTTCTTTGACTAAAGCTCTTATTTTATCGTCAATTTTAACGTAGGTTCCTTCAAACTTAAAAAACTCATCTGATTCGTCAGGTAAATCTTTCCATAAATTTCTACCTTCCTTGTCAACAACATCTTGAGGTGTTTTATTTGAAAGTACATAATCTTTAGGATTTTCCCCAAGCTCTTTAATAATTTTGTTTATTTCGTTTTCAGCTTCTTTGTAAGTGGCTCTTAATATCGGGAGGTCCTTTCCACCTTCAGAATGTAATCTTTTCATACCTGAGTCAAGGTACATGCCATCCTTGCCCTCTGAAACTGCTTTTAAAAAATTAAATCTCATTGGCAATTTAGTAACATCAGTCCTAGTTCCTTTTGCGTAAGGATCTATTGAATAACCTTTAAATTTACTTGCATCAATCTTGGTAGCTTTTTTAAGTATACTAAGACCGTTATTAAGATCAAAAGTTTTGTCGCTGTTGTTAACCATTTCGTTAAAGTATTTTAAAGCCCTTTCGCCAGGAGTTCCTGGTCCGTACGTTTGCGTAATTGGACCAGAATCACCACCTCTTACATACTCAAAATCATAAAATATTTCGTCTAAAGTTTTGTCAAGAGATTCGGCAAACGGTTTGCCCGTAACTCCCTCTAGATCTGTTTTGCTTAGAGTATAGCCATCAAATTGATCCATAACTTTTACAGAAGGCGAAAGTTTAATTAGTTGTTCGTCAATTGCATCTAGTTCGTCAACTACCTTTAAATAAGAAGGTGAGTCAGGTGTTAGTCCAGATGCTTTTAATTCATTTTGTATTTTAAATTTATCTTGAGCTAACTTATTAATTTTAGGTACGTTCTGGTTGTATTCATTTAAACTTTTCTTTACGGCGGCAACAGCCTTTGGATCAACGTAAGGTGTTACTGGGAATAGTAAACGAGCTTCCTCAACTGCGGGTATTAAACTTTCAAAATCATCAGCTTTGTACCCTTTTTTATTTCTTAATAATGTTGCAACAAATTGTGGAGCATCATTTTCCCCTGTTGTTCTTTCAATACTTTTATAAATTTGAGATTTTTTATTTTCTAATGCTTCAAAATATTTTTGTTTTAATTCTTTGCCTGTTTTTAATCCTGGGTTTTGCCTAACAATATCCAACATATAGCTGGCTTGGTTTTTTCCATTAGGTAAAGTTTGGTATGCCATTTTGTTTCTAATATGATCTAGATTGTTTGCTACATTCCTCTGTTGTAGTTTGGCTAACTCTTCTGCGTAGTCTGATTGAATTCTTGATACATTTAAAAGATTGTCGCCCCCAATAAATTCTCTTATGGGCCTTAATTCTTCTAGAGATGGAAGTGTATAATCCGCACTACTGTCAAATACAAAATGATCTTTGTTATTGGGAACGTTTCCATAGTGATCAAAATTTTCTTTTCTATCTAAACCTTTAATGTGATATGTAGATTCTGATATATCGCCTGCATTTACATATCCTCTGCTGGAGCTTACAACATTGGATGAGCCAACAAATTCATTCCTGGTTAAGGCCCTTCTGCCTAAAGCATCTTGTTGATTGGATCTAATGTAGTTGGCTAATCTTTGTCGGGTAATTTTACCTTGAGGATTCCTTATCTCCAGCTCACTCATCAACTTAGGATGTATTTCTCCAACTTCATCAATTAAGTTTAATAACCTTAACTCACCTTTTGGCACTCCACTTTTTTCTAGTGCGTTAATGTAAGATATGGCTTTGCCTTCATTTAATAATTTTTTATCTGTGTTAATAAATTTAGCAGCTTTTGAAGTTAATCCCCTTTGAACCCTTTGATCCATCAATCCTTTAAATAAATTGGTGGTGCCTGGGTACATCTGCTTATCTAATGACAACGGTTTAAACTCTTCAACTTTAGGTACAGGAACATCTTTAATTGTCTCTTCTAAAGTCTTTCCAGGCGTTAAATCTTCTAATAATTTAATTTCTGTTTTAGGAATTGCCTTTACAGCTTTAGCTCCTCTAAAGAGCCTAAATAAAGGAATTAAACTGGCACCCGCAAGGGCTGATAAACCGAAGTACCCCGCTGCTCCAAGAAACTTTTTCTCCTCCAATCTTTTAGCACCTCTGGCTCCGAACTCTCCGATTTCATAAACCGCAAGCGCATCTCCTATTCCAGGAGTAATACTAATCGCTAATTGATCTACAATCGGCAGTTCTTCAAACTCACGATAAGCTTCACGAATGTTGCCTCCGGAAGCTGCTGCTTTTAGTTTTTCAAGTACCTCTTTTCTATTCGCCATCAAATAAATCCGGTTGATATCCTTCTAATTCTTTTTTTATTTCTTTTTCTTCTTTTACCAGTTTACTGTATTTATTTTGTGATTTATTAACTAATTTTTGACCTTGCGGTTCGCCTACGTTTACTTCCGCTTGTCCTCTTTTAAAATCTGTAGCTGCTTGTCTTTTTTGTTTGTTAATTAATTTTAATTTTTCTATAAGTTTTCTTGCTTTGTTTGCAGATAAAAATAATTTTCCTCCTGGACCAGTACCAATTGAAGCGTAGTCTACTGGATTAAAAGGATCAAATAAAATGTCGGTAAAGTCTTTTACCGTAAGTTTATTGTTATCATCATCAGATTTAAGAGGCATCATTTCTGATGTATCTTTACTAGGGTAGTACGGTAAATTAATACGCTCAAGCGGATCTTCAAAAGTATTGTAAGTACCAAGAGGAGGAAAAGAAAATTCGTCTAGTACAGAGGGGCTACCTAGTTTTTTTTTCTAAATCTTGAAGCATGTCGTCAAGATTTAAGGCTGTTCCCCTTCCTGCTGAGAACATCCTATTTAATCTTTGATCTGTAGGATCGGATTCAGGAAAAAACATTTGTTCTTGTTGCATAAGGTTCCTGTCCGCATCAGATATGGTACGTCCTGAATCTCCTAGAATTTCTTGCGGGTTTGATCCGCCCATCTCAGATTGGTAACTTTGAACAACTCTACCAACAAAGTCTTGTATAGGTTGCCCTAATTCTGCCGCAACTTCTGCTGCTTCATTTGCAACCTCTTCTAAACTTTTTTGTACTTGAGCTGCGGCTTGACCTAATTTCTCTGGTTCAAATCCAGTCTGTCTGCCTATTTCAAAAAGTCCTAGTCCACCTGCTGCTACTAATCCAGCTATACCACCTCTAGATAACGTACCCATCCTAGATAAAGTTTGAGTTGGTAATAAACCAGTTCTAGGGGTAGCCATACTCCCTACTGGGGGTCTGCTGCTGCCTGTTACGCTTTGCCCTACATTTTTCATACGACCAGGCATATCACGTTGAACATTTGGTCCTACTGTTCCAGGTCTTCTACCAGAAGATACTTCATTACCTGCTGCGAATCTTGGTCTTTGAAAAGGCAACCGTCCTAAAAGATTTCTCTCAGGCATTTCTTGAGACATAGGAAGCATAGGAGCCATAGAAGGCATAGGTCTTTGTTCTTCCATACTATTTGACAAAGGAGCTCCGGAGTTACTAGCCATCATTTGCATGAAGTTTCTACGATTATTTGGCGGCATTCTTCTTTCAGGTGCTCGTTGTGGTGCTCGTTGTGGCAATCTCTCAAAGATAGATTCTAAACCTCCGCCAAAGAACCTATTTGACTGTCCTTGTTGAGGCATCCTTCTTTCAGGCATCCTTTGTGGTTGTTGCATGCCCCTTACTCTTTCAATCCCATTAAATTCTGGCATTTGTGCAAGCCGTTGTCTTCCCGCTCCCAGAAATGGAGAAGGGTTAACCGTAGGTGCGTTTGGGTTTTGTACTTGTGAACGTACTCGGTTTTTTAAACTTTTAAAGAATCCCATTTTTAAATATTATATTAATTAAATTGTAAAACCAAGTGCGCCGTCACCCATACCGAACATTTCTTCAGCCATCTCTAACTCTTCAAGAGTCATACCAATTCCTTTAAGGAACTCTTCGATTTGTTCAGGGGTAGAACCTTCAG
>TARA_R110002020_G_scaffold213289_3_pt1 | contig 10107 bp, 11 predicted proteins | sample TARA_R110002020 | Tara Oceans TARA_R110002020 (sample SAMEA4396489) | marine metagenome | biome: Westerlies Biome; feature: [MES] marine water layer (ENVO:01000295) within the mesopelagic zone...; material: water (ENVO:00002006), including particulate matter (ENVO:01000060) such...
GTATGCGTGGTGAAATTGGAAGTGGATCATTAAATCAACCACAAATTAAAAATCTATCCAACCTTATTGATGAAATAGAAAAAATTCAATTAAGAGGAGTTCAAGAAGTAGACGATATTCTAGGTACTACATATGCTAGTAAACTAGAAGCTCTGAATAATAATTTTAAACATTTGACTGGGACTTGGCAACGTGGCCTTACTCAAAGTTTGGAAGAAGGTACTTTTGGTAGTCTAGTTAAAAATATATTTAAAAATGCTGATTCTGATTTTGTAGGTTCTGTTATAAAGAATATGAAACCAGGAAAAGAACAATTAGAATTGTTAAAAAATGCAATGCTTCATAACTATAAAGAAGCTTTAAGAGGATTAGCTCGAGGAGAAACAGAAGCTGCAGTTGATGTTGGTGGAAAACGAGTAACTATAGGTGTTGAAAAAGAAGGTATTACTGTAACACCAGCTAGTGAAGCAGCTCATCGAAAATTTATAAGTGAAAACGGTGCTTGGATCAAAGCTCTATTTAAAGATGGAGAATTTGACGAACTCGCAGAAGTAATGACAAGAGGGGCCACCACAGCTAAAGAATTAAAAAATCTTCAAAAGTTTGATGAGACTTTACGAAAGCATCCGCTTTTCCAAGGTTCAGGAGGAATGATTGAAATTAATCAAAACCTTGGGACAGTCGTAGTTCGTGAACCCCAATTACTTGTAGATGAAATTTTTAATTTAAAACCTGGTGATAGATCTAGAGGAATGCAGGCCTTATACAGTGCTATTAATATTCTTCCAAAAGCAGAACGATATATAGCTAAAGAAAATATGAGGGCACTATCAATACGCCGAATGTTCAATCCAGAGCCAGCAGGTGTTGCAATTTCTAGGGAAGCTCCAGAAAACACTGCTTTTAAATCTGCAACCGCAGCTCTTGAAGAAATTAAACATAATGAGTCCCTTTATAATATAGTCTTTGGTCAAGGCCCAAGGAAGAATCTTGAAAAAATATTTAAAGATTTAGAATTAGTTAGTCGAGAAACAATGCCTACAGTAATACAAGAAGCTGCTAAAGGTGGGGCCTGGAGAGGTGCTAAATCAATTCCTTTACGAGCAGCAAAAGTTTGGGTAGGGGTATTGAACCGTAGAGCAAGAACATTAACTCAAACTAAAGAAGCTTTTGGTGAAGGGCTTGAAGATAGGATACGCGATATTTTAAGAAACCCAGATAAAGCAGCACAAATGGTTGCTCTTTCAAAAACCAATTTAAGTACTAAATTTGGGTTGAATGCCTTTGGTCAATTAATGGGATTAAATGAAGCTGATACAAGAAGAGCAGTGGCTGATTTTGGAGAGATTCCTGTAGAAGAAATAGCACTTGAACAAATGAAGAGATAATAATGTTGAAATATTTCACAGATGAAGAGCTTCAATGTCCCTCAACTAAAGAAATAAAATTAGCAGAAGGCTTTGGTGAAAAGCTTGATGAACTTCGTGAATCATTAGATGCACCTATGCAACTTACAAGTGCATGTAGAAGCACTGCTCATGTGAATTGGCTTTTAGAACGAGGATACCCTGCTTCTGAAAACAGTTTTCATTTGATAGATAACCCTAAACATGGGACAGATACTTGTGCAGTTGACGTTGCTATTCCCGATAGTGTTTATCGTAAGGATTTAATGCTGCTTGCTCTGGCAGAAGGATGGACAGTTGGTGTAGCCAAGAATTTTGTTCATCTTGATAGAAGAGCAGATTATACAGACTTGCCCCAAATAGTTTATGTATATTAAAGTTGGCACCCTATGGGTGGATTAGAATATTGGATTATAACAATAGGTGCTAAAACCTGTTGTATAGCAGCGGCAGGATGTGGCGGCGCGGCGAATGCACTGACTAAAAGAGCCTTCAACTTAGATGGTGTTAAAGATGTTGTTGTTGCTGTTATCGTAGGGTGGATTGCTGCTGAACTGTTCATCCCAGCTATTATGCAACACTGGGGGCTGGCTATAATTTGGGGGCCAGCGATAGCTTTTATGGTTGGTTATTCTGGTATTCGGCTGTTGCCTGTTATTGAAGCGAGAGCTAGACGATTTATTGAAGGTGACGATATTCGGCAGACTGAATCAGAGATCACACAACGTCGTTTGCGCGAGGCGCTTTTAAGTGATGAGGGCATGGAATGGTTAATGGAAAAAGAAGATATGATAAGGGCTGCGCGTGACACGAAGGAGAAAAAGTAATGGACTATATGAAAGAACATTGGAAGTGGATTGTTGGAGTCTGGGTAGTTGTTGCTGTTATTCTCATCGCGATGCTTGTCGCTTGAGTTGGTACAATGGTGATTTTAGATGGAACCAATAAGCGCCACTATCGCCGTTATAGCTGCTGCTAAGAGTGCCGTAGGGGTTGCCAAGAATATTAAGGATATAGGCACAACGCTAGACCAGCTATTCTCGTCGCATGAAGGCGCTGAGAAAACGAAAAAGAAACAGGTCGCCAAAACACGGCGACAGCAAATTCTCAGAATGCGTAGCGGGGATGAAGGGTACGAGGACGACACTTCTATATCTTCAGTAGCAAATCAAGTTATCGAAGAGAAGAATACGGCCTTGGAATTGAAGGCATTAGCTGATGAGATAGATAAAAAGTGGGGGAAGGGGACTTGGAATCAGATTCTTGAACAGCGTCAGAAACTTCTAACAGAGAAGAAGGAGGCGGCCAAGGTTGCTAAAGAAAAGGCCCGCCAACAGAAAATAGATGATAAAGTCTTCTGGCATAAGGTGTTGGTGGAATCGGGCAAGGTGGTGTTCCTACTTCTGGTAATCGGCGGGATTGGCTGGTTTCTCTATTACGCTTCTACAGTTCCAAAAGGTAGATAATCGAATGGAGCTGACCGCCGCACATGCAATGCAATTTGTTATGCTAGTTGGCACTATTGCTGGGGGGTATGCAGTGGTGAAGTCCCAGCTATCACGGGTGATTGAAGACTTAGAAGAACATATTAGGCGCACCGAAGATCATAAGACAAAGTTTGATGCACGACTTGATGATGCAGAGTCGCAACGGGCGGTTTTTGTCAGCCAGATTGGCACGTTAGCTCAGATAAATAGTGTATCGGAACTAGCCTCACAGAACAGAGAAATGGGGGAAGTTCTGACTAGGCTACAGATACTTGAGAAACAGATCGAAAAACTTCAGAGCCAACACAATGGTTCTCATCCACCCGTTGGACTTTCGTGATGGAGATATTAGTAGCAGCGTTGATTTTATCTATGGGTATAGCCGGTGAGGAACGGCCTAAATATCCTACAATATCGTCGCTACTTCGTTTGCAATTACCTTGTCTTAAATACGAGATAGTAGAATCTAATTTAAAATATACGGGGGAGCAACTTCGTATATCTGCTATTACTGCGGGCGGCGAGAGCTTAGTTGAAATGTGGGTAGATCAAGAAAATAATGATTGGACTGTGGTCCTTCACACAATTGCTGATGACGAGGGTTGCATAGTGGCGACGGGCAAAGGTGTTGTTGAAGAAGTCCCTAATACCACAATTAAGGAAAAAGCATTAAATGAAAAAAGTTAAAACATTAATTTTTATTTGTGGAGTTATGTTATTTTTAGAAGCATGTCGGATGCATATTCCGCTCCCTTTTCCGTCAGATTTTTTAAACTAACCAATCTTTATAATTTTCTCCAAGGATTTGGGTCGCAATATTAATTTTAGATCTAAGCGATTTAATAATCTTCTCATCTATAGTTTTGGGAGCACATAAATCAATATAAGTTACTTTATTTTCTTGCCCTATTCGATGAGCACGATCTTCTGATTGAAGCCTTATTTCTAAATCATAACTATTTGAATAATAAACCACAGTATTGGCAGCGGTGAGTGTTAAACCGAAGCCACCTGTTCTTGGTTGCCCAATAAAAAATCTAAGCGGAGAATCTTCATCTTGAAATTTTGTTATGATTTGTTGCCTTTTATCACTTGGCGTTTCACCATAATAAGTGGCTACGGATTCTGGGCCATATGCTTTTTGAATAGTTTTTTCTAGCGAGCGTATATCAAATTGATAGTTAGCCCATATAATACATTTTCCTTCTATTTCTTCTAAAATAGATAAAAGTTCCTTTATCCGATTGCTTGGTATTTCTATGATTTCTCCTGTGTCTGAACGAGTAAACCCACATAAAACTTGTTGCAATCTAAGAATTTGAGTTATAACTGAACTTGTTGTCACAGTTTCCATTTCACCAAGTTCTGCCATAGCATAATTTTTTAGTTCTTTATATATTCTTTTTTGATGTTCGGTGAGTTCTACTGTTCTTTTAGTGTATATTTTAGGAGGTAGATCGATACAGTCTTTTTTCAAAACTCTATATGAAAAGTTTTTCAAAATGCCTTTTAATTCATCTAAATTCCTATATCCAACTATTTGTTGAAAACTATGAGTGGCTATTGATCTTTTCTGAATAATGGCAAAATGGTTTTTATATGTATAGAAAGAGGTGAACCCAAGGAGTTCCTCATCTAAGAAAGCACATTGACTATATAAATCTAAAGGTGATTTTGTTATAGGGGATCCTGTTAATATACGTTTATATTTAGCAAGATTACTGAGTTTAATAGCTGATTTTGTTCTAGCCGCTGAAATATTTTTAATTGTAGTGCTTTCATCAATTGCCATTAATGAATTATGAGAAGTCAAGAATTTATCAACAAAAGAAACTCCTCTTTTAGTGCTTAACGCTTCAATATTTACAACAAAGAAAGTAAGGTCTTCAGTAGGGTTGAATAAATCTATGAGCTGTTGTTGCTCTTTTTTATTTGGGTTCGGAGACCAAGCTACAATCTTCTTATAGATATGATCTGGTAAGTGTTTAGGTATTTCTAATTCCACCCAGTTTTTATAAACACCTTTAGGTGCTAAGATCAAAGCTGAATCAATAAACCCTTTGTCATAAAGAATGGCTATATTATCAATCAAGACTTTGGACTTGCCTGTACCCATTTCCATGAAGTAGGCAAATTCCTTTTTATCCCAACTAGCGCCTAAAGCCACACGTTGGTGATCATAAGGTTCGGTTTTGAATCGATATTTTTCTTGCATCAGTTATCCCACCATTCAGGAGCTTCGCGGCTTTTTTCCCATTTAGCAAAATCAGCTTTTTCACCGAGATAATAGTTTCTATAGCTTTGTACAGGACAATCAACTTTGTATTGATCTGGCATAGCTAGTGCAAACGGTGTTTGTTTTATACAATCATTGATATTTTTCGGTGGTGTAAAAAGAGGCTCGTATAGTTCTGCGGATTTATGAGTCTTCATGAATCGAAAACGAAATTCACCTAACAGGTATTTATACAATTTAAAAAGAAATCTATAATTTGCACTAGACTCTATAACCCATTGTGTGCAAGGATGACTAGCGTATGCAGCTTTATATACAATGTCGTCATATACAGGCAAACGATAATGGTTAACCATACGTTTACCAGATTTAGAGGGAGCGGTATATAACTCACCATCAAGTATTCGATGTGCGGTAGACAACATTTGCGCAGCCTCAAGAATCATTTTAGGCACGTGTTTGTCACAATGAGCATGCGCGGCTAACATTGCGTCATGATGTAAAACAAATATGTTCATAATTCTAACTTTCTTCTCTTTCTGAGTAACTTTAAGTTTACCTCCTATATATAGGTATATAAAGTATTACTTCCTCTGAAAGATAAGTATTGAGGGTGGTTAGAGTGGTTTGCCAATAAGAACCAATATGAATCTCTTCCTTATTTTTCAAGCCTTTGATTAAAAAGTTATTGGCATATTGCTTATTGGCTTCCGGAAGATAAATTTTTACTAGCTTTCATGAGCCCTATATATAATAATAGCTTAATTTACTTCACGGCCCCCTACTCGTGAAGTTTGTTATAGAAAGGAGAATTAATTGTCCGTATATGTGGTACAAGAAGTACCAGGAAGAAATATTCTTAGTGCTAGGAAGTACGGAGATTTAAAAGTCCTTCTTCCTTCTAATACTAATATTGTATTGAGTTCTGGCCCTACCGTTCGTAGACTTAAAACTGGCTTAAAAGAATTCAGTAATTCTGATTATTTACTTTTAATGGGTGATCCTGCTGTTATAGGATTAGCTTGTGTTATAGCAAGCAATTTTAATACTGGTAAATTTTCTATATTAAAATGGGATAGGATTGAAAAAGATTATTATCCTGTTGAAATTGACATTCATCAGAAAGGAGAAGACTCATGAAAACTATCTCAAAAGAAGAGATTGTTCAGTTTTTTGAAGATGGAAAAACCTCTCCAGAATTTGAAGATAAAAAGCTTGGTAGAGTAGCTAATCTAGCAAACCAAGTTATTGATCTTGAAAATCAAATAAAGGAACAAGAAACTGCTCTAAAAAGTTTAAAAGAAAAAAAGCGAGCTATTGCTGAAGACCTTCTTCCTGCAGTAATGACTGAGCATGGTCTTTCTAATATCACCCTTAATGACGGCAGTACCGTTTCAGTTAAAAAGTTTTATAGCTGTACTATTCCTTCGGATCAAACGGAAAAGGCATTTGATTGGTTACGGGATAATGGTCATGATGGACTTATAAAGCATAGAATTACGGTGGACTTTACAAGGGAAGCTGATAATCAGGCTCTTAGAGTTAAGAAAGAACTAGAGGATAAAGGGCTGTATCCAGCTGATAAAGAATGGGTTGAACCTTCAACTCTCCGAGGTTTTGCGCGTGAACAAACTGAAGCAGGGGTTACAATCCCTGATAATTTGTTCAATTTATTTATAGGAGAGCGAGCTACGATAAAGTAGGAGATTGACAAAATGGCAAATCAAGTTGCGAAAAAAGAGGACGCTCCTCTTGTCAGTAAGGAAATTTCCAGTGAAGATCTTATTCAATTTGCTGGTCAAGGAGTAGAAGGGTTAGGAACTGATGATCTTGCTATACCTTTTATTAATATAATTCAAAGTAACTCCCCCCAGCTAAACAAGCGTGAAGGGAAGTACATAGAGGGTTCTGAAGTAGGGATGTTGTTCAATACCGTTACTAATGAGCTTTTTGACGGTGAAAAAGGGGTAGAAGTAATACCCTGTGCTTATCAACGACAACTTATAGAGTGGGTTCCTCGTGAACAAGAGGGAGGTTTTGTTGAAGCCCATGATCCTGAAAGCGGTATTCTTCAAAATACCACTAAAAATGAAAGAGGGAAACACATCTTACCTAATGGGAATGAACTGATAAACACTGCTTCTCATTATGTTATTTTGCTCAGCCCTACTTATGGCCCTACTCAATCAGTGATTTCTATGTCGGCTACTCAATTAAAGAAGTCTAGACGGTGGAATACAATGATGGTGAGTAATACTGTTACTTTACCTGATGGCTCAATTAAACCTGCTCCTTCTTTTGCTAGAGCTTATTTACTCAAAACTGTCACTGAATCTAATAAGCATGGAAGTTGGTTTGGGTATGAAATTGGAGAGGCTAGAGATGTTTCTTCAGATAGTTTTAAATTAGGAGCAACTTTTCACCAAGCCGTTATGGCGGGTACTGTGAAAGCGGCAGCTCCGGAACAAGAAGAATCCTCTGATAACGTTCCATTTTAGTTGATACGCTGTGAGCAATTTAGAAAGGTTTATAGAGAGATTCTCTGGCTTACAACGTGCATATGGAACGACTACTGTTGTAGGGCTAAGAGAAGATGGTAAGAAAAAAGTTGATTCTTTTGTAGCCCGTGGAGAACCAATTCCTGAGCTATGGGAAAAGCACTTAACTGGAGAGGAGCCATCGCTAGGCATCATACCTATTACTGATGAGAATACTTGTCGGTGGGGGTGCGTTGATGTCGATGATTTCACTTTAGACTTAAAAGCTATAAATTCTAAATTGCAGGAAAGAGAGTTTCCTCTGGTTTTATGTAGAAGTAAATCAGGGGGAGCTCATCTTTTCTTATTTAGTGAAAGCTATATTCCTGCTAGTCTTATGAGACTGAAACTCACGGAAATGGCAGCTTCTTTAGGTTTTGCTTCACATGAAATATTCCCTAAACAATCTCAAATTTTAACTGAGCGTGGGGATACAGGTAACTTCTTAAATCTTCCTTATTTTGGAGGGGACAGTACTACTCGATATTCTTTAGATGAAAAGGGAGAAGTAAATACTCTAGAACAATTTTTAGATTATGCTGATGAAAAAGAACTTTCAGAAACCACAATTGAAAAATTTAAAGTTATTGATAAAAAAGACGAAGTCTTAAAAGACGGACCTCCTTGTTTACAATACTTAATTTCCCAAGGATTTCCTCAAGGCACTCGTAATAATGGATTATTTAATTTAGGAATTTTCGCAAAATTGTCTGATTCAGATAACTGGGAAACAAAAATAGAAGAGTATAATAGAGAATATCTTTCTCCTCCGTTAGCTGCCAATGAAGTTTTAACAATCCTTAAACAACTTCGAACTAAGGATTACAATTATAAATGTAACGACCAACCTATTTCCTCACATTGTAATTCGGGGGTTTGTAAAACAAGAAAATTTGGTATATCGCCAACTAGTGTAATGCCTTCTTTTGGTTCTCTAACAAAACAAAATTCTAGTCCACCTGTTTGGTTTTTAGATGTAGAAAATAATAGATTAGAAATGTCTACTGAAGACTTACAAAATCAAACTAGATTTCAAAGAGTATGCATGGAAACTGTAGATAAAATGCCCCCTAAAATGAGCGAAAGGGCATGGCAAGGAGTTATTCAAAATTTATTAGATAATGTCACTTTAATTGAAGTTCCTCAAGATGCATCTATTGATGGACAATTTCAAGATCTACTTGAATCTTTTTGCACAGACAGGGCGCAAGCTCAAACAAAGGAAGAAATACTTTTAGGAAAGCCCTTTACAGAAGAAGGAAGAACTTATTTTAGATTATCTGATCTTGAGTCTTATCTTCAAAGACATAATTTTAGGTACTTTTCACGGCCTAAAATAACTGCTAGACTACGAGACTTGGGCGCAGATCATTCTGGGCAAAATCTAAAAGGAAGATTTGTGAATTTATGGGGGATTCCCTCATTCCATATTCAAACTGATCCGTTTAATTTACCAGACTTCACTGATGGGGATGTTCTTTGAATATTATCATTGGACCCCCAGGGACTGGTAAAACTTCCACATTATTATCATTGGTAGAGGAAAAAATAACAGAAGGAGTGTTGCCTGAAAAAATTGGATATTTTGCGTTCACCAATAGAGCTGCAAATGAGGCAAAGGAACGAGCGTATGAGCGATTTAATTACGAAAATAATGATCTTCCTTGGTTCCGTACTTTACATAGCTTATCTTTTCAATCTTTAGGATTAAGCAGATCCCAAGTTTTTAATGATGAGCAAAGAAAAGATTTTGGCAAACTTATGGGATTGGAGGTTAGTGGTTCTAGTACTTTTGAAGAAGGTTCATTTGCCTTTTCTAAAAAGGGAGACCAAATACTTGGGCTGATAGAGGTGGCTAGAGTACGAGGAATTCCTGTAAGGCAACAATGGTCCAATACTGATTTAGATTTAAGTTGGTATGAAATTGAAAGAGTAGAGCGTGGGTTAGCTGAATTCAAACGAGTCAGAAACTTATATGATTTCACTGACATGCTCTCTCTTTTCTTATCTGAACAAGTAGCACCAAAACTCCACACTATTTTTATAGATGAAGCTCAAGATCTTAGTTTTCTACAATGGCAAGTTGTTTTTTCTTTAGAACAATTTTGTGAAAATATTTATATTGCTGGAGATGATGATCAAGCCATTTTTAAATGGGCTGGAGCGGATGTTAATAACTTTCTTAATCTTAAAGGCAATGTCCAAGTACTGAATCAATCTTACCGAGTACCACAGCATGCTCATCATTTAGCCAGCTCTTTAATAAAAAGAGTTTCAAAAAGAAGAAAAAAGCATTGGAACCCTCAACCTAAAGAAGGCCAATTACTTTGGCACGCTGACATTGAACATATAGATATGAGTAATGGTCAATGGCTAATTCTGGCACGAAATAATTATCTTCTTAATAGAGCTGAAAGCCAATGTAGATTAGAAGGATTTTT
>TARA_R110002020_G_scaffold243944_1_pt1 | contig 10105 bp, 14 predicted proteins | sample TARA_R110002020 | Tara Oceans TARA_R110002020 (sample SAMEA4396489) | marine metagenome | biome: Westerlies Biome; feature: [MES] marine water layer (ENVO:01000295) within the mesopelagic zone...; material: water (ENVO:00002006), including particulate matter (ENVO:01000060) such...
TTTCAATCTCAGCTAATTCTTCTTCGGCTTTTTCATCAGCACCAACCATGAGTGTGTACTCATTAAGAACTCTGATGTTATCAGGGTGTATGTTTAAGAACGTGAAGGTATCGCGGAAGCGTGTCTGAAAGGCTTTCCACGCGCGCTCTTCTGTGTTCTGTAACACCTCTTGAACAAACTCAACCACCTCGCTCTTGAGCCCTAGCTTGCTAAGGTTCTTCACAGCCTTCTTAAATGCTCTCGGCCACTTGCCCAAAGCATCATCTTTAATCGTTCGGTTGATGTTCTTGAGCACTTGCTTGGTGCGGTCGGCTTTCTCGGCGCTCCACTCTATGCCTTCTCTAAGGATGCTCTCAAACTGAACATCTGGGGCGGGCTCATCTAGCCCTAATGTTTCCAGAGCTTGTTTTACGTCAGTGGGTGAATCGGTATTGGTCGTGACTTTGGCAGATCGAAGCTCGTCTGACTTTGTGCCGCCTGTCCAATAGTCAAGAGCAGACAGCAGCGGTTCCATCGTTTCAAAGCGAAGGCGCTGCATTTGTATGCGGGGCATATAGTTGTGGAGGTGCGTTCTCTTCCACATGTGCCCCATCCACGTCTTTGCGCTCTCGGGCGCTTGGTGTAGTGCAGACTCAATAAAATCTGCGATAAGCTCGGTGAGGCCTATGTTACGAAGGCCCTCGTCTAATCTCACGTTTTCTTTAAGATATCTAAACCATTTATCACTAGAATTATGCATAAATAAACCTCAACAATATAAATAGTTTAGTATTTTGGATTATCTATCATAATCATCTTCTAACCTAACTACATCATCTATCTCAGGAGTAGATACCTCAATCAGCGTACACCCTTCGGATGGAGCGCAAAAACGATGAACCACGTGGGGCCTAATTCTCCATGTGGCCCCGTGTTTTAAAATAATTTTCTCAAGGTGGGGCCCTTTATGTAGCTCCAGGATAAGGGTGCCCTCTAATACATAAATGCTTTCATCTTTAACCTCATGGTACTGTCGCGACAATCGCTGGCCCGGTTCAATCCGTAAGATCTTACCCAGATATTTATCAGTGATTGCCCACCGAATCTCGTGCCCCCAGGGCTTCTCTACTCTACTCATATTACCTCCAAAAAAGTTGAACGCCCACAATCATCATGGACAAAAATACACAAATCATAGTCTTCGTAGTAAACATACTTTCATTTAAAAAATACCACGTTAATATAGGGAAAGTCAAATACGACATACTAAAGATTAAAAATCTGGGGCCCCATACTTCACCCATCTCTTCATAAGCGAAGCGAACCCCATATAAAAAACATAAACCGGTGGGTATACCATAGAGAGCCACAGCAACAATTGGGCGGGCCCTCCACCACTCCCAAACAAACTGGCTGTTGATCTGAAACCACGCCATTGTCTGACCCAACGCAAAGAGAGATAGGGCTATCCATAATTTAGTCGAAATTTGTAACAATTATTTCCTCGCAATCTTTCTTATCATCGGTTTGGTAACCATATTTATCTACCATGGTTAAGTTATGCTCTTTGTAGAAATTAAATAAGCCCGGATGATTATTATAAATCATGATTATTTTTCTATCTTTTTGAGTTTCCAAGAGCTTCTTTAGCTTCCTGTTGTTAAAATTATAATTATCATAACTATTGGTTACCCCAATGTCTGTAAGATTGTAACTAAAATTTAAAGAATGAAATAGCGTGTAATCAACACCATCAAATTCTTTCATGTTATCCTGATAATAGAAAACATTAAATAGGGCCGGTTTCTCAAACGTCTTCAAGCAGTTAAGTGCTATGGGATTATAATTATCCGGATTAAATTGCCCACAAGAAACCTGACCGTTATCCGAACATCGATTAAGCATGAAAAACAAACTTGAGCGGTAATATACATCTTTATAGCGCGGAAGGCCTTCTTGAAGTAAGTTATATTCCGCAACACCTCTAAATTTAAAAGATTTATCAGTTAAAATGTTATAGAGGCGATCGCTATTTTCAAATAGGCAGTGCCAAAATTGATATATCACCGCCTTATTGGTGAAAGCATTAATTTTTATATCTGCCAGACTAAGAGAGATCTCCATCGTTCCAGAAAACAATCCATAAGTACATACTGTGGAGTTTTTTTCTATGGCTTTTTTTAACAATGTGAGGGAGTTGTTTTTAAATCTCGAATCCTTAATCGGGGACTTCGTGCTCATTTTTTTCCATACCAAACTTTTTTGTTAATTCATCTATTTTCTCATAAACTGACGTAGCATCTGCGAAGGGCGGCGGAGATTCCTCCGAAATATACCGAAGATATGATTTAACAATACCCTCGATATCAATTAATCGATAATTAAGATCCTTCACTAAGTCTTTCAACTCTCCTATCTCTTTCAGCGTTTCAGCAGAGAGAATCTCAGAAGGCATACGGTATTGTTCGGCGGCCATTTCGATCTCGCCCAAAAACGCTGCAAACAACCTCTCAGTCTCAGTGGCGAGAGCTTCTAATTTAATTGAGTAATTAATGTTAATTCTTGGCGGCATGTTATCCTCTTAGTAATTGTGGGCCACTGTTTAAGGTATTTTCAACCACTTCGGGCGAGCCTACCACCACAATCTCAGTCCCTGCGTGGCCACGATTAATCGTCAACTTAGAAAATTGATGGCCGCGATCAAGACCATTCGCCACTTTTCCACCCTCATTAAGTTCCTTTATACGTTTCTCTTCACGTATCATCACAACATGCTCGGGATTAATAAATATTTCTCTTAGTGAATAAAGCTTATTAGTGGTAACAGCTCCGTTATTGCACACTTCTGTAAATTTAACTAACATTATCGATTCTCCACATAATAAGTACTTTGTTTGTTCACTGTCCAAACATCCCCTCGCATATACACATCATAGCTTTTGTCTTTTTCGTCACAGACTACCGCCGTAGTGGGCTCGCTGGTGACATAATATCTAAAGTCTTCTGCAGGTTCCTTATACCGATGTAACATCACGCTCTGGGGGATCCAAACTAAATCTCCTTTATTCATATTTTCAGTCATTTTTTTTACTCCGTTTGAACGATCCCATAGTTTGTGGTAATTAAAGTTCCTGCACAACTAGCTGCGTTTTGTAGAGCAGTTCGCGTAACTTTAACGGGATCTATAATACCATTCTTAAATAGATTAACCAACTCTCCTGTTCTAAAATTCCAACCATAATTCTTAGGTGCGGTCAAAATTCTGTCGATTATGATGTCGGGAGATTCGCCGGCGTTAAGGGCCATCTGGCGTATAGGCTCCCGGCATGCCTCTCTAATTACAGAGGCTCCATATGCCTGATCACGCTGCTCAGAGGTGATCGCAATAGAATTGCCAGCATGAAGAAGGGCTACTCCTCCTCCGCATACAATCCCCTCTTGCTGGGCAGATCTTACTGCTTCTAAGGCATCTTCGACGCGATGTTTCTTTTCAGTCATCTCAACTTCAGTTGCACCGCCGACACGAATAACCGCTACACCCGATGAGAGTCGGACAATGCGCTCTTGAATTCTTTTACACAGGTCTATTGATTTGGTGTCTTTAATTAGCTGCTTGAGGGCGCTGATCCTTTCTTCAATCAGTTGATAATCACACTGACCCCCAACAATTGTTGTGCTATATTTGTTACTCTCGATAAAATGTGCTGTACCGAGATCGCTCATCTGTACGTCAGCTATCTTTGCTCCGCTTTCGCGCGTAATAAACTGCGCACCGACTGAAATGGCCAAATCACTGAGAATATTTCTTCTTTCTTCTCCATACATTGGCGCCTTAATACCGGCTACCTTGAGTGTGCCGCGCATTGCATTCATAATCATTGCTGCTAACGCTTGACCTTCGACGTCTTCGGCGATAATAACTAAAGGTCGATTCTCTCTAGCGATCATTTCTAATACCGGTAAAATCGATTCTACATTTGAAATCTTATGATCTGTTACAAGGAAGAGGGGCTCGTCATAATGCATTATTCCTCGACGATCATCAGTAATGAAGGCACCAGCGCAAAAACCAGCATCAAACCTAAATCCTTCGGTAATATCGAGAGAAGTTTCGAGAGAGCGGGACTCTTCAATTGTAATCGAGCCGTCTTGGCCCACCTTATCGACGGCAGTGGCAATAAGTTTACCTATGGTATTATCATTATTGGCAGATATAGCCGCCACATGTTCAACATCAGCAACCGTTTTGACTGGCTGTGACATGGCGCTTAGATTTATTACCACTTCCCTAACAGCCAGATCAATACCGCGTTGCAACTCGATAGGAGAAACGCCAGATGCGATGAACCTTTGTGATTCTCGAAGTATGGCGCGCGCCAGTATCGTAGACGTGGTGGTTCCATCGCCTGCTTCATTGTTTGTTTCCACAGCCGCTTGGCGTAAAATTTGAGCGCCAGCATTTTCAAATGGGTCTTCTAGTGCTACAAAATGAGCAACTGTCACGCCATCTTTTGTGATGAACGGCTGTTGCCCCTTTTCTTTCAGCAGAACGTTGCGGCCTTTCGGGCCAAGTGTAGAGGCTACGTTGTCTGCTAATACGTTAGCGCCCCTTATAATTTTCTGTTGTAGAGTCTGATTGTCATCATAAGCTCTGCTCATCGATACCTCTTAAGTTATATATAGTATAATCTCTCGCGACTATTTTGTCAAGCTATTTAGACTCTTTTCCTTCAAAAAGCGATAATTGTTCAGCATTTTCCGGATCAGTTTTCGTCTGCAGGATATTCTTTTTGCTGATACTCTTGGCATTAGTCACTGCGTTGTTAGCATAGCCGGCGACATTTCCATCTAAACCAGCAAAAAACGCATTTAAGCTATCAGACAAATCCTTAAGAGCTTGAAAGATCTGACCCACTTCTTTGTTTAACAGATCGGCAGCTTTCCCGAGCATTTCCGCTATCTTCTTTCGGCCGATCTCGATCGAGCCGAGATCTTCAAACTTAGCATCTTTGCCTAATCCCAGCACCTGCGTTTGAGAAATATGAAATTTGAATGTCCTAAGATAGCCTAAACTATTTAATAGACACATTTTCTTTTGTTCTATTCCCATCATGTTATATTCTTGCAGAGAAGCTTCTGGGCTTAAGAATTCCTCTCCCGCAAGCATTCTATTTATTTCTGCTTTGCGCTTATCTTTCTGTTTTGTGGCGCCCACTGAGGCGATGACAGCCGTATTACCCGCACCAATGGCCCATACAAGGTTTTGTGACGCTTTGCGGCCATTTTCCTTTTTAAGCTCATATGGCCATTCTAATTTCTTAAAAATTCTCTCCACTTCTTTTGCGCTTATCTTCGATAAGCCGCGAACGGGTGGGTGAGGGCCAGGAGATTTTCCAAAATATTCTGCAGGCGCCTCCAAAAACAAATTATCGTTTTTGGAGAAGTCGAGAGCGTGTAGCAGCGCTGCAATCTGCTCTGCGCTTATGACTACCTTGTCGTTTATGAGGCGCCCCTTGAAACCCGAGAATTTTTCACTGTCTTTAATGCCATTTATGAACACCTGTTCTAACTCTTGGGCAGAAGGTAAATTAGTTTGCGAAGGAAGAATATCGTTCATGTAATTCTCCATTCCTCTCGGGCCCTGCGGCCTCTTTACTGCATTCACAATTTCTTTAGGCAACATAATACATTTGCGTGACTTGTCGCCGGAATTAACAAGGATATTCATAACATTTTCAAGAGTAAAATCAAATTGATAAAAATGAATGTTGCCTTCCTGCTCTAGGTCATCGCCTTCCAAAGTTTTAGTGCACACTACATACCTCATGGCGCGCGGAAAAGAGGTGCCCCACCTTTTAGTCGCATCCCCTTCCATCGTCAAGTCGTTCACCAAATCTTTCCAGCTTCCTCCAACCTCAAGGCCACCCTCACGATATAACTTGAGGCTCACGGGGATCGTTTTGTTTTCGGAGTTATCAACATAATCAGCAATTGTGCCAGTGTTGGCTGGAATTTGATAACCATCGCTAAGAACCGCAAGGAATGACTCAAAACTAAATCCAGCAGAGGATGCATTAAAATTTGTGATGACTTTTGTAAGTGTCTTGTAGAACACAAGATAAGAGATTGCTTGGACAATTGTTTTGGTTCGATCTGAGCCGGCTTCTTGTTCTATTAATCCGATGCCGTTAGAATAAAACTGTGACACTTTTTTAATTTTTTCTTTAAGACTGCCGCCTTTCACGTTGGAGAGATATCCCTCCAATAGCTTCCTTTGCGGGCCTTTATCAATAATCTCGCCCTCCTTAGTTGTTTTAACATCTGACCACCCAAGCTCGGAAACGGCAATATCAGGAATTAAGTTTAACAGCATCTGTAATTGCTGACTTTCTTTCTTCTTTTCTATATCAATTTTTGGCGATTCTTCCTCTTTGATTGTTCTGACTGGAGAGTCAAGTACCTCCTCAACCATCTCCAGCAATGTTTTCAGATTAAGATTCTGCATCTCCTTGATATACTCTTCTCTCAATATTTCTCTTAATTCAGACATTTGTTTCCTCACACAATAATATCAGCAATTCCAAGTTTAACTGCTTCTTCTGCAGATAAATAGACGTTAACATTACGATTAAGCATTTCTTTTATATCGCTCTCGCTCATGTTTGTTTCGGCCACCAGACAATTAGTATACATCTTTTGTAGATCGGAGATTGCTTCTAATTCATTTGTTAAATCTTGAAGGTTTCCGTGATTGCCGGCTGCTACCGAATGAATCATTATGCGACAGTTCTTAGCAATACGACGGGCGCCCTTTGTTCCGGCGGCCAGAAGCAAAACTCCTGCCGACATTACCTTTCCGAGGCCCAATGTGTGTATTTCGCTTTCTTGCCGAACGGTGCGCATAATATCATACAGTGCAAACATATCGTCCGCACTACCCCCGTATGTGGAGAGGTAAAACTCTATAGCTCGACGGTCTTCTTCTTTAGCTACTCGATTCATTTCATTTAAATAAAGCATTGCGTGGATGACTTCTGCCACCTTTTCTTCATGTACATCACAAAACATTCCGATGATGCGCAGATCTGGTTCTGCTTTTCCACCGGTAAGGGCCGCTGGATCTAAAAGAACTATTTTTGATTCTTCTTGGCTCGTTAGTTTATCAAGAATTTTCTTTATCATTTTTATCCTGGTTTAAAAGTTGTAGCACATAATGATTGTTCTCTTCTAAATACTTCATCCCTGATTTCCAATTATCAAAATCTATAATCGGATCATAGAATTTAGGATGTAAGTCTAAAATCTCTTTAATAGAATTTTCTTTATAGCTTGCGATTTCCATATTAAAAGAACGCCTCACTGCTCTGATTGCTTTTTCTTCCTCTCCGTGCTCCTTCATATGACGAAGACGCGATGTGTGAGAGTAATAAAAGTTCTCCATAGACTTGGCTAACACTGCTAAACTAACTAGTTGGGAGACTCGTATTAGCCCAATGCTAATCTTCAACGAACGAAAGAAATAAAACGTTTTATGGGTCAGATACCCAAACACAAAAACGATAATATATAACCACCATGGACCCATCTAATCACCTCAAAAAATTAACCACTGAGTTTCCCCAGTGGTTAATGTATCACAAAATTATGATTTTGTCAAGCTACTTTGTAAGTCTCTTCATAATGCGCTCGGCCAACTGATCGGCCATCTGCTCTTTCTTGTTTTCGCGCTGAAGTCTACGTGCAACACGCTTGGCGACCTCTGCGACGATCTTCTCGTCTGTGAGGCCTTCTTTAAAGTCTACCTCACCTTCTTCTTCGGCTGTTTCTATAGTCTTGCCACCTGGGCCGTAATGACCCTTCTTTTTACGATCAGCATCGGGAATGTCGTCCTGGTTGCCGCCATACTTCTGCCGGCGGGCGGGCGTCCCAGCGGCCAAAGGATTATCTGGACTCTTGGTGAGATCGATGGCCTCGGCAACACGGCGAACAATCTCAGCAACCATCTCGTCTTCGGCGCTGACTTCCATCTCTCCGCCTTCGGGGCCCATGTCCATCACATCAACATCAGCCACTTCAAGCTCTTGTGGCGCGCCGGCATCGCCTTCGACATCAACATCGACCTGATCACCAATTCCGAGAGCATCAGCGACAGCCATAACAACGTTGGAGAGCATCTCCTGCTTCTCGGGATCGACGGGTGCGTCATCCATAGCCGCTAGCTCGTCATCAGCAACGTCAAGCTCGTCGGCCTCTTCGCCGGCCACGCGATCTTCGTCACCCAGCTCCATTCCAGTGGCAGCTAACTCCTCGTCGCGATTGGCGGCCATGTCCGAATATTCGTTCAGGCGCGCCTGAGCAATAGGTCGCAAGTTAGCGAGCTTCATAAACTGGCGAATTTCGCCTTCTGATAGTAATTTCTTACGAGCCATCTTAAAATCTCCTTGTTCAATGACATAAACTTCAAAAATAAATAGTAGTATGTTTCTATAATAGCCCTAAAAACGAAAACAACTTATCAAATTTAAAGACTTAAGTTTTTTTAGAGCCTTGCTTTCGATTTGTTTTATTCGTGCAAACGACAGATGTTCTCGTTCTGCCACCTCTCGTAAAGTCATAGGACCCTGCTCATGTACTGAAACTAGAGTGCAGTTATATTCTTCGGGATAGTCTTGCCACAAACGGCACTCTGTTTCTTTACATTGCTTCTTTTTTCTCATACATTTTCGGGCACACTCTCGTAACCCATCAACCGTTTTCATAGCTCTGGGTGCTCCTCTTTTATAAGATCAAATATGTTCTCTATGTCTCCATCGTTCAATCCAAAATCTTCCATCTTCTGCTTTCCTTTGTCTCTCAACTGTTTTGATTTTGCTTTCTTTTTCTTATTCTGTGTTTTTATATCATCGATGTAACTCTGTATACGGTCATCGCCATCGATATAGCCGGCAATAATGGCGCGAAAGAACTTTGATTGGGTTACACCATCATGCCGCAACTTTAAGATGAGTTTAGCATGTTGGTGCGTGTTCTCGACAAACGCAACCTTCTTATCCAGATGAGGATTGGCTACGTCATCAGACATTACCAATTCCTCACATTAATATGAGTACCGCTTTCCGATAATCCAGATGTGGTTTGAGTCACAAAGATCGCTTTAGCTTGAAGTTGTGTAAGGTTGCGCGCGCCACTATATGAGAATCCAGAGCGAATTCCTCTTTCGAGATCTGCTAAAATTGGTGCGACGGGGCCCCGATGAGGTACCCGAGTTGCAACTCCCTCAAATGAAGAGTACTTCCCTTTCCAATTTATTTGAGCCTCCTTAGACGCCATTCCTCGATAAGTTTTCCATCGGGCGCCCTTGGAATCCATTTGAATTTCTCCCGGTGTCTCCGTGGTTCCTGCGAGCAAAGAGCCCACCATCACAGCGTCGGCGCCGGCAGCGAGAGCCTTAACCATATCGCCGGAGTTTTTGATACCTCCATCAGCGATTATTTTAATATCTCTCTGGGTTTTTGCGCATTCAAAAATAGTGTGTAATCCTGGTAAACCGTGACCGGTCTGGATGCGTGTGGAACAGATAGAGCCGCCCCCAATATTGCAGCGCGCGCTGTCGGCGCCCCAGGCTGCAAGATCATCAATTCCTTTAAGGGTTGCAACGTTCCCAGCCATTAGATGATAACTATCCCCAAATACCTTGCGAAGTTTAACCAACGCCTCTTTCATCATAAGGTGGTGGCCATGGGCCATATCTATACATAAAAATGTTGCGCCAGCATCCACAAGGGCCCGGGCTCTATCAAGATAACCTTCAGAAACTCCAATAGCACCTCCGATTATAGCCGGGGCCCGTATTTGGGATAAGTGTCTAACTTGTTCATCTTTATCGTTATAGCGATGAACAATCGCTGCAGCTCCTGCACTGGCCATGGCTGTCCCCATGGCACTCTCAGAAATAGTATCCATCGGAGACGCAATAATAGGCAATTGCAGTTCAACGCCATTTCCTAGGTCGCTAGATATATCAATTTCTGCGCGAGATCGGACATCAGAATATTGAGGAACAAGCAATACATCATCATAAGAGTGTGTCTTATTCATTTAAATTATCCTCCACAAAATTCATTAT
>TARA_R110002020_G_scaffold75065_6_pt1 | contig 10101 bp, 7 predicted proteins | sample TARA_R110002020 | Tara Oceans TARA_R110002020 (sample SAMEA4396489) | marine metagenome | biome: Westerlies Biome; feature: [MES] marine water layer (ENVO:01000295) within the mesopelagic zone...; material: water (ENVO:00002006), including particulate matter (ENVO:01000060) such...
AATCGCTCTTTATTACGCGCATTAACTGTTGCACCAATCTACCGGTTACCCGATTGTCGCTTATTTGTCGCAGCAACAACCGTTGCGACTTTCGGATCAGTTGTCCGCCTTTCCCAGCGGTTCCAAATTCCTGTCCGTTTTCCCGTGTCCTTTTAAAAGCAGGATCGTTCATAATCCTGTTTTTTTCAATTCCACCTTTCTCCCGGGCCATATACCCGTCTGCAGTTTTGTAATAGGTAACATCTCCCATGGTTCCCTTCAACTTGATAACTCCTTTTTGCTTTGCCATTTGTATTGATTTTAAGATTAAACAATAAGCCAAACTTAAACCCAGCAACCTTAAAACCAATACCCTATAACACAACCCAACACTTTTTGCACATTTCTGCACATCCTCGCGCGTACTCTAATAGCACAATTTCAAGCACCACCTCCTAAATGTAGGCCTCATTACCCTGTGCAGCCTGTCCTCTGCTAGTTAACTTGTGTGCAGTCTAAGGGGAGAAAATAAATTTATTGAAGGATAGAGCAAAAAATCCTTTTAATAAAATCAAGAATTAGAAATACATAATTCCCCCTTTGAAGAGCCTGTCCCTAGCTTATCGAGGGAGGGCTAAGGGGATTTTTTTACAGCGAAAATAGAAATGTAAAAGACACACATTCACCCACTCACAAATTCACCCACTCACAAATTCACCCACTCACCTATTCACCTATTCACATACTCACCTACTCACCAATTAACTCCAGCCTACAGCCTAAAGCCTATAGCTCTCCCAGCGCCAGGAATAGAAATGCAAAAGACACATATTCACACACTCACCTATTCACTTATTCACATACTCACAAATTCACCTATTCACCATTCCGCTTTCTTTTTTACTTTTCACATTTCACAACCCACAACCCACAACCTTGTTATGCTGAGCTTGCCTGTCCTGAGCTTGACTGTGCTAGCGTAGTCGAAGCATCGAAGGGTCGAAGTGTATCGAGGCTACTTTAGCCCATACCCTTCAATTACGGAAAATCGTAAGAAAGGGTTCATATAGGCTTGAATATTTCTTTAGGTATTAAAAAGCCCTCGCAATTGATAGAAAAAGCGCTCTATTAACCTTAAGTCTTCAGTAACGATTTCCGCAGTACCGGTCATTTCGCTTTTAAAAGGAATTTCAATATTATAGGATGTAGTTAATGGAGAATTTAATGAAACTTGAACCAAATAAAATCCTTCATCATTAGGCATTGCTGACATCGATTTCACTTTACCGTGGAGCATTCCATATTCTGTTTCGGGATAATTTAATAATTTAATATTAACATCTTGTCCAATTTTAATTTTACCAGAATTCTGAATAGGTGCTTTTATTTTTGCTAAATATCGATTTTCGAAAGAAGGTACAACGGTAAACAAAAGATCACCTTGGTTTACATTTTGATGATTATTTAAAAAATTTATAATTGACAACCTTCCCTCCATATTAGATTTTAGCAGATATTTTAACTCCCAAGCTCTTACTGCTTCTTGTAGTTGTGTAAATGAAAGTATAACATTTTTAAAAAGGCGTGTATTTTCACTCTGATAATTTATTTTAGTTTCTTTTGAATTTTTTTGGGCTTCATTAATGGATTGATGTAATTGCGAAAATGTGATGTCGAGATTTTTCATTTGTTTTTCATCTTCCAAAAATTTAAGTTTTTTTGACTCAAATTCATTTAGAGAAATTACTCCTTTCTCGTATAATTCTTTGTTTCTTTGAAACTCTTTTTCAGAAAGTTCAAACTTTTTTTGATCTATTTGCTTCTGATTTTTAAGACTTTTTAATCGTAGCTGCAATTCATTCTCGGAAAATTGGTTGGCTGTAATTTGTGATGAAAATGGATCCAGTGTTTTATTAAGTGAATAATCGATGTAATCTTTTTCAAAAATGGCATAAGCTGAAGAAATTTCACCTAAGGAAAACAATGGTATTTCATTTATGGGAAAATTAAAATTGCTTTCTTGATAACCTAGAGTATCGATTATTGACTTTAGTTTTAAAACATCTTTTAGGACAGCAGTATTTTCGATCATTCCCAAAATTTGCTCTCTTTTTACTTTCTGTCCATCTTTTATTAATAGAGTATCAATTCTTCCAGAGGTATTGGCATAAATTTTTTGAGGTGGGGTTTGCGACGTAATGACTGCCTCCGTAGATATTATATCTGGATATTTAATAAACCAAGTAAAAACAAAAAATAAAATCAACAATGCCAGAACTATACTATTTCCCCATGTTAGCATCCAATTAGGTGTTTTGGACAAAATATCCTGAATCTCTTCGTTTCTTATAGGTGTACTATTGGGCATATTTATAAATATAAAAAGATGGAAGGTTTAATCTTCCATCTTTAATATTAAAATGTAAAATTCTAACAAATAGGAGCCGTGCCATCGTCACATGTAGCGCTACACTCTCTCCAATAATAACAATTTGGGTTATCCAAACGCACACATTGACCATAGTTTAATCCAGGTTTAGAGGGGAAGCATTCATAGCCCCCCTTTACATTTGCTTGTTCTTTTTTTCCCAAGATATGGGTTCCGTCTAAATTCAGAATTTTTTTTAACATAATAATGGTATTGTTAAATTAATTATCCCCCAACATTTTTAAGACACTTAGGGTTTGTGTCATTTTGTTAATTTCCCAGTTCCAATTGATTTTTCACTAAGTTAAAATAATTTCCTTTATTCGCAACTAATTCTTTATGAGTACCTTTCTCAATTATTTGACCTTCCTCAAGGACAATAATCTGGTCTGCATTTTTTACGGTGCTCAACCGATGGGCAATTATCAATACAGTTTTATTCTCAAAAAAAGTATTTAAATTTTCCATTATTACTTTTTCATTATTGGAATCCAAGGCTGAAGTCGCCTCATCAAAAAATAAAAACTCAGGATTTTTATAGACTGCACGCGCAATTAATAGCCGTTGCTTTTGCCCAGTACTTAAACCCGTCCCTTCCATTCCTATTTTAGTATTGTAGCCTAATGGAAGTGATTCTATAAACGATTTAATGTTGGCTATTTCAACCGCCTTTTCAAGCTTTTCAAAATCAATATCCTGATGGCCAATTGCAATATTACCGGCAATCGTGTCGTTAAATATATATCCTTCCTGCATAACTACCCCACAATGTTTCCGCCATAATTTATTTGGAATATTTTTTAAATCGGTCCCTCCAATTAAAATTTTACCGTTTTGGGGTTGATAAAATTTTAAAAGTATTTTCATTAATGTAGTTTTTCCACTCCCACTGGTTCCTACAATAGCAGTAATTTTATTAGCAGGTATAGTAACCGAGAGATCTTTTATTACAAAATCTTGGTCTCCTAAATATCTAAAATCAATATTTTTAATTTGGAAATCAGCTTTTAGATCAATTTCCTTAAGGGAATTGTTTATTGCTATATCCTCTTCTTCCTTATTATGGATTTCCCCTAGTCGTTCAAGTGAAATTTTTGCATCTTGTAATTGCCAAACAAAATTAATAAACTGCTGTATGGGAGAATTTAATTGTCCTACAATATAAGATATAGCAAGCATCATCCCCAAAGTAATTTCCCCTTCAATTACAAATTTCGCCGCAATTATTGTTATGATAATGTTCTTTAATTCGTTCAGAAAATTTGAACCTACACTTTGATATTGCTCCAATGCCAAGCTTTTAATGGAAATATTGAAAAGTCTAGCTTGTACATGTTCCCAATTCCAACGTTTTTGCTTTTCTGCGTTGTGCAATTTTATTTCTTGCATCCCATTAATTATTTCAATCACTTTACTTTGTTCATTGCTGACCTGTGAAAAACGTTTAAAATCAAGCTCCCTTCTTTTTTTTAAAAAAATAAATATCCATGAAAAATACATTAAACTACCAATAAGAAAAATTGTAAAGATCTGTAAGCTATAATAAGCTAGAACCAAACTAAAAACTAAAAAATTCATCGCAGAGAAAAGTACACTGAGGGAAGAGGTTGTCAAAATGGTTTCAATACGTCGGTGGTCATTAATCCGTTGTAGGATATCCCCTGTCATCTTACTGTCAAAAAAGGCAATTGGCAGGCTCATAAGCTTTATAAAAAAATCGGATATAAGCGAAATGTTGATACGGGTGCTTAAATGCAATAAAATCCAACTGCGGATTACCTCTATCGCACTTCTTCCTATAAATAAGGCAATCTGCGCAAATAGAATGAGATAAACAAAATGGACGTCCTGATTTTTTATACCTACGTCAACAACACTTTGGGTAAGGAATGGGACAACAAGCTGTAATAAGCTACCAGCAAATAATCCAATACAGAGTTGTACGATAAATTTTTTGTAGCGGTATACGTATTTGAATAAATAGGAAAACCCAAAGGTGTTATCGTTAAATTGATTTTTATAGATCTCAAATTTTGGTGTAGGCTCCACCAGTAGGGCTATACCCTCTTCTGTATGATAGGTAGCATTTTTGCCTATCCAACGATCTACAAATTCCCGTTCGGTATATTGAATGAGCCCGTAGGCAGGATCTGAAATAAAATAAATCCCTTTTTTAATCTTATACAGAATAACAAAATGATTGGTATTCCAATGTAGAATACAGGGTAAAGTGGCTTCCTCCAGTGTTTTTGCCGACAACTTTACACCCAGAGTTCTAAAGCCTATTTTTTCCGCTGTATCGCTTAAATTTAAAAGAGAACTCCCTTCCCGCGTAGTCTCACTTAAATATCTTAACTCTTCAACTGATATGGTTTTTCCATAATATTTGGAAATAATTTTTAGGCAAGTAGGGCCACAATCTTTGCTGTCGGGTTGAATGTAATTTGGAAATCTTATCATTAAAACTATATCTGGAATATTTTATTATTATAAATGTACGCATGAAATAATTACGACAAATTTATCAGACGTTTAAAATAAAAAAATTGAGACTGCTATCATAAACAGTCTCAATTAATATTAGAATCCATTTTTTTCAATTAAACAAATTCAACTTACTAACACCCTACGGGTACGGTTCCATTCGGACATGTTTCACCACACGGGATGACTATATAACATGGTCCGTATTGTGTAGATCCAGTTCGACACCTACCATAACCAAGAGGAACATTAGGATTGTGATTACAATCTGAATCACCACCACTAATACTTTTTTGCGCTTTCTTACTTAATTTTTGAACGCCGTTTAAATTTAAAATGTTTTTTAACATAATTGAAAAATTTAAATTGATTAATTCCATGAACATTTAGGGACACTCACGGTTTATGTCCATATTGTTACATTTTATCTTTTTACATCAATTATCATCTATAATATCCTTAATTACATAAACAAGGTCATCATGATTATATGAGCTAGGAAATATCTTATTCCCAATTATGGTGGCGGGAGTATAGGAAATTTTATTGTTTAGCGCCCATTCCTTATGCTCATGTAAAAGCAATAAATGGCTCTGACTAAATTTGGGCATCCCATATTTCTTCAACCATTCATCTATATTTTTATCTTTAAACCATGAAATATAGGCATTAATAAATTCTTGTGTGCCTTTTTCATTGTTAATTTCGATTAACTTACACGAAATCTGAGTGGAAGGAGAATCAAAATATTCTGCTTCGGTATTCAGCCGGATTACAATTTTTATATCCGGATACATTTCCACTATCTTTAAATAGCTTTCAAATGCATTTCTGCAATGTCCACAAAGTGGATTGGTATAGGTAATAAGATAGGTAGTAGCATTCTCATTGCCGATAATAATTTCACCTTTAATAAGGGCAGTGTCATTTATAACTTCGGCATCTGCCATTATTTTTTGAAAAATTTCAGGATTTCTCTTAAATCGCCTTGATGCAATAATCTCCTGTTCCTGCTTCCTTGATTTTTCAATAAGGTTTTTAACATAAAAATAAGCAGGAATCAACAACGAAAGGAATAGCAAGAATACTATAATCTCCATATTCGACAACAAAGTTGAAGCCTCCCAAATTAAAGTGCTTGCTGATAGTCCAAGGACAATAACAATACCAATACAAAGCGGGCACCATTTTTTTAAAATTAGACCTTGATAATAAATTGAATATAAACTCACGGGTATCCCTAACAATAACATTGTAGAAATAATCAAATTATTATTCAAGATGATATTAACAATTAATAAAACAATAAAATACAAAAAGCTTGCATCGGCCAAGGATAGATTCTTAGTTATATTTCCGCCTTTTGAGTTTATTACATCGTTACAATTACTATTGGGCAGGGAGGTACAAACACTCAAAACCGATGGGGAGTGGAATCCCACCTTCTCCTTTACAAGCAAGTAACTTATATAAAGTCCAAGGCCAGCAAATACCATTCTTAAAACAGCAACAATGGGGGGTTCTTTTAGAAAAATAAAAGTTATAAGAAGAACCACAGGTATAACAAACCAATACTCACGTATGTTCGTTAAGCTATCACTCTGGGTTGATTTTTCTATAGCTATGATATTTCGGCTCCACCTCTTTTTAAACTCAGATACATCAAATTTTGATTTTTTGCCATCTTCATTTTCAGTAAAAACCCACCCTTTCTTTTTGGTGGCTAATACCAATTGCTGTCCATTTTCATTAATAAGTGTTAAAAAATTCGCGGGCAAAATTTCAAGTGCCTCTTCGGGGACATGGGCCGCTACATTTTCAATCCCAAAATAATCTAAAGTATCTGTCAGAGAACGGAAACTTGGATTGTCGGGATGCGTGAGCAATTGTAGGGAAATAGCCTTTTTATTGAAGTGTGTAAAATTGTTTTTGATTAAAAACTTCTCTAATAGTATCGACATAATCAATTTTAATTTGGACGGCTTATTGAATTACGTTTAAATCTAAGAATTTATATTTAAAAACATTAAAACGCAATATGAAAATATTAAGAGTATTGATGATATTTTAAACATATTACCTAAAATCAAAAACAATTTTATAAATTATATAAAGAACCATCTCAAATTATATATATTTGATATCCACATTATTAGTATAGATATATTTTTATATAGGTAGACCTAATTAAAATTCAAGACATAATCTGTGAGTGTCTTTAAATGTTCACAGGTCAATTAATTAAATTTTATGGTTATGCTAAAAAAAATTTCAACTTTGAAAGGTGCCCACATTTTAGGCAAGAAGGAACAAAAATCAATTAATGGAGGAGGCGGTTGCCCAGGCCCTGTTTGCCCACCCAATTATGTTTGCTGTAAAGCAACAAATTACGTATGCGTCCCTCCAACGGGGCCAGTATGCCCCTAATTACATTATGAGAAAAATAAGAAAAGGCCAAAGAAATCATTGGCCTTTTTATTTTACAAGACTTTTACAATGGAGAAACCATAAATTCAAACTTACTATAGTGCTATTGTAATAGTAAAATATGCCAAGAGCTGATAAATAGGTCTTTTTTTTTAAAACTTTCAGCGAAAATGAGCAAAGCCTTTCGTCTGTTCGCTAGTTCCATCAAATTTAATTAATAATTGTTCATTGATCCCCCTGGCCTATCGAAAAGATAGCCTGTCCTAAGCTTGTCGAGGGAGGGCTAAGGGGATTTTTACAGCGAAAGTAGAAATGCAAAAGACACACATTCACATACTCACAAATTCATCCACTCACCTATTCACTTATTCACATACTCACCTATTCACCAATTACCACCAGCCTACAGCTTACAGCCTAATGCCTATAGCTCTCCCAGCGCCAGGAATAGAAATGCAAAAGACACACATTCACCCACTCACCTATTCACTTATTCACATACTCACCTATTCACTAACTAACAGCTTACAGCCTAAAGCCTAAAGCCTATAGCTCTCCCAGCGCCAGGAATAGAAATCCAAAAGACACACATTCACCCACTCACCTATTCACCCACTCACCTATTCACCAATTAACTCCAGCTTACAGCCTAATGCCTATAGCTCTCCCAGCGCCAGGAATAGAAATCCAAAAGACACACATTCACCCACTCACCTATTCACCCACTCACCTATTCACCAATTAACTCCAGCTTACAGCCTAATGCCTATAGCTCTCCCAGCGCCAGGAATAGAAATGCAAAAAACACACATTCACCCACTCACAAATTCACCCACTCACCTATTCACACACTCACCTATTCACCCACTCACCTATTCACCAATTAACTCCAGCTTACAGCCTAATGCCTATAGCTCTCCCAGCGCCAGGAATAGAAATGCAAAAGACACACATTCACCCACTCACCTATTCACCAATTAACACGAGCCTATAGCTTACAGCCTAAAGCCATCCCAGCGCCGTCAAAGGGTTCATCAAGGAAAAAAAGAAAATAACCTCCCTCCCATTACGGAAAACCGTAACAGCCTACAATTTAATCAGGGAGAAAACCAAATATAATGAATAATTAGTTTCAGTGTTTGCGGTAATAAATTGGCCACCAAACAAAAAAATAGCTTACAGATCTATCTTCTCAATCTGTAAGCCTAGAATAAGAATGTCAAAATTTTATGAAGAAATTAGTTGTTTTTTACCTCATTTCTTTGTGAGCAGTTTTTTCATATTCATTCCATAAATTTCTAAGAGAAATTAAATTATTACGTAATACATCATTCGAAATTTCAGTTGGATTATGTACTAGTCGATTTCTGAAATTTCTTAAGGCATCAAACTCCTTTATAATACTGTATCTAATTTGGTTTCCTTCATTTCTAGCTAAGACCATAATTGCATCTCTCGTGGTAAAAACATTCCTTTTATATTTTCTAGCTTCAGAAATTAGTCTTTGTTCCATTTCAGTCCAAAGTTTTAAGAAGTTGCCTAAGTCTGAAGGTGCAAGGTCAGTAGAAACTTCTTGTCCAATTTCTCTGCAAATTGATTCTATTCGATCTTTTTTTGGATAGAGTGCTGTTTCTGGAATTCTTTTGAAATCTGTTCCCCAAAATCTATTGTTATTTGGAATTTCAAATTTGGCAATAAGTCTTGTATTTAAATCTAATTCACTTTTATTGTCATATTCGTTTGTCAAATCATCTGTTCCAACTAAATAACCTTCTTGAAAATATGGTCGTAAAGCTTCTGGTGGTGTGATACTCAAAAGTCTAACGTTTATTAAATCGTGTTCTGAATTTACAGATATTCTGTTGGTATAATAGGGTAGTCCAAATACGTAAACAAATGCAGTTTTTTGCTCATTCCAAATCTGAGCAAACGAACACGCAACTCTCAATGACTGAGTTAAGTCTATAAGAGGTGTCTCAGTAACCTCATAATGTTGAAGAACACTCCATTGTATATATTTCTTTCTCCTTAATTCCGTGTGTCCTTCAATTTTATTTTCTTTAAAAAGCTGTGATAATATTTTACAAGCACTTTCTAATCTATCAAATCTAAAGTCTAGTTCTTGTTGGGAAACATAATCTCCTCGATAGATTGTTGGATAAAATGTAGAATTGTTAGCTTTGTTCCGATAGTCATTTTTTTGACCGCGATAAAACAATAAGTAATCCTTATTTAGATAAGCTAATTTTGCGACTTGCTCAACAAGTTTGCGAAACGTGGTAACCTTATATCCAGAATGTTTCCCAACTTCCTTTGGTGAAGTGTGTTTCCTCAATTCTTTTGTTAGATTACCGTAAATCTGTCTCATTAAGTTTTATCTTATTTGGAAAAAACGTTTCGTCAAAATTGCTCACAACATGTGTATATACTCCATGATCTATTCCTGCTATACCGCACATGTACGCAATTAGTTTTTTTATAACCTCAATATAAGTCAATACATTATTAATTCATTACGGAAAACCGTAAAAGGGTTTATTTAATTAGGGAGAATCCCAAATATAAAGTTTTTTGTTAATAGAACCGCTATCTATTTCATTTTTAGAAGGCCCAAAAAACAATGCCGTTTTAAGTAGCTTATATTGGTTCGGTTTTTAAAAATTATTGGATGTAAAACGGTTACTTGTGTTAGCACAAATGTTTATTCCGGTTTTGGTTTTCTTAATGTTAAAAATTCGTAACTTAATTTATCTTCTTTTTTATATACACTATCGAATTTTTCA
>TARA_R110002020_G_scaffold242801_3_pt1 | contig 10100 bp, 11 predicted proteins | sample TARA_R110002020 | Tara Oceans TARA_R110002020 (sample SAMEA4396489) | marine metagenome | biome: Westerlies Biome; feature: [MES] marine water layer (ENVO:01000295) within the mesopelagic zone...; material: water (ENVO:00002006), including particulate matter (ENVO:01000060) such...
TTCCTGAGTTAGTTCCAGAAACTCCCGAAGAGATTGAAAACTTTGAAGGTGCATTGAGAAGAAGACAATTGAGACTAGTACTGGCAAAAAGAATGAAGCCAGAAGATGCTGTGGAGCTGAAGTCTATTTTCAATATGGATTGATCTAATTAAAAGACATTAAATATTCGAGGGACAATAGAGATATTGCCCCTCTTTTTTTGTGTTAAGGCGAATTTTGAGCAATTTCCGACATGGAAAATATGAGCATTCAGGAGCTCCAGCACATCATCACCGAGGAACTTTTTTTCTTTGAAAAAGAACCTAAAGCCGATCTGGCGAAACAGGATTCAAATCTTTCAGCAGAGACAGAAAAACCAAAGACTCTTCCGAAAACTGTACATCTAGCGGGTGCTAAACCTCCCAAAGAAGAACTTAAACCGGAGCCTTTGGTAGTTCGCGGCAAATTCGAAAAAGGTATTCTTGTCCTGCATGAAGAGCCGCAGTTAAAACAGGAAGTGATGGAAATGCTGGTAAATATGATTAACGCTGTAGGACATTCCATGAATGAAGTTGGGATGCTTTCTTCCACAGAACTAGAAGGTAGAACACTAGCTGAGCTCTATGATCTGAATGCACACATCGTTCTGAAGTTTGGTCGTATAAAACACCCGATCAATGCACTACCTGCTTCAGATTACCAGATCCATATGGAGAAGGAAACTGAATACCTTTTCGCGGATGCTCTATCTGTAATTTCAGAAGACAAAGCACTCAAAGGAAAGCTTTGGAACACACTTAAAGTACTATTTAACATAGCAAAAAAATAATGAGTCTTACTCCTCAACAACACACTTGGGCGAAGCGCTTTCGTTGGATTTCTCTTATCGAAGGTATTTCCACTCTAATTTTGTTCTTCATTGCCATGCCACTCAAATATATATTTGAATACCCGTTGGCGGTAACTTATGTAGGCTGGATACATGGAGTACTCTTCATTATTTACATCTATACTGTATTTCCTACAGCTCATTCACTTAAATGGAATTTCACCAGAACTTTATTTGCACTTATCGCATCGGTTATCCCTTTTGGGCCATTTATTTTTGATAGATATTTGAAGAGAAGTCAGCACGTGGAATTATAAATCATGGCCTTAATCAGTAAAAAGAAGCGCATCTACCCGATCAGTACTGGACTACGGCGCTACCTGATTAAGTATTCCCGGGAAGTGGATATCCCAATTCACTACCATGAATTGCTACGCTATTCTAGTTCTATTGCACTTTACGATTCTAAGGAACAAGACACACTTTGGGAAACAGTTTTCTACGATCAATCCGATCGTGAGGAAATACACCTGAATGTCAAAAAAATCTATGCGCTATTGAAAGCTGGCGGAGATATGTCTGTCATGGAGCATCTTTATGTAGACAGAATTGATCTCTGTGTATATGGAAACACACAGCCATTTCGGGTGAGAATCGTAAATAGAATCAACGATAACTTTGATTACTTCTATGTCAAAAACGCAGATGCTTCGAGGGTTTACGGATTGGAGTTCGAGCATTTGCTATCACCCAATAGGATTTCCTACCTAGTTCATCAAAACACGCTGATCGAGGAGCATATTGCTGGTATTCCTGGCGATTTATTCATGCGTGCTCACATGACGGATCCGCATTTGAATCCCATTCGATTAGCCAAGGAATTTGTCAAATTCAACGAGCGCTGCTTCGTAAGACTTCTGGGAGATATGCATTCCTCCAATTTCGTGATTGACGTTACGCCCGATTTCGAGGAGACGCATTATAGAATCCGAGCGATTGACTTTGATCAGCAATCCTATGAGGGCAAAAAATCGATTTATCTTCCCCAATATTTTAAGGAAAACAATGTGTTGATTCAGTTGGGGATGAAGTATATCACCCCCGAATCAATGGTTCAATACCAGAAAGAAGAGCGTGCATTGATCGCAACACGGCTCAAATCTTCCCGGCAAGGTATTCTTGATATTTTGCGCTCAATGGAGCACGATACGATCTCACTTCCCGAAAATATAGCTTCATTGAAAGTGGATTTGGCAAAGCATTATGGAAATGATAAGTTCCTGGAATGCAAGAATATGGGACATATCATGAAAACAAGCCTTGAGGAACTTATCAAGAAATAGCAGCTCTTATTTCACCAATTTTCTTAGGTAACCTCCATAGCCACTTTTTCCTAATTTATCTGCTGCTTGAAGTAGCTTTTCTTCCCCAATAAACCCAGCTCTATAGGCGATTTCTTCTATACAGCCAATCTTCAAACCTTGGCGCTCTTCTATTACTTCTACGAATTGAGCAGCTTGCAATAGAGATTGATGGGTGCCTGTATCTAGCCAAGCAGTTCCCCTATTTAGGATAGCAACTTGCAACTCACCCATTTTCAAATACTCCGTATTGATATCCGTTATTTCGAGTTCACCACGAGGACTTGGTTTGATTTTCTTGGCGATTTCCACCACTCTATTATCATAAAAATAAAGCCCAGGAACAGCAAAATTTGATTTTGGATTTTCAGGCTTTTCTTCGATAGAAATTGCTTTCTGGTTATTATCAAATTCCACGACTCCGTATCGCTCAGGATCATTAACATGGTAAGCAAAAACTACCCCACCTTCGGTTTCTGTGTAAGCTTGCAGCGTTTTATGAAGACCAGAACCGTAGAAAATATTATCACCTAGAATCAATGCGACTTTGTCATTTCCAATGAATTTCTCCCCAATAATAAAGGCTTGAGCCAAGCCATCAGGACTTGGCTGGACCGCATATTCGAAAGAACATCCAACTTGAGAGCCATCGCCTAAAAGTCTTTGAAACGCCTCACTGTCATCAGGAGTGGTAATAATCAGCACCTCTTTGATCCCTGCCATCATCAAAACTGACAGCGGGTAATAAATCATCGGTTTGTCATAAACCGGCATGAGTTGCTTACTCACTGAAATCGTCAAAGGATAAAGGCGAGTGCCGGATCCTCCAGCCAAAATAATTCCCTTCATATTTTTTGTTATATAATTTTCAATTTTTAAACCTCCTTCTGCATCCAAAAATGAATCCAAATCTCTCCTTTTCTGATTTTACTAAATCATAAACCCAAGGATCCTAACTAGGAAGATCAGAGGTTGAAGAAAGAAAATAGTGTTAGATTATAGGTTAAAACTACTTAAAGCACAATTATTAAAAAAATAAGATATGAAAACTCTCTTTGCTTCCCTGGGTTCTCGAGGAGATATAGAGCCATTTTTGGCGCAAGCAGAGATTTTCGCGGAGGCTGGACATGAGGTGATATGCCTTTTCCCTGAGCAATTTCGTGAAACTGTGTCCCAACTTGGGTACCAATTCATCGGCTTTGATCCTAGGTTTTTGGAATTGCTTAGCTCTCGAAGCGGAAAAGTCATCATGGGTGGCGGCGGAAGTTCCTGGAGTCAATTTTCAAATTTTTTCAAACTGGCAAAAAGCTCCCTGAGCCTTCAGCGATTGCTCATCGACCAGCAGCGGGACACGCTCACTACTTACAAACCTGACAGGGTAATATTCCATGCCAAATGCATCTACTATTATGTAGCGGCCATGGCAGAACCAGCACGTTTTACTTTTCTCACTCCCCTACCTTGCCTAACTCATCCTTCTAGGGATTTTCCTCATATGGGTTTGGCGAAATGGAAGCCTTTTAGTCCAAAATGGAATTTGAAATCCTATGATTTAGTGAATGGAGCACGATATCTTACTATAAAGAAGTTTATTGGAAAATACTCCTCAGATTTCCCAACTCTAAAATTTAATTCCAAAGCCCAAAAGGAATTTGAATTGAACCGGCTTCAAACGATCTATACTATCTCTCCCTCCTTATTCCCAAAACCTAATACCTGGCCTGCCACTGCGCATTTGATTGGATACTATTTTAGAGATCAAATAAAAGATTACCAACCTTCACTTGATCTTCAAAACTGGTTAGCAAAGTACCCCAAAGCAATCTTGCTCACGTTTGGATCTATGAGCAATACCAAACCAAAAGAGCATTCCAAAACAATAATTGACTTGCTACAAAAACATGGAATACCGGCCATAGTCAATACTTCTTGGGGAGGCTTGGAAAAAGTGGAAGGTAGCGACGAATCCATAATCTATGTGAATCAAATTCCTTACGATTGGATCCTCCCTAAACTTTACGGCATTATCCATCATGGAGGCTCAGGCACAACTCATCAAGGCGCTTCCCATTCCTGTGTTCAGATGATTATATCCCATATCATTGACCAATATTTTTGGAATAGAATCATAGAAAATCAAAAACTGGGACCTCTAGGCACAAGTATTCATAATTTGGATGCAGGCAAATTTGAGATAGCTTTGAAGGACTTTTGGACAAATCCTGAATATGCTGTAAATGCAACAGAGATCGCTTCCAAGATAAAACTTGAAGCGAAAAGAGACACTGTCCTTAACTTAGTATTGAACCCAAAATCCAGCTAAATGAAACTCTATTCTATTATTCTTCTCCTATTTACTTTCCTGATATTTTTAGGTTGCAAATCAGATCCTGAAATCATCTTTGACTCTACTGTAACGGAGGAATATAGGCCTATCTATCACTTTACTCCAGAATCAGGCTGGATGAATGACCCAAACGGCCTAATTTACTTTGAGGGAGAATACCATCTCTTTTACCAGCATTATCCAGAGGCTACTGTTTGGGGCCCTATGCATTGGGGACATGCAGTTTCCAAAGATTTAGCAAGCTGGGAGTCATTGCCAATCGCGTTGTATCCAGATAGTCTAGGATATATTTTCTCAGGAAGTGCAGTCTTTGATGCGGATAATAGTTCTGGATTAGGAACATCTGAAACCCCACCAATGGTGGCAATTTTCACTCATCATAATGCTGAAGATGCCAACACTTCATCCGATACTTTTCAGAATCAATCAATCGCTTTTTCACTGGACAAAGGAAGAACTTGGGAAAAGTATTCGGGGAATCCTGTCTTGAAGAATCCTGGTATTAGAGATTTCCGTGATCCTAAAGTTTCCCAAATTACCAATTCCGATGGTTCTAACTCGTGGATAATGACGTTAGCTGTGCTTGATCACATTAATTTTTACAGCTCTCCGGATTTAATAAACTGGTCATTATTGAGTGAATTTGGAAAAACAATTGGGGCACATGGAGGAGTCTGGGAATGTCCTGATTTACTTCCTTTCAAAACACCTTCTGGAGAGGACAAATGGGTATTGCTAGTTAGCATCAATCCAGGTGGGCCACAAAACGGCTCTGCAACTCAATATTTCATCGGAGACTTCGTCAATGGTCAATTTACTCCTGATGATGCTATAATTCGATGGATAGACTACGGCCCTGACAACTACGCTGGCGTCACGTGGAGTAATCTTCCTGCTGAGCAAAACAGAACCCTTTTTATGGGATGGATGAGTAACTGGCTTTATGCAAATGAAGTTCCTACAAAAGCTTGGAGATCTGCAATGACTGTTCCTCGCGAGCTGAATTTGTTTGATGTGGATGGCACGTTGCTGTTGAAATCAGCACCAGCCAAAGAACTTGAAAAACTTAGAGCCGAAGAGTTTAATATCTCTGACAAAAAATCTGGACTGCCATCAGAAGCAGTGGAAATTACAGCAGAAATTAGTACCGATTCTTTCTCTATGACCTTATCAAATGAATTGGGAGAAAGTCTGATTATTTCCAAAGAAAATGGGCTAGTGAGTATAGACAGAAGAAATTCCGGTAAGAGCGGTTTTCAGCGCGATTTTGCGGCTATACATTCGGCCCCGATGAGCTGGGAAGCAAAAGATTTAAGAATCTATCTAGATGCAGCATCAATTGAATTGTTTGTTAACGACGGGGAATTAGCTATCACATCCATTGTATTTTCCAATTCAGCTTGGAAAAATATTGAGGTTTCAGAAAATGTGACTTCCTTAAAAATTTATAATTTGAAAAAATAAGATCGCTAGCGTATTGACTATTAGATATATTTTATCTTACATTCATTCGTTGAAAAAGTAATATGAAAAAACAGCTTTCACTTGGTATGATTTCCCTAAGTTGGGTTGCCTGGCTGGTAGCTGTTTTTGTATTTCCTATTTCCGAAGATTCCTCTTCAATAGACTACTCAGTACATTCTGTCTCGAATATCAATGGGCTAGCCAAGATCCAATTCAATTCCGGACCAGAATTATTAGAAATCCCAGAATTTAAAGTTGATTGGAGCTTAAACTCCAAATTAAATCCTGATTGGTATTTTGATTTACTTAGTCCAAGTAAGGCCTATTTGTCGCCTTCATTTTTTAAAAAGTCAATCCCACTTTTTGACGTCAAAGATACCTTCATCCATTTTTTCTACACCTGGTAAACTTGAATAGAAACTAGTCTAGCGATCATCAATCGCCTAAAAATCTATTCATTCTAATTCCATTCTTATGATCTCAATTGATCCTGTCACCTTAGCTGTGACTTCTTTTGCCATAATGGCATCTGCTTCCCCGTTTGTATACTATAGCTACAAACTCAAAAAAATTAGCAGTATAAACCTTGCTACTTTTGAAGAATTTTCCACCACAAATAATGTGATTCCAACGCATCATGAACGGTGGAGAAATCACTACCATATAGGCTTGGACAGCCAGTACAAAAAGTTGATTTATCACCGATTTGGAACCTATCCTGAGCAAAGCCTAATTGACTTGCGAGATGTAAACAAAGTCAGTATTCAGGAGAAGATTCGACGTGTACAAGTAGGCAAAGAAAAACGCTACATCTTGGATTTTCTGGCCTTACAATTCCATTTTAAAGATATCACTCACGCTCCAAAAACCATTGAAATCTATGATGGAGAGCTCTTCACTGATGTGGCTGGAGAACGCGGAATTGCAGAAAAATGGCAAAAAATACTAGAAGAGCAGCTTAAAGATTAGTTTGACTATTTTCATTTTGACTCTCCCCAATAAAATTAATTAGTAGACAATGGTTTGATTGGTTGCAAAAGACTCGGTTAGGTAACTGAGTCTTTTTTTATATTCTACGGGCTATTTTTTCTTTGCTAAGAGGATTAATTTGTAATATTAAAAAGAGGTCAAACCACTAAATAAAAGATTATGCCGGATACGCCTATCCATAAAGAATATACAAATGGCGAGGTCACCATTACTTGGGAGCCACATAAATGCATTCATTCCAAAAATTGTGTCAAGGGACTTCCATCAGTTTTTGATTTTGAAAAAAGACCTTGGGTCAATGCAGAAGGAGCAAGTTCGGAGGAAATTGTTAAGCAAATAGATAAATGCCCAAGCGGGGCATTAGGCTATTATTTTGCTGAGCAGAAAGAAACAAGTTCTGGTGATGTGATGGCTGAGCAACTGGTAGAGGTAGTCGCAAATGGTCCACTCATGGTCTATGGAAATCTCCAAGTAAAACTACCAAATGGACAAATCAAGAATCAAAGTAAAGTCTCTGCCTTCTGTAGATGTGGTTCCAGTCAAAATAAACCATTTTGCGATGGCACCCACAAGAAAATAAATTTCCAAGGATAAAGCAGTATACATGCGTAAAGTACTCGTTCTTTTTGCTCACCCTAAATTTGAGCATTCTGAGGCCAACCAAGCTTTAATTCAGGCTATAGATGGATTAGAGAATATCGAAATAAGAGATTTATACGAGCTCTATCCTGATTTCAATATTTCAATTCAAGCTGAGCAGGAAGCACTTTTTGAATCTCAAGTAGTCATTTGGCATCATCCCATTTATTGGTATTCCTGTCCCCCACTTATGAAGCAGTGGATAGATCTGGTATTGGAGTTCGGCTGGGCCTATGGGCCCGGTGGAATTTATCTCAAGGGAAAATACATTCTGAATGCAATCACCTCAGGAGGTTCGCAAGAAGCCTACCAGCATGAAGGTAGAAATCAATATAAGATTGAAGAATTCCTGAGACCATTTGAGCAAACAGCCAGACTATGTCACATGAATTATTTGATTCCATTTCATGTAGCTGGAACTCATAAAATTTCCGATTCCGAACTCACCCAAAAAGCAGATTCATACCGAGAGTTCTTACTGAAACTTAGAGATGAAGATGACCTTACTACCTACCAAAACCGCTAAAATTTAAGCTTATGAATGGATTTTTAGCAAACGCCATCTTATACATTTTGGCAGCAATCATTTGCGTTCCTGTAGCCAAGAAATTAGGAATGGGGTCTGTTTTGGGATATTTATTTGCAGGTATTCTTATCGGTCCCTACCTACTTGGGTTTATTACTAATGAAGGGCAAGGGCAGGATATCATGCACGCAACTGAGTTTGGAGTAGTGATGATGTTGTTCCTGATCGGCTTGGAATTAGAACCAAAAAACCTCTGGAAGATGAGGCAATTGATTCTTCAAGTTGGCCTGAGCCAGGTTTTGGTAACTACTATTATCGTATTTGCCATCGGATTACTCCTAGATATTCGCGGGCAAATAGCATTAGCTGCTGGTCTATCTATTGCGCTATCTTCAACTGCCATCGTATTGCAATCTCTCAAAGAGAAGAATCAGATGAACAGCCCAAATGGCAAACTTTCATTTAGCGTTTTACTGATGCAAGATGTGGCTGTAATTCCTATCCTAGCCTTGTTACCACTCTTGATTTTCGGCGACGCTGCTCCTGTAGCTACCGAAGCTTCCGGAATGCACGGACTGATAGACAACTTTCCCGGGTGGGCACAGACGCTATCGATCTTTGCTGCAATTGGTATCGTGATTCTACTAGGACAGTTCGGATTTGGCCCGCTTTTGAATTGGGTTGCTAAGACGAGGCAAAGAGAGCTATTTACAGCTTCTGCCCTGTTGATCGTTGTGGGAATCTCCTATTTGATGGAACTTGTGGGCCTCAGCCCTGCTTTAGGAGCATTTTTGGCGGGAGTAATCCTGGCAAACTCACCCTACAGACATGCTCTTGAGTCAGATTTAGAACCTTTCAAAGGGCTACTTTTAGGGTTGTTTTTTATGGCGGTAGGTTCTACAATTAACTTCAGTCTAATCGCTTCAAACGCTACAACAATAATTTCCATCACACTCGGGATTATCGCTTTGAAAACTATCATTTTACTGGTAATTGGCAAAACCAAAAAGATGAGACTTGCGAATAATCTCAGCTTTGCAATCGGCCTTTCTCAAGTCGGTGAATTTTCCTTTGTTACCTACGCATTTGCATTGCAGCTTGGGATCTTCGACCAATCAATCTCCGATACATTAATGGCTGTGACGGCATTGAGCATGACTATCACTCCTATTCTTATGGTGATCCTTGATAAAGCAATCATTCCTATGATCAACAAATCCGCCAAGGCGATCGAGAAAGAAATGGATAGTATTGACGAGCACAATAAGGTAATCTTGGTAGGCTTTGGGCATTTTGGGTCCACTTTGGGACGCTTTCTCAGAGCAAATGGAGTCGAGGCTACCATTCTGGATGCTGATCCTGATCGGGTAGAATACCTGAGAAAAATGGGCTTCAAAGTATATTTCGGTGATGGAACCAGAGCCGAGCTACTCCATTCTGCCGGAGCGGAAGAAGCCTCTATTTTGATCTCAGCTTTGGACAATACTGAATACAGCATCAAGCTGGTAGAGCTTTGCAAAGAAGAGTTTCCTCATTTGGAAGTTATGATTCGGGCCAAAAATAGATTCGATGCATTTGAACTGATGGAAATGGGCGTGAAAAATATATATAGAGAACATTTGGATACTTCTATTCGAATGGGTGAAGATGTGCTGAAAAAGCTTGGTTTCCGTGCGCATACAGTTCATCGATTGGCAAAACAATTCCGGGATTACGATGAAGGTGCTTTGAAGGTGTTGGTGAACTTTAAGGATAATACTGATGAATATATTTCTAAAAGTAGACAGCAAATAGAAATGCAGGAAAGTCTATTAAATGGTGAATTGATGCGGAAGTTTTCAGTGAATGATCATACATGGGACAGCGATTCTATCAAAGATGCAGCAAAGTCAGAAAAAAAAGATAATTAGATTAGGAAAGTTAAACAGTGTTTAATTAAATTTGAACGTTCAAGGAAATACTATG
>TARA_R110002020_G_scaffold6364_7_pt1 | contig 10092 bp, 3 predicted proteins | sample TARA_R110002020 | Tara Oceans TARA_R110002020 (sample SAMEA4396489) | marine metagenome | biome: Westerlies Biome; feature: [MES] marine water layer (ENVO:01000295) within the mesopelagic zone...; material: water (ENVO:00002006), including particulate matter (ENVO:01000060) such...
TACATCTGGTGTAAACGATAGGGGTACAGGGTTTGCGCTAGGATCTCAAGTTTGGCCTGGTTACAATGATGATAGAAGTACCGTGAACCATGATGCGGTTCCTGTTTTTAGTCGAACGGGGGCCAAATATGCTCTTAATGAAGTTAGCTCCGCAGTAAACACAAGTGCCATGGTCGTTGCTGCCAATATCCCAAGACGTTCTTTGAGGAGGCGGGATTTCTACAACACGATTGACAAGAGGGGATGGCACAGTAGGGATGGGTGGAGCATGCCTTCTCAGTACATATATTCTCCTAGTAGTAACGTAGAGTACATGCCTTTGGGATTAATACCCTCATCTTTCAGCTTTGCACCCGCCACTCCTGAAAATCTATCAGGTGTTTACTCCCGAGATTGTGCGATAGAAACATCAAGGAGAAGTTACTTTGGGGTAGATGTGAGTAATACTTCCTATGTTAGAGGGAGTGCTAATCTATCCTTCGGTTCTTGCGACCCTTATGTTCGTAGAGATATAACCCCTGAAGAAGTTGTCCTCTTCTTTTGGTTAGAGGAGGAAAAGAAAAAAAACATTGCTTACGCTTTCTATAAAGAGAATGAAGCATTACTTAGTGCTTCTGCTACATGGCTAAGTATCCCTAATTCTTTTGCTAACCTCATGGATGATGTCTCAAAGGATAAGTACATCGCTCCAATTTTAGATAAAAGAAAGATGAGTGTTGATTCCTTAGGGGGAGTACAGAGTGTGTATAATGATTATAATAAGTATTTCTTATCTGGTGTTGCGGGGAGTGCCCTGCCTGAGATTTTAGCTACTAATTATATTCACGGGGGTCCTAATATATTTTCTCATACTTACGGTCCTATTTATAAAAATGCAGATTTCATTTATGATGGGTCAGCAGTCCTGCACACAAGCGCAAACTTAATAAATAGAACCCTCTCTAATCCTGTCTCTCTCAATCTAGCATTAAGCGGTTCTGAGTTATCCTCAATAGGGGTAATTGAGTACTCCATAACCGATAGGGATATCGGACCCTACTTTGGTTATCCTGAGTGGAGAACTGATAAAGTGTTAAGCGGTGTAAGTTTCATAGACACCTCTAACACTTACCCTCTTCAAACGCCAAATAACAAGTTTACTATATACAAACTAGCCCAAGATCAAAAAAGCACAGACCCTTATTTAGATAATTATCTAATAAATAATCAGAGTGTTGTAATAGAATATGGAGGTCATGGATTACCTAGACTTACATTTGATTTACGCGGTCAGGACCAGCTTAAAAATATCTTAATTCCAGAGCATGATTTTGAGTTATCTATTAACTATTTAATCGCTAACAATAAATTAAAAGAGTTTGGGGGTGGTAATATAGGAGCCATACTAAGAACTAAGCCCGAACAGTACGGTTTAAATGCTTACGGGGTGTTTGTCTGGATGCCAAAAATCAATAAGTGGGAGTTTGTTGATTGTGATGCCTTTACAAATGGGGAGGATAGTTTAAATGCTATTGTTAGCACTTATGCTCACATATTTAGTGGTGGCGATCCAGAGACTACCACGGTTCCAGGCTGCTCTTTACGTGAGGCTCCTCCTGTTTTATCTAAGGTAACCAAAGACACCTTTAAAACTGCGTCTATAAAATTTCACACTCGAAATAGGATAACTGTCCCTCCTTATGCTTATGGTACTTTTTCGGAACAAGGTTCTAAGCACGATGTTTATAACGGAAGAAATGTTCAAGTCCATAGAGGGGTAATACAAAAAACAGCAAAAACTCAAAACTATATTATAGAGTTATTCCCCCTTCCATCTAATCCTGAAGATAGCTACGCACTTTTTGATAAGATTAGTGTAGTTGATAAGACCCTTAATACAGCGGCAAAAATTCCGTATGATAGCACAATACCAAGTTTTAATAAAAAGAATACTTCAATAGCTACTCCAACTTTTTATAACTCTGATGGGACTCGCGTAGATTTTAACCCAAAAATAATCGGATCGCAAGATGTGTTTTCTACAAATAATATCCTAAAAGTTAACCAACCTTATTCGCTTAATGATTGGTTTGGTTGGCCTACGAATAAACTTATATTTACCCCATGGGCTAATAATTTTAGTGCTTGGCTTTTTAAGCAACGAATGCTCAAGAATTACCCAGAGCCAGCAGGGGCTACTGCCAACACCTTGTGGAATACAGACATTGCTCCTTATGGCAAAATACCCTTCACAGGCCCCGTAAATTATTCTTGGACAACTATAGGTGAGGGGTATGATCAGAATGCATTATCACCGCCAGCCAGAAATAACTTTTTAGGTCTGTACTGGGACCAGAGAAAGGGCTTCTTATCTTATAACGATTGGTCTGAGTATATTACCGTAGGCACACAAAGCACTCTTGATGATGGGGCCGCAGGTGAGGAAGGTCCTGGGTGGGGATACGCTTATTGGAAGTATTTAAATAATGGTATTGAAGAGCCTGTGAGACCCTTATTAGGTCATGCGACAGCAGGCCTCACTTATGCTCTGGGTGAAGTTCCTCCACAAAGTACTCTAGCAAACCCATTCGGTAATTCTTTTCTTCAGGATGGGCAGGCATTAGGAAATCAAGTTGATCCTGCATTGGTTACTGCCTCAATAGGAATGCCTCAGGAGTTTAATTTTACTAGTCGTAGGCGTGATGATGCAGGAATTTTCTGGAGAGATCATGACGAGCTTTTAAGCACTATTGTTGATCCATTAGGGCATACTCCATCTTCTATGGTATTTAAAAATATTATAAATATACCTCGAAATCCTTCTGACCCAGAGCTTAGTGAGTTTGGTTGGGCGACCTCTGCTGTTTGGTTAGAGGATGGTCACGGGATTACTTTCCCTCCCCTTTCTGTATATCAAGATGTTGAAAGAGGTAGTTTAATTCATGACAAGACCTACACCTTCTCTGTATACATTGCCCATATACCAAATATTGACGGTCAGCAGGCAGGACTACCTAGAGTTGATATTTCAGACTATGCTTCCTCTGCCATTATAACCCTGTCTCCTATTGGATCTAAAACGTCTTACACTAGGCTAACTTTAAATCTACCAAAAACCCCAACAACAGGAAGTGCGTATATTACTTCTTCTATTCAAACAAACGGACATAGTTTAACGGGGGCAGACGCAGCTAGAGTAAGTGTAAGTTCAGTAAACCCTCAAGGGGGTCAGGTAACTGCCAAATCAGATTCAATTCAATGGTTACGTTTAGAGGTATCTCTTCCTTATGACGCTGCTGAGTTAGATTTAGGAAATAAAACAAACTTAGGATTACGATGTACTATACAGGCATATAATAACAACTGGGACAATGGGGCGTTGCCACCAGGCCAACAGCCACCTAATCTAAGTTACGAGTATATCCCATGCAAAATGCTTATGTGGGGTTCCGCTTTTCATGGCGCTCCTACCTCCCCTGAGTTTATCAGGTATAATGCTGATATTTTAGGGGCTTATAGATATTCACACTGGGGTACTGGGGATTATGCTACTGTAAATACTCCCGTATATCAATCAACTGGGGATATCTTTGAGAGGGAGGAAACAATTCTTCCTAGAGAAGCATATTATAAGGATCAGGAATTATACCTATATAATAAAAACCTTTCTGGCTTAGATAAACTTACTGTTGCCCTTCCTGAACAGCCTAATGTTTTTGATAAAGCTAACATATATAAGAAGTTTTCTCTATACGACACAAGTAATTCTTTATACGATGGTAAAGTAACTCTTAACGCCGATGGTACTTTACTTAGAAATGCTTGGACGGGGCAGGTTGGGGAAACTTTAAGTGATAGGTTGCTGAGTGTTTCAGGTTCTGCTGAGGGGAGTAATATCACCACCAGAGTTAAAGGGTCTTTCTTACCTAATCCTAGAGAATTATTGCACATGTTTAGGTACTTTAATAAGTTGGGTAAGGCCTCGACAGGCTATGGATTTAATACTAGAGTACTAACCGACTCCTCTGGAGTCCATGATAGCAGCGGCGGAAGCCGTTTAAGCTATAGGTTGAACCCTGATAACCCAAGTATCCTTACTAATGGTATGGACACAACCTTTAAAAATTACACTAAACTAGACTTGGATAACTGAATGATTGGAACAGTAGAAATATTTGAAAACTTTGGAACTAGTAAGCAGAACTTGCTTCACAAGGAAAGTAATCTAATTGTTAATGGTGCAGGAGAATCAATCTGTGATTTGTTAACAACCCCCTCTGGATGTGTCTCAGGGTTTGAAGGAAACGGATCTTCCATCACCGACGCCTCAAATTTTACTATCCAGGCGATATCTTTTGGTAAATCTTCAGAGGGGTATCGAAACAACGCCCATTTTTATCCATTTAATCTCTCTTCTTATATTGGTGGGGCAGGAGAATACTCTGAGTATGTTAGTGTAGTCCAAAGTGATAATGTCGTTAGAGCAGTATCTATGGTTAATGAGAATATTACTAGTACTCCTTCCTCTTTTGATCCTCTTCGAAATCCAGGTGCTACTCCTAATGTAAATGATACCCAACTAGAGCCTAATACTGAGACTGCGATTGATTTAGTGTCAGGTCAGTACCACAGCATGGGGAAAAAATTAATGCAGGGCAGGGCACATGCTCAAGGTCAGAATTTAAATAGGGTTCAGAGTCTTACAAATCCAAACTTACTATCGTATACAACAAACCCCAACAGTGACCCTAACACTTCAGGGGGTGGGAATGATGCGAACCTGACTTGCTGGACCTCTTCAACAGGGGTTCAAAAAATTACTCTTTTAGACACTAATACAGGCCCCAATTCTAATACCTCTGCCATTTTGGTGAGTGGTACGGGAGCAGCTACGGTCGTTTTACGGCAAGAATTACCTCTCCAAAACGCCTATTTTAATGCTAACGTAGATCATACCTTTAGCACATATGTTAACCTTCCTGAGGAGAACTCAGCATCTTCAATTACGCTGATTATTAGGGACGGTGTGGCACCTAGAAATTATCAAGTTGTTTTCTCTATGTTTAACACTAACACAAATTCCTTCACAGCACCTGAGGTATTTTCGGATAGCAATAGAGCTAAAGGTAGCGTTACTCCTATGGGGTCTGTAGATGGTTCATCAGGGTGGTATAGATTAGAGGCTAGGTTAGAAGGCCTAGGAGGTACTTACGATGCGGGGGCTCCTGGAACAGATGCAAAGACTGGGCATAGAATGCACGTTCGTACTACTTTTCCAAAAACTTCTCATGATAAACCCGCTGCATTAAACTTCTATGGTTGGCAATTAGAGGAGAGTTATGGAGCAACTGAGTATAAAGAAGTTCTTGGTTTAAGGCCTACCTTTGAAGAGGGGGGCCTCGCAGGCGATATTTTCCTAGGGTGCTACCCCGAAAGCACAGGAACAGACTTTGCAATTGTTAGTAGCATAGAAAATTTATCCACACCTCAGGATAACATTATTATAAGTGGGACCTACCCAAGTAAAACTACAAATCATCCTTACTTTAATTCCTCTTCTGTTAGGTCAATGGATCAAAACGGGTATGTAAGGGCTTACAACGCATACCTTAAAGAAGGCACTACCGTTAAAGGCCCAACATCTCAGACTGCCTCAGGATTAATTATTACTCCAAAAGCCGACTTCTCCGCTATGGGTGAAGTTGTTTACACCTGTACGGTAGCTTCAGCAGATTTAGGTTTGGCTAATATGTATGGTGGGTTATTTAAGATCGGTTTGTGGACCATTGATTTAGAAAAAACCTTGTCCAATATTGATCCAGAAGGCAACCCTAAAATAGTACCACCTCTTCCCCTCAGATTTAGTGCAGGCTATAATAAGATAGTATATAAGTTGTTCGCAGAAAAGAGTTTAACCAAAAATTTATGTGCTATTCAAGATGCAGGCGTAGAGGCAGGTAGTAAAGCATACAAAGACTTAACGATAGTTTGGACAATTAATTTTGTTGGCACCTTAGACGCAGCAGGACCTGGATAAATATGAACGGATTTGTAGAAGTAAAGAAAATATATAAGGATGGGACTGAGGAAGTCGTATGTAGAGATAACAATATCCTTACAGATGGGTTAGGGTATAGTATTATCAGTCTTTTTACAGACAGTGGATCTTCTAATATCGAAGATCACTTGGTAGGTTATTTTCAAGCAGGGGTAGGCAGGCTAGATCCATCAGCGCAACCCGAAAGTAAGCAGAAATATATAAGCACCTTAAAGACTCCCCTGACTATAGAGGGGTACGGGGACAGTACAGATTCTGAGGTGGATTCTCATAATTTATACAAACTTCACAAAGGTCCTTTTACTCAATCCTTAGACGATGAGGTAGACACTACTACGTTTGTCACTCTTCCTGACGCATATAGTACAAAAATAATTGATGGCGTAGTTCATTACCGTTTAAACTTAGGCGAAGAGACTGCTAATAATTTAAACATATCGGAGTTTGGTATATTCACTAGAAATCCAGAAGGTGATATCTCAGACGAGACTTCGGTGTTGATTGCATATAAAAATCTCCCAGTGGGAGAAGAGATAAGTAAAACTAAAGATTTTGCTTTAGTCATTGATTGGCAAATAAAATTTGTTAATGAAGATCGAAATTCTGAAATAGCTCCTGCAAGTGGGAGTCAGTATAACGTAGTTTTCATTATGTTGGACGATGTAGGTATAGACTATCTAAGTCTATATGACGATGTTAACCCTTATGACCTTTCAGGACAGTTAAACGCTAATTCTAATCCGTATAGTCAGATTGAAAACCCCACAAATGGTAGTGGCATTTATCCACATACTCCTTGCTTAAGTGCGTTAGCTTACGGAGGCATGCGTTTCATGAATGCTAGAGCGCAGCCTACTTGCTCCCCTACTAGATCATGTGTAATCACAGGTAAATACAATTTTAGTTGTAAAAGAAAAAACCAAGGAGATCCTGCTTCTCCTGGGTATTGGGGACCTGGGATCGGAAGTGTGCCAACACCCGTAGCAAAAAGAGCTAGAGGGGGTTTATTAGGTTTAAATAGATCCTATTCCTTGCTTCCTGTAGCGGACGCAGAAAACCCTGGAGCTAACCAAGTCGTTCCTTTCGAGGAATTAATTAGAGGTGGGGATGGGATTGAGAATACTATCGCTAAACAAAAAGTTTTCGCAGAGTATATGAAAGACAGGGGCTATTTTACTTCTTTTTTTGGGAAATGGCATTTAGCTAAGTGGGAGCAAGAGACCGTTTACTGTGAAGACGGGACCCCCACTGTTATGGGGGAGTCATGGAATCATATTTCTGAAGTGGGTAAGTGGGATTACTATGTAGCTAATTGGGCTAATCTAAGAAATGATACTCCCATTCCAGGAAGAACCTTCGGGCCTCCCGTGGGAGCATCATGGGATGCTTGGCAGGACGGTAAGAGGGGTTGGCCTAATTTTGATGCTACACAGTTTTATGCTCTAGGGGATGAAATGGGGTATGTTAATTATTTCTTGGATGTAAATGGAACAATCCTAACAGTTTCAGATACAGGGTATGTTCCCCCTTCTTTATCATCATCATCTACAGCAGTTACTTATGCTCAAGGATCTAACCATAGTTTTGCAACAACTCAAATATTTGATAAGGCGACTGATCACTTTAATTCCTCTGGATCAAATCCAGAACCCTTCTTTATGTATATAACTCCCAATGCTCCACATGACCCGTGGACCTACCCTCATTATGATGGAGTTTATAATACGTGGTACAAAGAGAACCACCCACAAATTTTAATGCAGACTACTTACGCAGCGGGGGGAGGTACTCCTGGAGGTAGGATGGCTGCGGTGAATGCCGTTTCCGCAAGTTGGGTTACGGTTAATTCACAAATTGAACATTTTGATTATACTTTAAGTGCGTTTATAGATTCTCTAGACCCAGAAGTTAAAGATAGAACAATTTTTATTATTACTTCGGACAATGGGAGCGTACTTACTGACGTAAGGAAGAGGTCCGATTGGGCTATTCAAGGTGTTCAGTCCAATGGGTTAGGAACTACTTTTAGCAGTATGACTGATTTGGGAACATACGCTTCAAGTTTTGTATCTCCTTCTGCGGTCAGGCGTGGGGGTGAGAATGATAGTGCTAATCAATTTAAAGGGTCTTTATACGAAACTGGAATGAAAGTTCCCCTTATAGCATATGGACCTTCCGCAGGAGTTATTTCAGGAACTACTAATGCTTTTGTAGATATGACCGATATACTATCTACCGTAGTTGATGCAGGGCAGGGCACAGGCTGGGATATACCTAGTGATTCGGTGTCATTCTTTAACGTATTAACTGGGGATACAAATGCCTCAAGCCACCCTAGACAGTATTCTTTTGGAGAATCATTTTTCCCTATAGGAAACTCGACAGGAAACTCTGCTAATGCTGGGAGTAACACAGGTGAGGCATTAACCTGTACAGATAATCAACAAGTTAATGTTGGGCAGGGAGATCCAACTGTTCCCGTAAGAATAAGAAGAAGTCTTAGTACTAGACATCTTCCTGAAGATTACACAGTCAGGCCCAAACCTATTATTGCTGACCTAGTGTTTGAAAACTTTGGTTTTACTGGGACTGTGGCTGGGGTTGGATTAGACGCTGACCCCTCCCCTATAGCAGATGCAAGTGGTGGCGTTTGGAAAATCATCCGCCCTGGAAGTTCGGGAGGTGCCAATACAGGAGAGGTAACCAACGTAGGTAAGGGTCGCCTATACGATGAACTTTACCACTTGCAACTAAGAGACTTTACAAATGTGGATGCTTATGAGCTTCATGACAATATCTTAGAAGAGTGGAAAGGGCGGGAGCCTGGGGCTGGGGACCCAGGACCTTATATTTTAAGTGCTCTTATTGGTAAAGCTATAGATGCGGTTGGTCTTACAGGAACCCTAGATAATAGTGTGCATTATTGGAACTTAGCTAGGATATACGAAGTGCTTAGAGATGAGCTATCGTACTTTATTCAATATAGAAGAGACCCCTCCACAAGTGTATTGACAGTAGATGGTGATACCAGTATAGTTGATGAAGGAGATATATGATTATGGAAAAACTACAGCCTAAAGGGCACCTAGAAATAATTAAAATTTATGACGATGGAACAGAAGAGGTTCACTTTAAAGAAGATAACATGATTGTATCAGGGATGGGTGTTGGCCTTTCCCACCTTTATTCAGGGTCTGGGGGCGGCACCATTTCGGACTTTCAAATTGTTAACTTTCAAGTTGGTACGGGTGGAGACTTAACTAGTTATGGAACATCTTCATTTAAACTTGTGACCCCATGTACTTCAGGTGAGTATTTATCAACAGGATCTGAAGCTAACATTGAAAATTTTGAACCCATACAAAACAGTGTTCTGGCAGCAGCAACGGAATCTTTTATTAGATTCCCTTTTAATAATATTCAAAAGATTGATAAAAACACCGTGAGGTATAACCTGATTATTGATAAATTTACTCTTAATGGGCTATCTACTAATATAGACGAAGTAGGACTCTTCATGAGAAACCCTAGAGGGGTTGCTACGAACGCAAAACCAATACTAGTTGCTTATAGGCCATTTAATGGGCTGAAAAAAACTAGCACTTTCTCATTACTCCTTAAGTGGACACTTAATTTTTAACTAATGCCTTTTGTAGAACACGATATTTACTCCTCCAGTGCTGGAACAGAACTGTACAACTATTGGAACCCCTTTGTAACTAAGTTTGACAGCCAATCTTTTTATAACTTTGAGCAGGACAACCAACCTCTTTACGATCTAGAGGAAAGAACTTTTGAGCTATGGGGTAAGGCCACTGGTTATGCAACTTCCTCTCTTTTCGGTATGCCTCTTGTGGTTTCTGGGGCTATTCCCGATGTTGCAGGTGGGGATACAATGAATAGGAACGTCTTCACCAATTTGCAAGATGCTCTTGATGCGTTACCTAATGTTATTAGAACGCCTACCTTGATCGAAGTTGCTGATTCTGGTTTATTGGGTGGAATTAGTTTAAAGAATGTTGATATCGTAGAAGGTGGCATGTTAGAAATTGTAA
>TARA_R110002020_G_scaffold37499_3_pt1 | contig 10091 bp, 14 predicted proteins | sample TARA_R110002020 | Tara Oceans TARA_R110002020 (sample SAMEA4396489) | marine metagenome | biome: Westerlies Biome; feature: [MES] marine water layer (ENVO:01000295) within the mesopelagic zone...; material: water (ENVO:00002006), including particulate matter (ENVO:01000060) such...
GCCTTAATCCTCCCGTTACAGATTCAGAAGACCGGGCAGAAGAAGAGGCTTATCTCGATAATCAATGGTCTCCAGAGGAGGCTTATGAAGAAGAAACGGAGCAGCTTATGCCCGTACAGGGGATAATGACCCCGTATGGCGTGCTGCCTCTTACTGATGACACCCTTGCCAGCAGAAAATTTAAATTCTGGGTAGGCCACTCCAACTTTAGGTTAACCGAAGATTACTACACCGTCATCGGTCGCACCGAAGGGGTGGAAACCCTTGATATTTTAACCCCTTATCGTTTTCGAATAGGGGTGGGTAGAATGTTTGTTGACCGAAATGTCATGAGTAGCGTTAGAGACAAGATGGTAGCCCATGTTGTAAAAAAAAGAGATCCCCAAGAAAATGATTTGGTGTAATAAAGGGTTAGGAAAGGACCTGTACATGTCTGGACTGAAAGGAACAGAAAACTTCGTATAACGAGGTATTTGATTATGGCTTTTATTACTAACATTACTACAACTCCTGTAACCGGTCAGTATGGCCCAAACGGAGACCCACTTTACGTTGACAACGATCAGGGCAATATTAGGTTTGCTGGTAACATTTCAGAAACTGACAAGTTTACAAGCTCTTCCCTCGGGGAAGGCAACCCTATCACTACCATTTTCTCTGGCGTTGGTCCCGTAGAAGGCGCAGTTCCGGGCGCTTTCAATTCTGGTTTGCAAGTTATCGTTAGAGCTCAGAGCACTATTGCTGGCACAGCCAACACACTTCTGGAAGGCGGGGCCTCTAACACCGCGAACGAAGCGTTTACCCCTCTCCAGCTAGCTGTTCTTCGAACCTATTACTACAAGTTTGCCATTCGAAACAACTACTGGAACGAGTTTAGCGGCGTATGGGAAACATCTGTCCCAAGTAACGCCTCTTCGGGTGCTTGGAACGTCACCGTAGGCGTTGACAATGCCAGTACTCTGCGTGCTTCTGGTACTGACGTCGCAGCCAACCCGACATCAACTTATCCGGGCTGGGTTACTTATCGAGACGGCAGTCCAAACCCGATAAACGCTGCCTACAAACCACGCTACAACTGGTAAGCGTACATTTTACGACAAGGAAGGGGTCTTGGGCTATCCAAGGCCCCTTTTTTACTTCTTCCATCCCTCAATCGAAAGGTCGTCATGGAATCCGAATTCCTTTCTGTGCCAGTGCTAGCTGCTATCGTAGCAATTGTGGTGGGGCTAGGCAAGGTTATCGAGCTTCTTGTACTGAGATCGCTTCCTTCTAAGAGCATTTTAGTAGACGAGGAAAGAGATTGGATACAGCACACTTACAAGGTGATTTCTCGACAAGACTCGGACGGCACCCCTTTGGTCTATGTCCCCCGAAGCTGGGCAGAAACCCAAAAAGAGATGCAGCAAATTATGACTCAAATAGTTAACGATCAGAGAAGAATAGCCGACATTTTAGATAGAATAGAAAAGAAGCTGGAAGATAAAGAACAATGACCGTTTTAGTTCCCTTTTCCAAAGCGACGCCTCACTTAAAAGAAGCGGATGTACTTTTGTTTCGAGGAGTCGGTGCTGTAAGCTGGGCTATAAAAAGATATAGTAGTGGAATTCATAGCCATGCGGGAATGGTTCATAAAGATGGCGACCATATCCAGTGCGTAGAGTTCCGAGAATTCAAAGGGGGGCGATCTGTTTCTCTAAAAACACAGGTCGATATCCATCCGGACACAATAGATGTATTCAGGGTCGTGGACAGTCTTTCCTATGATTCTTTCGCAATGTCAGAGATAACCGGAGATGTTACGGGTAAAATTTCACGGACGTTTGATGGCGACACGGCCCAAAAGGTTACCGACATTATGATGGACTTAACCGGCCTCCCCTACGGGTGGAAAAATTTTTGGAAGCTTGCCAAGCACTACGCTCCGTTTTTTAGGCTTTCCGAGCAAAACATAAAGGATACAGCCCCCACAGAAGTCTTCGTGTGCAGTACCGCCGTCGCCTTTTCGTATCGATCAGCATACTGTGATCCAGTCCCGTACCTTGCGGACTCGTCGGTAACTCCCGCAGACTTGGCTAGGTCGGCGCTGTTTAAATATCAGTTTACTTTGCAAAAAGATTGGTAGGATTGAGATATGGAAAAAAAAGACTTTAGATACACAACCACGGTAGACCTTATGGTTGCTAGGATGTATAATAGTAAGCAGTGTAAGGAGTGCCACGGTAAGGGGTATTTTGTAACGCACGTGCCCCCAGACGGAGCACGTTTCAATAAGGACATAGAAAACCACATAACGCACGCCTATTGTAAGTGTGTGATCAAAAATATGCGCTTGCACGGATAGAATCGAAAGAGGGATGAAGGAAAAATTTGTCGGAAAATACATGCGATTGGCACGCCAGATTGCCATTGATGACAACCCGTGTCTTTCTCGACAGGTGGGCGTTGTTGTTGTAGACCCCTCCACTAACGGAATAGTAGGAGCCGGTTATAACGGACCTCCCGAGGGAACCCCTCACTGTAACGATGTGAAATTTTTAAAGGGGTTCTTTTGGCCACAACTCACATCGCGGGAGAAAACACAGCTGTGCATCAAAAGCGGAGCGTCGTGGATGGATAGTCAAGACATTGACGCAACATGTGAGTTCCTTTCAAAATGTAACGAATGCCCACGCAACATGTTGGGATATTCTTCGGGAAAAAGATCAGAGCTCTGCTCATGTCAGCACGCCGAAAGGAACGCTCTTAACAAGCTTCCCATCCCTGCCAAGGGCTTGATTATGTTCTGCTGGTGCGGGGTTCCATGTATTCAGTGCACTGGCTCAATCATTAACGCAGGTATCAAAGAGTTGTATTGTTTAAAACAAACAGAGGACTATCAGCCAGCAGCAAGGTGGCTTTACGACAAGAGCAACACAACTCTTGTAGAATTTGATGAAGCCGATATTGAACGGAGTAAATAATGTCAGAGGCCTTTACCAATTCTTTTAGCGAAGAAACGTGGTTTCAAAAATATAAGCTAGAAAACGACATAACTGTAGAAGACACTTGGATGAGAGTGGCGACCGACCTTGCGTCGGTAGAAAAAACGCACAAGAAAAAATGGGCCAAGGAGTTTTACAATATCCTAGAGGGGTTCAAGTTTGTCCCCGGTGGACGCATTACTTCCAATGCCGGATCAGGACTAAAGGGAACAACGTATATCAACTGTTTCGTAGATGGCTTTATCGGCAACGATCAGGATTCTATCGAGGGCATCTATCGCACCATAACAAGACAAGCCCAGATTTTGAAAAGCGAGGGCGGCTATGGATTTTGTGCTGATGTGATGCGTCCGCGAGGAGCCCATATCGGAGGCATTGGAAACCAATCCCCCGGAGCAGTTAAATTCTTGCAGCTTTGGGACAAGTCTTCGGAGATTATCACATCGGGCAGCGGGAATAAGTCTCGTCCAGACGAGAAAAATTTCATACGCAAAGGGGCCCAGATGGTATCTATGTCATGTTGGCACCCCGATATTGTAGAGTTCATTAACGCTAAGAAGACCCCCGGTGTACTGAGCAAGTTTAACATGTCAGTGCTCTGCACTGATGAATTTATGAAAGCCGTTATTGATGACGCTGCATGGGATCTGGTATTTCCTGATCACGAGAAGCATTCTCAAGATTACCGATCTTCTTGGAATGGAAATCTAGAAGACTGGATGCAAACAATAGGCCCAGATGACGAAACTTATGGTCTACGCCACTACCACACGTTTGACTCTGCCAGAGAACTTTGGGACCTGATAATGTCCAATACATACGGTCGAAACGAGCCCGGAGTTCTTTTTTCAGACACCATAAATAATATGAACAACCTCTACTATGAAGAGAACATAAGCGCCACCAATCCCTGCGGAGAACAAGTCCTTCCAATCGGAGGGGTGTGCCTCCTAGGCTCCCTCAATCTGGTACATTTTATCGATCCAGAAACTCAGGACTGGAAATATAAGGAATTGAAAAGTGTCATTCCCGTCGCTGTGAGACTAATGGATAACGTCAACGACAGGACTAGCGTCCCCCTCAAGATGCAGAAAGACCAACTCAAAAGCAAGCGAAGAATAGGGCTTGGGGTGATGGGGTATGCGTCGGCTCTTATGATGGCTAGAGTTAAATACGGAAGCGAGCAGGCTCTCCAAATGACAGAGAAGCTCATGGAATTTATTACGAACCAAGCTTACCAAGCTTCCGCTTTATTGGCAAAAGACAAGGGAGCTTTTCCCCTTTACGACGGCCCCCTCTACAAGAAGGGGGAGTTCATACGCACGCTAAGCAGGGAAACCAAGGGGCTCATTTCTCGCCATGGTATGCGTAACTCTCATGTTACCTCTATTCAGCCTACCGGCAACGGATCAGTGTTCGCCAATTTAGTAAGCGGCGGCCTCGAACCCCTGTTTATGCACGGATACATTCGAACTTCTGTTCAACAGCATTATCCTGACGGTATAACAGAGCCTTCTTCTATCAACTGGGATAAAGGCACTTATAAATATGAGGATAAAAACAACGCTACCGACTGGAAATGGATTGAAGAGGGAGACGAAAAGCTTCTAGCTGTCGAGCTTGACGGTAAGGTATGGAAAATGGACCGGGCTCGTGGTCTTCTGAAGGAGGAGCAAGTAGAGGACTACGGCGTTTCATTTCTTAAAGAAAAGTCTCTTTGGAAAGAAAATGCCTCATGGGGCGCTTGCGCTATGAGCCTTGATGTAAAAGCGCACATTGATACCATGTCAATCTTTGCTAATTGGGTGGACTCGGCTATCAGTAAGACAATCAATTTGCCTAATGACTATCCTTATGAAGATTTCAAGTCCGTCTACATGAAAGCGTGGGAAAAGGGAATCAAGGGGTTTACTACCTACAGGGCGGGAACAATGACCTCCGTTTTGTCGGAATCCTCTTCCCTTGATAACCAGACTCCGTCTAAAATAGTAAAAACGGAAGCTCCAGACAGGCCTCGTGAGCTCCCCTGTAACGTTCACCATATAACTGTCAAGGGGGAGCCGTACTTTGTTTTAGTGGGACTGCACGAAGGGGATGTCTATGAGATTTTCGGAGGCAAGAACGGCTTTATAGACCGTAATGTAAAGAAAGGGGTCTTGATTAAGTTTAGAAGACCCAAGGGGGTTTACAAGGCGATCCTTGAGGACGGTCTCGAACTTTGCCCAGTTAACGCTACATGCTCAGAGGAAGAGGACGCTTTAACTAGGATGACTTCGACCGCCCTACGCCACGGAGCTTGTATCCAGTACGTAGTTCAGCAACTAGAAAAAGTCAAGGGTGACATGACCTCATTTGCAAAATGTATGGCGAGGGCCCTTAAGAAATATATTCCAGACGGCTCTCAGGAAAAGGGAGAGTGTCCCGAATGTGGAAAGGATTCGTTGATTAGACAAGAGGGATGTATAGCCTGCACTCAGTGTGGATATTCAAAGTGTCATTAAAAAAATACAATATCGTTTTTGAGTTTCTATGCTTTGTTATAGCGATAGTATCCGCTATAGATCTTTATTTTATTGGTAAAACACGAACCATCATTGAAGAGTCCGAAGAAAATCCCCTCGGAAAGTATCTGATACACTTAGATAATGGGGACATCTCTATTTTTATAGCTGTCAAGTTTCTAGGCACTCTGCTAGCCCTCTATATATTGTTCAAACTACATCGCCTCCAGTTTAAATATACTCTTTTTATAACGTCGGTCATCGCGATAGCACAAATACTACTCTTGATATATCTTTTTCTATAATAGGCCCCTCGGCATCGATCAGGGGGGTAGAATTCTTTTGGAGCACACCATGCCAGAATATATATTTCGCTGCGATGAGTGCGAGATTCATTTTTCAATAACTTGTAGCATGTCTCAATATACAAAGAAAAAAAAATCCGCCAACTGTCCCGAGTGTAAGAAGAAAGGTGTTCGAGACATGTCCTTTGACAATATTCAGGGATCCGTCTCCTTTTCTCTATCCGAATGTAAAACAATAGGTCACTATGCGGAAAAGCAAACTGAACAATATAGCAAGGATCAAGTAGACGAGATCCTCCGTAACCAGAAAACCAAGAGAGTTTCGTCTCATGAAGAATTACCGAAGGGCATGGAGCGAATGGGAAAACCCTCCGATACAGCCCAGTGGACAAGCGAGGGTAAGACCAAAAGAAAGCCTCGAAGGAGAAAATAAATGCATCAAGACATCTTTATCATAGACCCCTCTAAAGAACCTCCAGAGGAGCGAACGGTTACCGTGTACACGGTTATCGGGGGGGAAGACTACATCGAAGACGACTCAGGGCTTCCTTGTCTGAGTGTCGATCTGGATGAAGCCAATACCGACCCATATGCCCATGCAATGAAAATTGTTGGCTCAGCCGGATGTAGATTCTTTGTAAAACAAGGCCCCTATGGCAAGCTTTTCAATCCCTTGGGCTTTTTTAGCGAAGGGAACGAGTCCAAGATGTCTCGCCATACAGGACGTCTTAAATGGGAGCTAAAGGAAGTAAAGGAAAAGGTGTTTAATTTCTATGTAGATTTTTTGAGAACCAAAAACTTATCTTATATACGCAATGCAGAAAGGGAGCTATCATGAAAAAAGGTAAAATTACAGCCACCGAGGCCGCATGCATCAAGGGGATGATTGCCGAAGAGGTCTCTGAGCAAGACATGGCCAATCAGCTTGATCGATCTCTCAGTTTAATTGAAAAGGAAGTTAAGAGGATCTCTGAGGAAGCCATCAGAGAGCAGATGATGATACGAAAGACCGCTAGAGGAGAAGGGGGTATTGTGGCTATGACTGAGGCGGCGTCAATGAAAGGTGACGCTACGCGCTCTCAGCCAGCGCCAGAAGCATCGTCCACACAAAGAGGAAAGTGGGTTCATACCATATATGACAAGCCGTAGATCGGACAAAAGCAATTATCCATCCCGATACTCTCCCAAAGGGTGGGTTTCCTCTTACCAATACATCACAGAGCTTATATGTGAAAAGAAGGCTCAACAGGACGGGAAAGAACTCCCCGTCAAATTTTGGGAGATCAAGGAGTGGAGCAGCTTCTATCGCTACCAAATAACTTTGGCGACCTCTTTGGTTAAAGAGTACGGTGAAGAAGCGGTAATAGCAGCCCTGAAAGACCGGAGATGCTACAAGACCTACTCCCTAAGAGCCCCTTTTCTCAAGCCTATCATAGAGGAGCACAAGAAAACTCAGGAGAAATCTCAAAGTGTAGATGCAAAGGACCTCTCTTATGACTTTGATAGTAAAGAAAGCTTTTCTAGCAACAATCAGAAGAGATCACTGCTCTCTGATCTAGAGGATCTAGAATGACGAAGGACATTATTAAGGAATATGGGGACGTTTTACACGACCCCTCATACATAACGGACACAGAATTGTCAGTTATTCCGGTAAGCCCCAAAATTGATATCGCTTTAGGAGGAGGGGTTCCGGAGGGCTCTCTCTTTATCATGACTGGCCCTGAGAAGGTGGGCAAAACTGTCACGGCCCTGACCTTTTGTGCTAATGCGCAGGACATTAGTAGGAAAGTCTATTATGGCAATATAGAGGGGCGATTGAGAAAGAGGGATCTAGAAGGTATTAACGGACTGAGTATGGATCCTAAAGAGCTGGAAATTATCGGCTCTACGCAGGGAAACATTCTGTCGGCTGAAAAATATTTAGGAATCTTCGACAATCTTATTCATACACAACCGGACTGTATATGCGTAGTTGACTCATTCTCAGCCCTGTCAAGTGAATCGGAGCTCACTGGAGATCTCACGGACCAGCAGGTAATGAGCGTGCAAAAGGTCTTGGCTAAGTTTTGCAGGAGAATATCAAACGTTCTACCTATCAACAAAGTAACGGTAGTTGGTATAACGCATTTGATGGCAAACATGTCTACCTTCGGCAGAGGAAAAACAAAAGTGGAGAAGTCAGGTAGCGCTTTAAAGTATCAGGTCGATGTCAAGCTGCATGCGACTCATTCACAATCAATTATGCAAGGTGATACACAGATAGGACAGACTGTTCACTGGCAGGTGGTTACCTCGGCAATTGGAGCGCCGGGGCAGAAGGTCTCCAGCCACATCAAATACGGTCGGGGGATATGGAAGGAAATGGAATTGGCCGATCTGCTCGTAGACTTTGGTCTTGTGGAGAAGAGCGGAGCTTGGTTTAAGCTCCCAAACGATGAGAAAGTTCAGGGTAAAAATAATCTGGCTAAATACCTAGAAGACGACCCTGACGAATATACGCGACTTGAGAATGAAATTTTTTCTATGGTTGGAATAGAGAGGTAATCCTATGATTATTAAGAAGAGTTTTGCGCTAGTTATTTTGTTTGCCAGCACCCTCGTGGCTCAGGGACCGGACAAGGGGCTATACCAGCACCTACAGGATGTATCGGTTACCGTCAAAAGCTCTGCTGGAGAAGGATCTGGAGTCATTGTCACTAGAGAAGTTAGTCTCTCTAGCGGCAAAAAGGAAAAGGTTAATTTTGTCTGGACCGCCGCTCATGTTGTCGATGGCCTTAGATCGGTTAGAGTTGTCATCAAAGATGGCAAGCCCACGACAGTCGTAGAGTTTAAAGATGCTCAGATTGTCAAGGAGCTCGTCGAAAATGGAAGACGTGTTGGCGAGATTAAGATGGAGGCCAAGGTTATCAAATATAGCGATTCCGAGAACGGAGAGGATCTTGCCCTTCTTATGATAAGAAAGAAGGGGTTCATTGACAAGACCGTCACCTTCCACGCCCCGGATGAGTCTGTGCCTATCGGAACCGAGCTCTACCATGTGGGAAGTTTACTCGGACAAGTAGGAAGTAATTCGATGACGCGAGGAATATTGTCTCAAATTGGCAGAGTTCTGGACCTAGGCACAGGAGACGGCGTTGTCTTTGATCAAACTTCATGTCCCGGTTTCCCCGGATCGTCAGGGGGAGGAGTTTTTCTCTCTGAGAGGAGTAAGGGGCATGAAGGTCATTACGTGGGGATGCTCGTAAGGGGGGCGGGTGAAACATTTAACCTCATCGTTCCCGTCAGACGCATGCGTGAATATGCCAAGTCCAACGGTGTTCTGTGGGCACTTGATCAAAACGCTGCCGCTCCCTCCTATGAGAAGATCCTAAAGCTTCCTGTTGAGGGTACAATTAATTCGAAGGAGGGCAAGGATCAGAAGTCTTTTAAGACATCTACAGACTTCCCCTTTCTTTTCCGGAACGACGTTACCCCTCGACAAATCTCCCCGTTTTTACCAAGGCGACCAATTGAAGATTAAAGACCTTGATGGAAACATACAGGCTTGGAACACATCGGGGCACGTTGTTCGTTCTAACGAGCAGCGTCCCCGATCCAAGCTTCATTTGCAAGCCAGACTACTTCTCAGACAGATCTATCCGGCCCTCCAAATAATGGAGGAGGTTCCCTTTAAGCTACGTAGAAATCAGTCAGGTTTTCTAGACTTCTATATCAACACCATCAAGACTGTTATTGAAGTTCACGGCTCGCAGCACTACAAGTTCAACACTCTGTTCCACACCAGCATCCACGACTTTGTTAATCAAAAGAAACGAGATGCGGCATTGATGGATTGGTGTGAGCTAAATAACTTAACATACGTAGAACTTCCTTTTAATGAAAGTATTGAAGAATGGAAGCTAAGAATACAGCCTCCGACCAATTAAACAAGCTTGATCACGTTCTGGACGAATACGAACAATCTCTTGGTATGGCGGAATTCGGAGATCAATTCCATGACGACTCCGCAAAAAAATATATGACTTTGTCAAGAAGCCAAATTGAGAAACTTACACCGGCAGAGTGTGCAGAGGCAGCTCTTCTTCTTGGCTCCCTTTCTTTTCATATGCAGAGAGCATACAATCGGGAAGTAGCACGAGTTAACTGGGCCAAGCAAACGCTGAGATCAACGGTTGCGGGTCGTGAGCAATCCTACAGGGGCTCTTGGGAAAGCCAGTTCAACCAAGCTGTGGGCGAAGACGATTATACCCGCAAGATGATGCAAATTCAAAAATATGCCCAGCAGAGAGCAGACCGTCTCA
>TARA_R110002020_G_scaffold157241_14_pt1 | contig 10090 bp, 10 predicted proteins | sample TARA_R110002020 | Tara Oceans TARA_R110002020 (sample SAMEA4396489) | marine metagenome | biome: Westerlies Biome; feature: [MES] marine water layer (ENVO:01000295) within the mesopelagic zone...; material: water (ENVO:00002006), including particulate matter (ENVO:01000060)...
TTCGATTTGCCGGCCGCAGCATTCGAGATCCAGGTGATCAAGACCACCGGCGATATCGTGCAGGACCGTCCCCTGAAAGAGATTGGCGGCAAGGGCCTGTTCACGCGCGAGATCGAGGCCGCGTTGATGGACGGCGGGATCGACATCGCGGTGCATTCGATGAAGGACATGCCTGTCCTGCAGCCCGAAAGCCTGGTGATCGACTGCTACCTGCCGCGGGAAGACGTGCGCGACGCCTTCGTGTCGCCAAGCCTGACGCGGCTGGAGGATCTTGCCCACGGTGCCGTGGTGGGCACGTCCAGCCTGCGGCGCAAGGCGCAGCTGTTGATCCGGCGGCCCGATTTGCAGGTGGTCGAGTTTCGCGGCAACGTGCAGACCCGGCTGAGGAAACTCCATGACGGCGTGGCACAGGCAACCTTCCTTGCCACGGCCGGGCTGGTCCGGCTGGGCATCCTGGGCGAGATCCCGGCAACTCCCATTCCCGAAGACGTTCTTCTGCCCGCAATCGCGCAGGGCGCCATAGGAATCGAACGCCGCGAAAGCGATGTTCGCGTGGCCGAAATGCTGGCCGCGATCCATGACCGCGAGACCGGCGAACGCCTTGCCGCGGAACGCGCCTTCCTCGCGACACTCGACGGCTCGTGCGAGACGCCGATTGCCGGGCTGGCGGTGCTGGACGGCGGCACGCTGCACCTCAAGGGAGAAGTGTTGCGCCCCGACGGCAGCGAAGTGGCGACCGAGGAGATCTCGGGCCCCATCGCCGACGGTGCCGCGATGGGGCAGGACATCGCCCGGAAGATCCTGGGCCGGACCGGGCCGGATTTCTTCCGGCTGTAGGATCCCTACTTCACGCTTGTCACCGGGCCCTGCGTCGGAACCGTCTGGCGATTGGCGGCCTGGCGGCGGTCGGGGCGGCGAAAGGCCAGCGGCTTGCGGCGCGGCTCGCTCTGCGGCTCTCCAGCCTCGCAGGCCGGCGGAATGCGGTGACGGCCCCCGAACGGACATTCCTGCGGGCGCAGCGCCACGAGCACGTCTTTCTGGAGCTTCTGCCCCGCACGGTTCGCGGCATACAGCGCCTCGAAGTAGTCGCGGAGCCTGCCGTGCGTTGTCACCGCGTAGTCGGCCAGTTGCAGCCGCGCGATGGGACAGGGCTGGCACGAGATCAGATCGTCCACCTCCATCTCGACCATCAAGGTGTTCACGTCACCGGGGCCGACCTGGCCCTGTTCCTCTTCACGATGGGCCACGAGATCGGCTGTCCGGCGCGCAGCCTGTGCCGCCAGAAGCGTGCAGACGCGGAAATAGCGGCGCAGGTACAGGTACAGCGCCAGTTCCGTCACCTCGAATTCCGTGACCCATCCCTTCGGGTCCAGCAGTTGATCGGCGGGCAGCACCCGGCCTTTCAGCAATGCCTGCATGGCCTTGCGCATTTCCGGGATGGGCGGCGAGTCAGGGAGGCTGCGCAGGGCAGTCAGCGCCTCGGATTCACTCAACAGCATTTCAGTCGCTTTCCAATGGTCTTGGTCGGCCCGAATCAGCCACAGCTTGCCCGGAACCGACCCGATACGCCCTGTCGTATCGGCGGAGTGTTCAGAAGGCCGCCCCGTCTTGTGCAGACGTCCCCAGATCGACCGCGACGGGAACAGCCCGGCCAGAAAAGCTTCAATTTATTGAAATTGTGTTACGTCGACTAAAAAGAGTGCAGCAATTTGCCTAGACCAGGTGCAGACCGGCATCGACCAGCAGCGTTTCGCCCGTCACATGCCGCGCCGCGTCCGACACGAAGAAGAGCGCGGACTCGGCAATATCGTCGGCTGTCGAGGCCACGCCAAGGGGCGTGCGCTTCTCGACCCCGGCGATCATCTGGTCGAACGCGGCCTCGTCCATCGTGTCCTTGAACCAGCGCGTTCCGATGAAGCCGGGGCAGATCGCGTTGACCCGGATCGCGGGTGCCAGCGCGCGCGCCAGCGACAGCGTCATCGTGTTCAGCGCGCCTTTCGACGCCGCGTAGGCGACCGAGGAACCGACGCCCTTGATCCCCGCGATAGAGGAGGTATTCAGCACAACGCTGGCCCGACCTGTCGATTCATAAGTGTTGACCATCAATGACTTGGCCGCCTGAAGCATCAGGTACGGCCCCACGACGTTGACGGCATAGAGATGCAGGAAATCGTCCTTGGTCAGCGCGTCCAGATCCGAATGATCGCGCGCCATCTTCGTGGTGCCGGCATTGTTCATCAGGATGTCCAGCCGCCCGCGGGCCTGCGCCGCCTCGACCAGTTTCGCCGCACCTTCCGGATCGGACACATCGGCCTGAACGACCGACATCTGCGCACCGTGGGCGCGCGCCATGTCGGCGGTTTCCTCGGCGCCTTCAGCCGAACGCGAATAGTTCACGATCACGTCGGCCCCGCGTTCCGCCAGCTTCACCGCCATGCTTCGACCAAGGCCGGACCCCGACCCCGTCACGATGGCCACACGGCCGTCAAGATCGCCCATTTCTCCCCCGAACTCGCCGCTTGGTTGCGGCGCTTACTTCCATTTCGCCAAAGGCGGCAGGCTCATCAGCACTGCGTCGGCGTTGTGCCCCGTGGCCAGTCCGAACTTCGTTCCGCGGTCGTAGACGAGATTGTATTCGGCATAGAGCCCGCGATGGACCAGCTGCGCATCGCGGTCGGCCTCGTCGAAGCTCTGGAGGCGGCGTTTCTTCACCAGCGGCACGTAGGCCGGCAGGAAGGCGCGCCCGATATCCTGGGTCAGCGCGTAGTCGGCTTCGAAGTCGCCGGTATTGTGATCGTCCAGGAATATGCCCCCCACCCCACGGGCGCGCTTGCGGTGCGGGATATAGAAATACTCGTCGGCCCATTCCTTCAGGCGGGGATAATATTCCGCCCCGTGCGGGTCGAGATGCGCTTTCAGCGTGTCGTGAAAATGCGCAGTGTCCTCTTCATATTCGATGCAGGGGTTCAGATCCTCGCCCCCGCCGAACCACCACGCGTGCGGTGTCCAGAACATGCGCGTGTTCAGGTGAATAGCGGGCACATGGGGATTTTGCATATGGGCCACAAGGCTGATGCCCGATGCCCAGAACCGCGGATCGTCCGCCATGCCGGGAATGCCCTTGCGCGCCGCCATCGAGGCCTGTGCTTCGGGCCCCAGCGTGCCGTAGACGGTCGAGACGTTCACGCCCACCTTCTCGAACACCCGGCCATCGCGCATGACGCTCATCAGCCCGCCGCCCGCGTCGCTTCCATCGGCGCTGTCGCGTTTCGTCTCTGTCACTTCGAAACGGCCGGCGGGTTCGCGGGACAGGGGGCCGGCGGTGTGGCTGTCTTCCAGCGCTTCGAACGCGGTCACGATCTCGTCGCGGAGCGTGCGGAACCATGCTGCGGCGCGGGTCTTTTCGGCATCCATGGTGGCGGTCATTGCGTGTCCCTCCCTCCAACATTCCCGGCAAGACTGAGACAGCGCCGCCCCCGGGGCTGACGGCACAGGCGCGAAAGCCGCGTCCGGTCTAGTGCGCAGGCGCTGCCACGGGATCGACCAGCGTGCGCCCGCCGTCAAGTGTCAGGATCTGCCCGGTCATGAAGGCCGCGGCGTCGGAGGCGAGAAATTGCGCCGCTTCGGCCAGTTCCGTCGGCGCCGCGATCCGCGACAGCGGCGTGTGATCTTCGATGTCCTGCCGGTATTCGCGGTTGTCGCGCAGCGTGGATTTCAACGAATGGCTCATCACCGATCCGATGGCCAGCGCGTTCACCCGGATGCGGTAGGGCGCCATGGCGACGGCAAGGCTGCGCGTCAGCTGGTCCAGCGCGGCGGTCGACACCGAATAGGCCATCAGGTCGGGATGGGTGCGCCGCGCGGCGATGGAGCTGAGGTTGATGATCGACCCCACGGCGCCGGAGGTCGAGGATTCGGACTGCTTGATCATCCGGCGGGCCACGAGCTGCGACAGGCGCAGCGACGGCATCAGGTTCTGTGCCAGAAGCTGCATCACCGTGTCGTCTTCCGGGTCCAGCGGATCCGAGATTTCGACCTGTCGCGCGCCGTTGACCAGCACGTCCACCTGATCGAACGCGTCAATCGTCGCGGACAACAGGTTCGCGATGGCCAGCTTTTCCCGCAGATCGCCGGCAAAGTACCGGACATTGCCGTCTTCCGCCTTGTCCCCCAGTTCCGAGGCAAGCGCCTTTTCGTCAGTGTCGGCGAACATGACGTTCGCCCCCTTGTCGACAAAATGGCGCCCGATGGCGAGGCCGATGCCATTGGCGGAACCGGTGACGATCACGGTCTTGCCGGCGATGGAAAAGGACATCACGATCTCCTGTCACAGCGGAGGAATGGGGCGTGCCCGGTCCGTCTGGCTTCGACGCGTATACAGCCAATCAGCGTCTTGCGCGAGCCTTGCCCCCGCGGGACGTCGCGCGCCCGGGTGCGGTGTGGCGTCCCTGCCCTGCCCCCTTGCCGGGCCGCGATGCCAGGATGACCTTGAAGTGACCATCGTTGTGCAGTTCGGCGACATCCCCGAACCGGCCCGACAAGGTGTCTTCGTAAGGAAGATGACGGTTCGCGACCAACAAAAGCTTGCCGCCCGGCTTCAACATGCCCGCAGCCGCCTGCACGAACGCCTGACCGATTCCCGGATCGCCCGCCCGCGCGACGTGGAAGGGCGGGTTCATCACCACGCTGTCCACCAGCGTCTCCGGCCGCCAGACCGTCGCATCCGCCCAATGGAACCGCGCCCGTTCGTCGCTGACATTCCGGCGCGCGCAATCGAGCGCCACGTGATCCGCCTCGACAAGGTCGAGCTGCTTGAGCTTCCCGTTCTCCAGCAGGCGGGTCGAAAGATAGCCCCAGCCCGCCCCCAGATCGAAGACATGCGATCCCAGCGGCACCTCGTCCAGCATGCCGGCCAGCACGACCGAGCCCTTGTCGACCCCGTCGGCCGAAAACACGCCTGGCCGGGTGATGAAGCCACCGTCGAGCACCTGGTCCCTGGCCGCCCAGTCGGCGAACAGTTCCGGTTCAGCGTGGAACGAGAACAGCTTGCCGTGCGCCTTGGATAGCGCCGGGCTGACTTCGGTCCGGGCGCGGACCTCTTTCAGGATGGATTCGATACCGTCGGTCTTGGCCCCATCGATCAGGATCACGCCGCCGGATTCCCCTGCCCGTTCGACGGCTTCCGCAATCGCGGCGCGTCCTTCGGCCCGGGCACGGGGCAGGAAGACAATCGCCGCCGCAACCGGCGTGGCCGCGGCGGACGGCACCACCGCATAGCCCGCCTGCGCCCAGCGGTCGTGCCAGGGCTTGAACGGCTGCACGATTTCCACCCGCTCGGCCGGCAATGCAGACAGATCGTGATCGGGTGTGGGGTGATAGACGGCAACAGGCCCGTCCGGCAGCGCCAGACCGGACTCCAGAACCAGGGACAGACGGACCGACATCAGCGGACGCCCGGCCTCATTCTTCCTTTTCCATCGTGCATTGCAGCGGATGCTGGTGCCGGCGGGCAAAGTCCATGACCTGACCCACCTTGGTTTCCGCGATCTCGTGGCTGAACACGCCCACGACCGCGACGCCCTTCTTGTGGACGGTCAGCATGATTTCAACCGACTGGCCATGAGTCATGCCGAAGAAACGCTCCAGCACGTGCACCACGAATTCCATCGGGGTATAGTCGTCGTTCAGAAGCAGAACCTTGTAGAGCGGCGGCCGCTGCGTGCGCGGGCGCGTCTCTACCAGCAGCGAGGGGTCGCCGCCGTCATCGTCTTTCTTCTGAGTCATCTTGATGGGCACTTGCAGCATTGCGCAGGATCACTCGGGTTTAACAAATTCTGGATTTAGTTCCTAATATAGTGATCCTGAGGAATTGGAAAAGAGAAAGCGCGCAGCGGAGGTGCAGATGGGTTCATATCTGACGACGGTCGGCTTCGATGCCGACGACACGTTGTGGCACCACGAACGGTTCTTCCGCATCACGCAGGACCGTTTCATCGATCTTTTGTCGGGTTACACCGACACGCCGGACCTTGCACAGCGCCTCGACGCGGCCGAACGCCGCAATCTTGGGCATTATGGTTACGGTGTTAAGGGCTTTGTCCTGTCCATGATCGAAACCGCGATCGAGGTCACCGACGAAAAGGTACCCGCCTCCGTCATCTCGGAATTGCTGGATGCGGGGCGCGAAATGCTGGCCCATCCCATCGAATTGCTGCCCCACGCCCGCGACGCGGTGGAAAAGGTGGCCGCGACTCACCGGGTGATTCTCATCACCAAGGGGGAGCTGCTGGACCAGGAACGCAAGCTCGCGCAGTCGGGCCTGGGCGACCTGTTCGACGGCGTGGAGATCGTGTCGGAAAAGGCCGCCGACACGTACCGCCGGATCTTCGACCGGCACGGGAATGGACCCGGACGCGCGATGATGGTCGGCAACTCCATGCGCTCCGACGTGATCGCCCCGATCGAGGCGGGAAGCTGGGGCGTGCATGTCCCCTACCAGCTGGTCTGGGAACACGAACGCGCCGAGGCGCCGCAGGCCGAAGACCGCTACTGCCACCTGCCCGACCTTGGCCAGTTGCCCGACCTTGTCACCGCCATCGGCTGACCCGTCCTGACGCCTGTCAGTCAACCGCATTGACAAACCGCCCCGCCTTGGGCCCTTTTGCCGCAAACTTCGCGCAGAAGATCAGGGAGGATTTGCGATGAGCGGGAACATGTTCGAACTGTCCGGCAAGGTGGTGCTGGTTACGGGCGGCAATGGCGGGATCGGCTACGGCATGGCCGAAGCGCTGGCTAAGGCCGGCGCCGACGTGGCAATCTGGGGCACGAACCCCGACAAGACCGCGGCGGCGACCGAGAAGCTGAAGGCGCTTGGCGGCAAGGCGGCCGGGTTTGTCTGCAACGTGGCCGATCAGGCCGATGTCGACGCCAAGATGGACGCGACCCTGGCCGAGTTCGGGCGTCTGGATGGCTGCATCGCCAATGCAGGCGTGTCGGGCCGCGGCGCGCGGTCGTTTCTGGAGATCGACCACGCCGAATGGCGCCGGGTGCTCGACGTGAACCTCGACGGTGTCTTCTTCACCTACCAGGCCGCGCTGCGCCACATGGTGGCCCGGTCCGAGGCCGGCGATCCCGGCGGACGGCTCGCCTGCGTGTCGAGTCTCGCGTCGGTTTCAGGCGCCGCGCGCAGCGAACATTATGCGGCGTCAAAGGGCGCGCTGAACTCCATGACCTACGGTCTGGCGGTCGAGTTCGCGAAGCACGGGATCACCGCCAACGCCATCCTGCCCGGCTGGATCGCCACGGACATGACGGAAAACGCCATCGGCAACCCGAAATTCGCCCAGAATGTCGGCGCACGGATCCCGACCCGCCGCTGGGGAGAGCCCGCCGATTTCGGAGGTGTCGCGGTTTACCTGATGTCCGACGCGTCCGTCTATCACACCGGGCAACTGTTGCAGGTCGACGGCGGCTACTTCCGCTTCTGAAAAACCGCTTCACCACCCCTTGCGGCCATCCGAATCGGGGCTACAAGATGTGGATCTTGCGGTCCCGATTTTCGCCCGCGCGACCCGCTCGCGCGGGTTTTCTTTTTGTTTTCCATATGTTAATCTAAAAGGCAATTAATAGTGGTCAGCCGGAAAACCGGCGGCCCAGAGGCAGACATAGGCAGGTTCAACCGTGGGACAGTGGCAAGAACGCCGTGGGCCGGCGTCTCTCTATACGCGCGTCATTCCGATACTCATGACCCTTCTGTGGGCCTCGGCCCTTCAGGCCGCGCCCTATGCCGCGATGGTCATGGATGCCCGCACGGGCGAGGTGCTGCATTCCCGAAATGCCGACGCCAAGCTTCACCCCGCATCGCTGACCAAGATGATGACGCTTTACGTCACCTTCGACGCGATCAAGCGGGGCGAGATCACGCTGGACACGCCTGTCACCGTCTCGCGCAATGCGGCCAACGAACAGCCGTCGAAGCTGGGCCTGCGCCCGGGGCAGAAGATCGCCCTGCGCTACCTGATCCGCGCCACGGCGGTGAAATCGGCCAACGACGCCGCCACCGCCATTGCCGAGGCAATTTCCGGCAGCGAGGCCGCCTTCACCAAACGCATGACCGACACGGCCCGTGCCCTGGGCATGTCGAAGACAACGTTCAAGAACGCCCACGGGCTGACGGCATCGGGCCACCTGTCCTCGGCCCGGGACATGACGAACCTTGGCCGGCGGCTGCTGTACGATTACCCGCAGTATTACAACCTGTTCGGGCGGGAATCGACCAATGCCGGCGTGAAGACGGTGCGCAACACCAACCGCCGGCTGCTGCAAAGCTACCGCGGTGCCGACGGGATCAAGACGGGCTTCACCAACGCGGCCGGCTTCAACCTTGTCGCCTCGGCCAAGCGCGGGGACAAGCGCATCATCGCGACGGTGTTCGGCGGCACGTCCGGCGCGGCGCGCAACGCCCGCGTGGCCGAACTGCTCGACATGGGCTTCAGCCGCGCGCCTGCCAACGCAACGGTCCGCCCGCCCGCCGCGGTGGCGCTTGCCGGGCCCGCCGTCAACAACAACGAGGCCGGCAAGGTCATCCGCACATCCGGCGCCGTGAAAACCAGCCTCCGGCCCAAGCCCCGCGACGGATCGGTCATTCCCACCGCCCCGCCGATCGAAGTGCCCAAGGCCGTGATCGCCGAGGCGATGACGCCGGCAAACAGTGTCGACAGCAGCGCTGTAGACGACGCGGTCGTGGCGGCGCAGGTGGCATCGGCCACGCCGGCGGGCAACGTGGTCCCGCAAGGCAGCGACGACAACCTGTCCGACATCCGCCCCAAGGCCCGCCCGGCCAGCGTGGCGCCCGCGCCGGTCAAGACCGCGGCGGCCCCGGCCGACGCAACGCCGGTGACGCCCGCAGCCCAGCCCGCGCAGACCGCACAGGATGTCGTCACCCGTCTGCAGCCTGATGCCGAACGGCACTGGGGGATCAATATCGGCCGCTACACCAGCCGGTCGCAGGCGGAAAAGGTCCTGCTGCGCGCCGCGCTGATCGAAACCGGCACGCTCGATGGCGGGCTGCGGAAGGTGGTCAAGACATCGCAGGGCTACGACGCGACCTTCACCGGCCTCTCGCGCGACAGTGCCGACCTGGCCTGCCGCCGGCTTCAGGCGCGCAACGTCAACTGTTTCATGATGGGCCCGACCTGACCCGAAAACACTGGGACGCTGGTCCTTTGCGCGAATCGCGGTACAACGGTCCTGCGATGCCGCGGCGCGGCGAATTTCGTTTCAGGAGAGTCCGATGGTTACCCGTCCCGATCCGCGCAAGGCGCTTGCCATGCCGATGTCCAGCCCGTCCTACCCGCCGGGCCCCTACCGGTTCGTGAACCGGGAATTCATGATCATCACCTACCGGACCGATCCCGACGCGCTGGCCGCCGTGGTGCCCGAACCGCTGGAGATCGTCGAACCGATCGTGAAGTACGAATTCATCCGCATGCCGGATTCGACGGGCTTCGGCGATTACACGGAATCGGGCCAGGTCATTCCGGTCCGTTTCAACGGGCAGGTCGGCGGCTACGTCCATTCGATGTATCTCAACGATGACGCCCCCATCGCCGGCGGGCGCGAGATCTGGGGCTTTCCCAAGAAATTCGCCGAACCGGTGCTGAAGGTCGAAAAGGACACGCTGATCGGCACGCTCGACTATTCCGGCCTGCGCGTGGCGCGCGGGACGATGGGCTACAAGCACCAGTCGCTGGACACCGGACCGATCCTGGAAAGCATGCTGGGGCCGAACTACCTGCTGAAGATCATGCCTCATGTCGACGGCACGCCCAGGGTCTGCGAGATCGTCGAATACCGGCTGGAAGACGTGACCGTGAAGGGCGCGTGGACCGGCCCGGCCCGGCTGCACCTTGAGGAGCACGCGCTGGCTCCGGTGGCCGATCTGCCGGTGCTGGAGGTGCTGGGCGCCACCCATATCGTCAGCGACCTGACGCTGGGTCTGGGCAAGGTCGTTCACGACTACCTGGCCTGACACAAGCCACCAGCCCCGCGGTGCGATCAGCGCCGCATCGCGCCCGAGGCGGGTCGGCGG
>TARA_R110002020_G_scaffold252930_2_pt1 | contig 10085 bp, 7 predicted proteins | sample TARA_R110002020 | Tara Oceans TARA_R110002020 (sample SAMEA4396489) | marine metagenome | biome: Westerlies Biome; feature: [MES] marine water layer (ENVO:01000295) within the mesopelagic zone...; material: water (ENVO:00002006), including particulate matter (ENVO:01000060) such...
TAATATAAAGGAGTCATACATGGCTGAGTTTAAATTTCCTACGGAGATGGTAGATTTACCATCCAAAGGATACTTCTATGTTGATGGTCATCCCCTATCTAGTGGTAAAGTAGAAGTAAAATATATGACCGCAAAGGAAGAGGATATTCTAACCTCTCAGAATTTAATAAAACAAGGAGTTGTAATTGATAGATTATTACAATCTCTAATTGTAGATAAAACAATAAATGTTAATGATTTAATTATTGGTGATAAGAATGCTATTATGGTAGCTGCTCGTATTCTTGGTTATGGTAAAGATTATGAATTTAAATATGATGGTGAAGAACAAATTGCAGATTTATCTAAACTAGAACCAGTGGAATTAGATTTTAGTAAGTTAATTAAAGGTCAAAATGAATTTTCATATGAATTACCAAATTCAAAAAGACCAATCACGTTTAAATTGTTAAATGGACATGATGAAAAAGATATCGAAGCTGAATTAAAAGCTTTAAAAAAAATATCTAAAGATAAAAGTTCAGAACTAACTACAAGATTGAAAAAACTGATATTATCAGTTGATGGAAAGGCTGATACAACATACATAAATAATTTCGTAGATAACGAATTTTTATCTAGAGATTCTTTAGCATTCAGAACACACCTATCATCAATAACACCAGACATTGATATGTCTACAACCATTGACATCAATGGAGAGGAGCAAGAGGTGACGATTCCAGTCACCCTACGATTTTTTTGGCCTGACGCCGGAGTATAAACCTGTAATACACGAGGAAATATTTCAGTTAATATTAAACTCCAAAGGTGGTATCAGTTTTACTGAAGCATACAATCTACCCATATATCTCCGTACATTTTATTTAAAAAGACTATCTACTCATTATAAGACAGAGGCTGATTACATGAAGAAAGAAATAAGCAAACATAAAAGTAGATAATGATATATTTTTATAAAATTGATATTTATTATTGAGTTACAATACTTAATTCTATCGGAGATTTAAAATGTCTAAATACAAAAATAACACACCACAAATAGTAGAAGGTTTTCTTGAAAAAATGTTTGGTGCTTTGGCAACTCGTGTTGGTCAAAAAGTTGCAAAAGATATTGCTAAAAAAGATCCTGAAATGGGTAAATTATTAGACAAAGCTCAAGAATTGATGAAACAAGCAGAAAAACGTTTAGATACAATGACACCTGCCGAAAAAGAAAAATATTTCTCTGATAAGTATAAAAAATTTGGAATATAACATATCATGGCAAAGAAAGATAATTTCTCTGATTATAGATTAAAACATGAAGCAGCTCAAATCAAAGAGCGTAAAAAGGCTACTGATGAATTATTAGAAAGTAGTAAGGATTTAGCTAAAACATTAAAAGACCAACTAGCAGCCACCGATAAGATTGATAAATTAACAAACGATATACTCGGAACTGAAAAGTTACAAATGGCACTTCTTGAGAATATGGAAAAAATAAAGAATGCAATAACTGAAGAAGATAAGGCTAAAGCTTTAGCTGAAAAGAAATCTCTTGAAGCTCAAGGTGAAATGAATGAAGCTGCACGACAAAGTTTAAGTGGTCTTACTAATATGGTTAAAAAAGCTAGAGCTTTTAATTTAGTATTAAAGGCAAATCCATTGATTTTAGTGTTATCGTTAATTACAGGAATTGTAGCTGCTTTGGTAAGTGCTTTTACTGCAGCTAGAGATTTACGAGCAGAACTTGGTGGTGGTTTTATCAACGCTGGTCTGATAGCTGCAAAACTTAAATTAGTTGAACTAAGATTAGCCGCTACTGGATTTAACTCTGAAAAAGTAAGAGAAAATTTTGATGCAATAAGAGAAAATCTAGGTGGTATAGAAGCAGCAAGTTTTGGATTTCTAGTAAACTTTTCAAAAACTGCACAAATCACAGGTGCATCAGCCCAAAATTTAGCTAAGGTGTTATCAATACAAGAATCTGTTAGTGATGCTAGTAGAGAAACATTATTATCACAAATGGAAGCCAATGCACTTGCAATAGAATTAGAGGGTATAGCACCAGAAGCAGTATTTAATGATTTAGCAGAGAATGCTGAGTTTTTTGCAACCAGTATGAAAGCAGGTACAAACAATGTAATGAAAACAGCAATAGAGGCTAGAAAGTTAGGATTAAATTTAAGCACAGTAGCAAAAATATCTGAATCATTATTAGACTTCGAATCTTCAATTGAAAAACAAATGGAAGCATCAGTATTACTTGGTAAACAACTTAATTTAGATAAAGCTAGACAATTAAGTTTTATGGATGACCAAGAAGGTATGATGAGAGAGATATTAAAACAAGTTGGTGGTGAAGCAGAGTTTGAAAAATTAAGAGGATTTCAAAGAAGAGCATTAGCAGATGCCGTTGGTGTTAATGTAGAAGAATTAGCTAGATTAGCTAGACAGAAAGAAGGAGCTGCAGCTGGTGCAGAAGCAGCACAAACAACTGAACAAAAGAGTTTATCTGTTGCTCAAGAGTCTCTCGTAGTTTTAAAGGATGTAAGAAATGACATAACTGATGTTAGAACAGAAACCAAAAAACAAACAGTAGAATTACAACAATAGGATAACAGATGCCATTACTAGAAGAAACAGCAGACTTATCAAATCTATCTACAGGTGGACGTAGAGACATGAGTGGTAATAATGCTGGCACTACTACAACAAGTACAAGTATTCCAGCTTCAGTTAGTGTTACACCTCCTGAAGTAGTATCTGCAATTGAAGCAGCGCAAACAGCTGGAATAGTACCACCACCACCTCAACGTAGGTTTGATCAAGGTGAAACTGCTGGTGATGATGTTGGTAGAGGTGTTTTTCCAACAACACCAACACCAATAATACCACCTGTAAATACAGGAATAGGTGTAGACTTTTTTCCTAATGTAGATGTAAAAGGTTTTATGACTAGAACAACTAGGTTGAATACAGATATGTCATTAAATGAGTTTGGAGGTCCTAGTAGAATACAGATAAATACATTAGATATAAAAGGAGACTTTTCACCTAAATTTACATTAACAGACAAAGCATTAACCACATTACAAGGTTCACCTCTTAGTAGTATACCAACTCCAGAACCTTTATTTGGAAATGTACAACCTCAGATATTTGATGCTTATAGTGAAGATTCTAGATATCCAGCACAGAGTATATTTAAACAATCAAGATTGGTAAAATTAGGTGCTGATGGTCTTTTGGATTCATATTACTCACAATTTGGTAATGATACAAGTCCACTAGGAATTAGAAATAATTCAGTACACACAAACAATTTAGGGTTTTCAGGATATTTAGATCCACTTTTACGAACTGCAAACGCTGTTTCAGATAGATTTCAATTTCCAAGATTTGAAGTAGCTCCTGATGCACCTCAACCATATATTATAAGACAGGTAGGTCAAAGGTGGGGATTTCAAACAGCAGAAAATAAACCAACTAACATTGGTGGTTTTGGTGCTCTTGTACAAATCGATAATCGTGGTGGTGGCGGTGGAGATGTTAAAGACACATTTTTTAATTTAATAGACAAAGTAAATAGTGGTATAATTGGAAGAACACCATCGGTATTTTTAGATAGATATTATTCTGATGTTAAGAGAATTAATGCAACAACCAATGCTTTAAATTTTTTACAAAGAGGTTCTACTTTTGTAAATACACAAGATAAGTTACAAAAACAAAATAGGTTTGATGCTGTAACTTCAACCAAATATCAGATATCAGATGACCATCAGTTTACCGTAACTACAGATACTTTTCTTCCAGATAGTATGAGAACCAACACAAATCTAGGACTATTATTAGAGTTAAATCCTAGAGCTTTTAATCCATTATCAGTTTTTAGTGTACCAGGTGTACTTGGTATAAATAGAAATTCATATATTGATTTTGGAGAAGTTGTAGCACACGGAACTTTAGCAGATTACATTTCTTTAAGGGTAATGCAATCTATACAAGCTGCAGCAACTAAAAAAATAACTAGTGGAATGGAGAGTTTAGCAGAGTCACTTGGGTTTGGTCGAAAAGCTAGAGAAAAAGTACGAGATGATACAATTCAAGCAGTTCAGAATACAGAACAATTTCGTTCTGCAGAGGATTATGTTGATAGTTTATCTGATAAGAATAAAAAACTTAGAAAAGCAGCTGAGTCGTTTGGATTAATACCAGAAAAAGGTCCTGTAGGTAAAGCTAGTTTAAATGACATGAATATTGCCTTATCTAATGTTGGTGTTGATAAGGTTAATTTAATTCCATATGGTAGAGATAGAGATCCAATCACAGATAAAGGATTAGATGAATTAGATTGGATTCCGTTTAAATTCAAGGATGTTAGAAATAAAAATAACATAGTATTTAGAGCAATATTAAGTGGTATAACAGATACATTTTCACCAGAATATTCTTCAGAAAGATATGTAGGTAGGCCAGATAACGTTCATGTTTATCAAGGTACAAATAGAGAAATAGCTTTTACATTTGATGTTTATCCAAAATCAGACCAAGAATTACCAGTCTTATGGGAAAAACTAAATTATTTAGCAGGTCTTACATATCCACATTGGACTAATGAACAAGGTACTGGTGGTAGAGGAATGGTAGCTCCATATTGTGAGTTAACAATTGGACAGATGTATACAAATACACCAGGTGTCATATCATCGTTAACATATACTGTACAGGACAATGGAAATTGGGAAACTACTTTTGCTAAATTACCTAAATATATTCAAGTATCAGTTGGGTTTACTCATATTGGTAGAAGATTACCAGCTGCTACTCAAAAACATTACGAACTACCTTGGGTTTCAGCAAATGAGTACCAACCTGGTTTATTAAATGATTTTCTAGGTGTATTAAAAAGTCCTGAATTATACAAAGGTGTTGGTTCAAGAATAGGTCTAGGTAACATTAATGGACAACAACTTGGTGAAAGTGTAGCATCTACCCACCAAGCTTGGGAAGCAGAAGATGATAATTTGTTTCCAGATATTCCAACGGAAGTATTTGATGAATCAGGTGAGTTAGTTCCATTTGAAGGTAGTTAAATATGAATAGATATAGTAATACAAAAACAATAATGAGTAAAGATGGTAAAAGAGTATATAGTACAACATATTATCCATCCATACCTGTTTCAGATAACGATGAAATTATGATGACTACCATCGGTTCTAGATTAGATAATATTGCCAATACATTTTATGGTGACCATACTATGTGGTGGATTATAGCTAAAGCAAATGGTATCAAAGGAAAAACAGCATTAAAACCAGGAACTAGAATTAGAATACCAGGAAACGTAACATCTATTATACAAAAATTTAGAGAACTTAACAATCTCACTTAGTTATGATTAATTTAAATCCCATTCCAAAAAAAATACAAGAGCGTATGTTGGAGAAGATGAAAGCATTAGGACGAGAGAGTTCAACCATACTTTCCTCTACAAATCCAAATAGATTAACTCCTGAAAAAATGAACACTCGTACAACGTTCATAAAAATGGTTTCTGGTCATACAAATAGTGTTACTTTAATGGGTGGTAAACTAACAGAAGACCGTAACATGGCTGCTGGTTATAATGATATTTATGGCCCTAGAATATATAAAGAAACTGAAGAAGAAGAAATAAATAAATTAGCAGCTGACCAAGCACAACACGTACTTGGAGATGATGTACCTAAAAAAAAATCACCTGAAGAATTTGCAATAAATAATTATAAATTTGGTCCTAAAGCAAAAACAATAAGTAATGATGGAAGTAGACCAATGCCAGGAATTAAATCTATTGATGTATCTTTCAGAGGTGGATTAAAAGCACATAGAGAATGTACTGTAAGTTGGACTTGTTGGGATTTTGAAGAGTTAATGCAACTTATGCCACATTTTTTAGCTCATGGTAAAACAGTAATGGTTCAATGGGGATGGATTTATGATGAATTTTCATTACAAAATATACCATCTTTTTTAAAACAAGAAAATGGAGCAACATTTATAGAAAGTAATGCATTTAATAGTTCATTTCAAAAAGAGGTTATAGAATCAGGTGGTGACTTTGATATGGTAACTGGTGTTATAAAAAACTTTGAATTTAGTACTCGTGCAGATGGTGGATTTGATTGTTCAACAGTATTAACAAGCCTTGGTGTAAATATGATGGCTAATCCTGATGGTGCTTTAGGTGCATTAAATCCTACAGTAAAGTATGCGTTAAGTAAACAAGATCCTGAATCTGAAGCAAAACTTCAAGAAGCAGCTGATAAAGCAATATTAGCTGGAGATGATACTAAATTGATAAATTTAAATGCAACCGTTTCTTTAAAGATATTTTTAACTAATATAGATATGTTTATATTTAATGAGGCGAGGGGAGAGTATGGTAAGCAAAAATCACTAACTGGAACTGATGGAAGAGGAATGCCAATGAATGGTTCAATATGGTGGACTCCAAATAAATTTATTTACATAGTTAGGTCTAAAGAGACAAAAAACAAAGAGGGTAAACTAGAATTTGACAAAAAATCTCAAGAAAAAGATGTTTGGGTTCGTTGGGGTTGGTTTGAAGATAATATTCTTTCAAAGTTCCTAACAGTAACATCAGCAAAGGGTGAAATACTTACACAATTTAGGTCTGTTGAAAATACATTAGATAGAGATGGAAAACCTATATTAGATAAAGATGGTAATCCTATATATGAATCAACTAAAATAAAAAGTCATCAAGAAATGCAATCAGTTAGTTTAAGAGATTATATTTTACCTGGTAAATTTTCACCACAGTCAGAAAAATTTGAAATAACTATTGCTGGACGAAAAGAAACGTTTAATGGTGATACTCCAGACCTTGTTAAATTAGCAAATATCGTTAACGATGTAGATAATTTTCCACAATTTGATGTAAAAGTTGGTGAACCATATCAAGATAAAGAAACTATGACAACTGATGAAATGATAGCACAAAATCAAAGATATTTTAAAGAATATCCTGACATGAAAGGTAAACACATAGACGATAGAAGAAGACACTATTATGAAGTTTATGGTAATCCAACCGATGTCAACACTAAATCAAAATTTGGCTATATGAGAAATATGTTGGTTAACACTAAAGCAATAAAGAAAGCTTTTGGTATTGGTGGTGAATTTAATGTAGAGTCGATTAACATTCTAGAATCTTTAGAATCTTTATTTGATATCTTAAACAATAAATTACACTATTGGGATTTTCAACTTGTAAGTGATGAAGTAGAAACTGATAGAATAAAGATAATAGATGAAACAACTACTTGGTTAAATTTTAATAAATCAATAACTAGTCAAGCTACTAGATTTGGTGCTACTGGTGGGGTTGTGGACAAACCCGGTGTGTTTTATTTTCCAATATGGAGAAATGATAGTATAGTTAGTGGTCAAACATTAACAGCAAAAATACCAACTACTTTACAATTAGCTGCAATGTATGGTGCAAATATGGATATAACATCAGATGTTTCAAAAAATACATACATAGAAAGAGCTGGTACTGCTGCTGGTGCTTTGTATAATAGGTCACCTGATAATCGTAATGCTGGACTAAACATGGCATTTGTAAATCCAGGAACAGAAAACATAGGTAACGAAAATGGTTTAGAAAGTGAACCAATATTAATGAATGGTGGAGTTGATATAAAAACAAATGTAAAGGAAAATTCACTAGGAGTAACGAAGGCAAGAGGAGACAATCTTAAAGATATAGCAGAAAAATTAAAAGCAGCTGCTGGTGGTTCTGCAGATGTTTTTTACGATTCTTCAAAACCATCGCCATTTTTTGATACATTAACTAAAGAACAAAAAGAAGAATTATTTAATTCTGATAAAGCTGAAGAAGAAGCTCAAAAAGCTGGACTTAAAAGTGGACAAATAGGACCATTTATTCCTACACCATTGGCTAAATATAAACAACTTTTTTCAAGTAAATATGATTCAGATTATGATATGAGGTCAACATATATACAAACTATAAATACTTTGATAAATGTTTGGGATGAAGATAGTACTGCAGATAATAAACCATTGAGTGTATTATTTGATTTAGAGTTAGTAGTGGATGGTATCGGTGGTATATCTCCTGGCAATTCGTTTCACTCTACATATTTACCAGTAGAATATCAAAATAAATCTGTGTTTCAAGTAAAAAACGTAACTCATACGGTAGATGGTACAGGTTGGAAAACAACAGTAAGTGGTATGATGCGTTCAACATTAAAACAAGTGTTAAGTGATGTATCTATTGATGATAAGAAAAAAGATTTATTTGATAATTTAACAGGAAATATACTTGGTGTTAAAAAAGAAGAGAGTAAACCAAATAAAAACTCTGTGGCGGAAGAAATTAATAAAAAATTACCATCAATGTCAAGTCTATAATGTCAAAATTAAAAGAAGAAATGATGAGAGTTCACGAGGACACCGATTTTAAGACAAACTTTGCAGGTCTTACAAAATCAAATGAATTTGAATACACACATGGTGGTAAAGTTCCTGCAGGATTAGAATATCATATACACTATACCAATAATAAAGAAGAAGTCTTTATGACTGGTGGTTTACATAATAGTAATTCAAAGATAATTGAAAAAGTTAGTGGAGATGTAAGTTTATTTTCACAATATACAACTTTAAAACCTTCAATTCGTGATGAGTATCCACAAAAAATAACATTAAATCCATCAGAAGCTGATTACAGAATTGGTAAAATTACTAGATATTTTACACAGAAAGCAAATAATTTATTTGATGAAATATTTGAAATATCAAAAGAAGACTATGATAATCAAAATAACTTATTTAGATATGTAGAATTTTCTTGGAGAATATCTGGTGTTAAATCTGAAGTTATAAGAGATAATACAAATACTTTAAATAATTTACAACAAACACGAGGAAATGCTGGTATAATTAAAAAACTAAATTCACTACAATTTTACAAACCACCAGCAGGTTCAGTTGATGATTTGACAACTAAACTCTCAAGGAGAAAAATAATTTAATTTGAGAAAATACATTGATATGTATTACCAATGGTTATAATAGAAAACAAGGAACAGCTTGATTCGTTCCTAAAAATATATTTAAAAGAAGATAGTATTATCACACCGATATCATCTGATGAACATAAACACCCAGCAGAAATAGATATTTGTTTACTTTATGTTCAAACGATGAGTGGTGAAGAGTTCATACTACCATTTAGTCATAGTGAAGCTTTAAACATTGAAGTTCCTAATTTACAATCCAATACTAAGAAGTACACATACGATAAAAAGAAATTAAACCATCTTGTTTCTGTTAACAATGTTACTGATGTAAATTTATTATATTATATGAAAACAAATGAACCACTAAACATAGAGAACATTGATACTAGTGCACATTATTTTTTCAATATGAAACACTATCGAAAGAAAAATGTAAACAGAGTAATCCCTATATTAAAACATTTAGAATATTGTCGTGAATTGACCAAAAAACTAAAAATTGAAATCGAAAGCACGCGTGATAGTGATGACAATTTGACATACAATAATGACGTGCTAGACAATCTGTCATATATTGAACAAAATGGTATACAGTCAGAATCTAACATAGCATATAGTGAATATAATATATATACTTCTACTGGTAGACCATCAAATAGATTTGGTGGAGTTAACTTTGCTGCTCTTAATAAAAAAGATGGTAGTAGGAAACCATACATAAGTAGATTTAAAAGTGGTGTTCTAGTAGAGATGGACTACGATGCTTATCATCTTCGATTGATTGGTGATAGAATAGATTATGAATTTCCACAAGGTTCGGTTCACGAACACATGGCAAAGTTCTATGGTTGTGATTATGAAGAATCAAAACAAAAATCATTTCAGTATTTATATGGATTTATACCCTATGAGGTATCACAAATCAACCCTTTTTTCTGTAGGGTAGAACAATATATAAAAGAATTATGGAACTCATATAATTCAAATGATTTTATACTTTCAGATATTTATAGTAAGAGAATATATAGGAAA
>TARA_R110002020_G_scaffold244617_1_pt1 | contig 10082 bp, 2 predicted proteins | sample TARA_R110002020 | Tara Oceans TARA_R110002020 (sample SAMEA4396489) | marine metagenome | biome: Westerlies Biome; feature: [MES] marine water layer (ENVO:01000295) within the mesopelagic zone...; material: water (ENVO:00002006), including particulate matter (ENVO:01000060) such...
ATACACTAGTTTGCTACCATCAACAGAGTAAATATCTTCGTCAGACAAAGATGTACCTCCGTTAGCAGCTACATAAAACGTTGAAAATTTAAACGCTTTTTTAATTTGTGAGCAGCATTTTTTTGGAGCAGCACAAGAAAATAAAAAAATTAGTAGTAAATATATGTATTTCATAGTAATAATTATTACACGTTAATCATGATAATGACACCTTGTTTTAGGCTTGTTAACCATCATTTTACATCTACGACCGTCAGATTTAATCTTAGTACACTGTTGTTGTTTAGCTTTTTTAGCCTTTTTTTCTTTTTCTTTAGCTACTTTTTTAACTTTTTCTCTACGAAGATCTTCTTTAGTCAAATACTTTGTATACTCGTTTTCTTTACCTTTATTTTTAACCCTAACTCTACTTTCATCTTTACCTTCGCCTAAGCCCCACACATTCCAACCCATGCCTGACAAAGCTCTTTGCCAGTTGTAGTAGCTATCATCTACAGCGTTTTGTATGTTGTTACCTTTTTTGTAATATCTATTTAAAGGCGCATTTGTTGTAGCTTCTATAACTTGAGTGCTAGCTTCTAGCAGTGGACCATTTAAAGTTAAACCTTCTTCTTGTATAACTTTTTTGTTATAATCATATGTGTTACCTGCAGCGTCAAGTTTACTAAACTTAGAACCAACTGTTGGTGATATGTTAAGTAGCTTTTCAGCAACTTCACTGTAATCAGCGTTATACTTTTTACCATCTTGTTTTATAAACTCTTGAACAGAAAGTCTAACTCCATTAAGCACAGCGCCCTGTATACCCATACCTCTTAAAAACGAGTCTGCAACAGTATTCAACATGTTAAGTTTTGACTCAGCTATTTTCTTATCGTCATCAGAGTTTGTCATTAAAGCAAAAGCACCTGATTGTAAGCCGGCAAATATTGCCGATTGAACAAAGCCGTAGTAACCTATTCTGCTTAGCTTGCTTGTTAAAGAGTTTTCACCGTAAAAACCTTTGTATCTACCTTTAGAGATGTCTAATATATCTTTTATCATTATTCTATTCATCTGCATTGGCGTATTGGCAAATGGCAATATAAATCTACCCTCAAGCGATGTTTGTTGCTTAGACAATAAGTCAGCTCTTGACGATTGCTGTGTTCTTTCAGCTATAGCTTGAAAATCTATAAAAGCTCTTTTTTCAGCCTCAGCTTTAGATAAACCTTCTTTAGTATATTTTTTTATAGCGTTTCTATAATACGTGGCTCCACCCGCAGCAATAGCAAAGCTATCTGCTATTTTTGTAGGTAAATAACCTGCTTTAAGTATTTTAGCTAAAGCTGCTTTAGCAGGACTTTTGCTTTGGGAAGCCGCAGAAGCAAGCTCGGCTTCTGATACATTTATTTCTAAGCCTTGACGTCTTTGCTTTAACATGTCAGAATTCATGATCGTCATAAAATCTTTCCAATACTGCGGTTGATTAGCAAGAGCCTGCCCAGCTCTAAGTGGATTATTAAACGAAGAGTTTACAAAATTAACTGTAGATATTAGCTGAAGCGTGGCTGATCTAGTATTAAAGTTCATGATAGCACCAGTCGAACCATTCAAATAATTCATTATTGCTGTACCTGTTTTACTAAGCTTCAAGCTTCTAGTTCTACCAGTTTCCATACGATCAAACATGTCCTCAATAGTTTCCCTCCAGTTACCACCTAGCTTAGACTCCATTTTGTTTAAGTTAGCCTCTGAAAATATCTCGTTTTTAGACTCTATAAAATCTTGTATGTATTTTTTACGACCAATACCTTCACCTAAACCTTTTATTTCTGTTGCTATAGTTTCAGCCCACCATTCAGCAGATGGCTCTTTTAGTCCACCTTCAACTTTTGTTAGCTTAGCTAAGCTTTCAGCGTAAGCTTGATATTTAGGGTTATCTAAAACATACTTCACAAGTTTTTGCTGAGTCGTTGGAGTAAGATCAGGTATTGTATATCCGTTTTTATTCCAAATATAAATTCTTATAGCTTGATCAAGCGTGAAGTTTGTTCCTTCAACAGCCTCAGGTAACTGCTTAACAATATCTTTGTTTTTCTTACGCAAAGACATATAATCATTGGTAATAGTTTGTCTAGCGTTGTTGAAGTCGTTTATACCTCTCTCCCACTTTCTAATAAAATTTTCTTGAAACCATCTTTTATTTTCACTACCTTTTTTACCTTTACCATACAAAGGTTCTAGTAGTAGTTCAAGATCAGAAGCAGTATCAGGCATAAAAAATCTACGACGCTTAATATCTTTACCTCTAACTTTAGCTTCAGCTTTTGAAAACACTTTATTAGACTTTATGCCTAAAGAATGTTGTAATATATCGTTAACTTCTTTGTTTAAGTTTTTAGAAGCTAAAGCTTGTTGTACCTTAGATTTAATATCTAGTTGGCTTAAAACGTCCTTAACAGCTTTTACATTAGGTAACGCGTCATCTACAAAATACATGTCGTTATAGCCTTCACTAAATTTTTCAAGCATCCACATTGCTTTTGCTTCGCCAGTACTGTTGCCTAAGCCAGTTATATTCTCTAGCTTGAGCTCAACGCCTTTTGACTTCAACCAAGCGTGTATTGCTGGAGCAGCCTCTTGCATTCGAGCCGTCAACACAAACACATTGTCTGTACCGTATTTTTCTATTTGATTTCTAAGCTTTTGCATTAAAGGACCTTCTTTACCTCCTTTAACATTAACAAAGTCAGAAAAGTCAAAATTATATCCTTGTTTTGCTAGCTCAGGTCCTTTTAACGGAAACTCTTCAGATGTTATTTTTATAGACTCTTTTCCTTTTGTAGCAGTAACAGAGTTTTTTCCACCAATAACCAACGTTTCATCAAAGTCAAATGTTGACATGCCTCTAGCCTGCTTGTTCTTGCTTCTGCCTAGCTCTATCGCTTTATCATGTATTTTTAAGCTTTTAGAAGCGCGTGTTCCACTCATTTTACCAAAAGCTAAACCAATATCTTTAAGTTTTTTTACGCTTTGCTTTGTTATAGCTTTATCACTTTCTATTATTCTATTAACTTCTTTTTTTCCGACTTCAGCAACTATATCTTGATATAAGGTTCTTTTAAAGTCGCTTTTAACACTCCATATATTTTTAGCCAACTCTAAGCTTTCAGCCAGCCTATGTATACCAGCCGAGTTTGTTTCTCCGGTCTGCTTATCTATTCTATTAAAATCCTTAAGCATACCCCAAATGCCTTGATAATTCTTAAGAGACTCTTTACCTCTTGTTGTCCAAGCTCCATTAGCAATTAAACTTAAAGACTCAAAAGATTGCTCGCTACTTGACTTTAAGTGCTCGTACTTTAAGGTTCCTTCTACAACTTTTCCTGGTAAATAGTAATACCCGTCAGGTGCTAAAACTCTTTCTCCAGTAGTGCCTATACTAGAGTTGTGTTTTTTCATTCTAGCTATGAAGTTCATTTTATTATTGTACTCTTTGCTACCTTTCTTGCTTGTGGACGTCCACTCTTGAAGAGTACTGTTCCAAAGATCGTATAGTTCAACTTGAAGCTTACCGTTTTCAGAGTTAACAAATTTTCTAACTTCTGCTTTTTGTAATTCTAAAGTATTTTGATCATATACTTTTTTTAATCCAGTATAAAATTGAGAAGCATAAGAGCTTTTTAATTTATCCCAAGGAAACTCTTTCCAGCGTTGTTGTAGTTCTTGAGACAAAGATGACTCTTTACCGTTGATCAATCTTTCTCTTATACCTAACTTAAAAGGACTGTTTACTTTGTCGTATTGCTTTATTCCTCTTATAACACTATAATGACCTGTAAATAAATCAACTAGCATCTTAGCATTACCTAAAGTCATGTTTTCAGACAAAGGTATTATGTCTGCTAAGTCAAAAGCATTATCTTTAAATTCTTCTACTAGTTTAGCGTCTTTTTTAAACTTAGCTGTAGATACTTGCCAGCTACCGTTTTTAGCCCATTCAAAAGGTAGTTTTTTAGTTTCTTTAGTAAACTTAATTTCGTTTTCTCTACCAATTTCAGCTTCGTATTTAGTTTGCAACTCCACAAAGTCTTTAATAATGCCGTGCTCTTTAGGATTTGATTTTCTAAACCCAGCTTCATCTCTAGCAAATTTACCAACGTCTTGAGATATTTTAATGTTATCAACTTTTATTTTGTTTTCTTTGTAAAGCAAGTCAATACTAGCTAATGCTTCAGATTTTCCTGCTTGTATTTGATTTAGCAAATTTTCTTTACCTATGTTTTCACCTAGTATAACGTCATTTTTAGCTGCTTCTCTAACAACTTGATTAGTTATAGCTTTACCTATTTGCTCTACAGCACCTTTTACCTTAGCGCTTAAGTTTCTGTTATATTCAAAAGTTCCATCTCCCTTAATACCAAAAAACTCTTTAACATCTTGTACATCTTTGCTTGTAATTTTTTCTTGTACAGGTAAACCAGCTTTAGTTTTAGCTCTATCTGATTTTTTATAAAAGCCTTCTAAAAGTTTATTTTGAACTCCGGTTGCTGTTCCTTTAACAAGCTCTGGCGCGCCTTCCATAGCTACCGCACCTTCAGGTAATATGTCTAAAAACAACTTAGCATTAGCATCGTTGCTAAACCATTTTTGAGCATTTTCAACACTACCTCTACTTATGTTGCCAGCCTTAGGTTCTACGCCAAGTAGTTCGTTAGTAAACTCTGGTGCTAAATCTTTTAAAGTTTTATAAGTTAATTTTTCTACGTCTAACTCTTTGACTTTTTCAACTATGCTATTAACTGTTGTTTCAGGAACTTTTAAATCTTCAACTAATCGTCTACCTTTAGCCGAGTGTGTTCCTACTCCTTGAGCAGACATGGTAGGTGTGACGTCAACTAAAGTTTCAATATCAAAGTCTTTACCCATTTCTGACATTGCTATTTCTGTAGTTCTACCAGCTTGAGCTCTTCTAAGTATATTACCTAATTGCGGCGCTAGTCTTGATTTCAAATAATAGCCAAAAGGAACGTTAAGGTCTTTATAGCTTTTAAATATTTTAGCTACTTGCTCGTTCATACTACCTCTAAAGTCTGCCTCTGAAACATCTAGCCCTCTTTTAAAGTTATTTCTAAACCAAGTTTCTATAGTAGGAGCGTTGTCTTTAAGTAGTTCGTTTTCAGCTCTCGTTCTTGTTGGATCGCCAGGCTCACGCTCTTTAAAAATCTTTATATTTTTTTCGTTAGCTTCAGATATACGTAAATTTTCGTTTATTTTTTTAAGAGCTTCATTATTCTTTTTAGCTTGCTCTAAATATCCTTCAGGCTTTTCTGCTACTAGCTTTTTATTTTGCTCTATTATTTTATCTTTTTTAGCTTTTAAATCTACAGAGCCAAAGCTAGCTTTTTCACCTTCTTTTCTAGCTTCCGATACTTCAACTATTTCATTTAATCTTTCAAGCTGTTTAATAGGGTTATAGCCTTTTTGTATAGTCTCTACATATCTACCTAAAAAGTTTACTAAGTCTTGCTGCGTTTTTAATGCGGGCTTACCAAGACCATTTCTTTCACTAAAGCTTAATATGTTTTGTTTTAACTTGCCAAACGCATTGCCTTGAACTAACGATGTGTAGTGCTCAGCTCTAGACAAAAACTCAGTAGTGTAAGCAAACATTTCTTCAACTTTATTAACGTCTTTAATAGACTTTTCTGTTAATATAGCTTCATACAAACTTCTACCGTCTTCTAACTTAAGCTCTTTAGTTATATTTTTAAGTTGATTTAAATATTTAGCTTTTAACGTTGGATTACCTTCAAACAATAAATCAAACGCTGCATGACTAACCTCATGAGGCATTAAACCTGGATTTGCTCTATTGATATTAATTCTTATTCTACCAGGATTACCACCTTGCATAGGTATGTACTCAGCGTTTCTGTTGTCAACTAACTCTTCGGTTGTAGTTTCTATGACTAAGTCTTTGCCTTTAGCTTTAAATGCTTTTACTATTGGATCTAATTGTTTTTGATATGCCTTCTGAGCTGTTGCAGGATTAGTGTACAGATCTATTTTATCCATAGCATCTAGCCTGTTTTTAGCTGCAGAATAAACTTCTTGATATTTAGCTAGCGTAGCTTCATCTCCTTTAGTGTGAGCCTCTATCATTTTAAACATAGCATCGTTCTTCAATTTAGCGATACTGCTAGTACGGGCAACGTCTGCACTCTTTAAATGTGTAGCTCCAAAAGCAGCCCCTAAAGCTAAATCAACAATGGCTTTTCTACCAAGCTTATCTAAATCACCATAATGCTCTTGTAAAAACGCGGAGTAAACATCTTCACCAGCTATATCATCAATAGCGCCTTTTGTTATTTCTCCAAAGTTGGTTCCTAATACAAACGCTGGAGCCTGCTTTGTAGATAAATTTAATAAAGTGTTTAATTGATTATACTTTGTGCTCCACTTAAAAGGCAATGCTTTAGCGCCTAGCATAAAACCAGCCCCAACACCAGGATCAAATCCAACGCTTTGCATTTTAACTTCTTCCATCGCTCCAGTTAAAAGCAGACCGTTAAACTGATTCAATCTTGACGGCCCAACTTTAGTGTAACCTGCAATAACATCGTCAAATTTTTGACCTGACTTTACAGCTCTGTTAGTCATTTGTGCTTGAGTAACTACTCGGCCGTTTTTAACATATCTAGGAGCGTTTAACGTACTCATTAGTCTACCAAGTCTAGTAACGCCTAAAACTGTTCCTTGGACCTTATTAGCGACTAATAACGTACCTAATATACCGTAAGCGCCACCAAAACCTTCGTTTATTTCGTCACCTACACTACGCTCTAAATATTCTTTTTGTTTATCATTTAAAGTTATATCGGCGTCTGCCGTTACTTCTTCTATTTGATCTAGTATTTTTCTGTTTGAATATCCAAAGTTAGACTCTGTAGCTCTTGGCCCTATTATACCTTCTGATGCCGCTTCAAAATGTCTTTGTACAGGCTTCTTCTTTATAGACGTTACATCTTTGTTCAATAGGTAAACTTGTTTTATAGCATGCTTTTTAGCAGCTATGTCTCTACCTTGTTCTTGATGCACTCTTAAATAATCAGCAAAATCTTGAGCTGTTTCAAAGTCTGATTTGTTAGGATCATTTACAGATATATTTATGTTGTTTTTATCTATAAACATACTAGGACTATCATCAAACAAATGAGAGAATCTAGCCATTTCAGAAACAGGAACATTTTTAACAACTCCAGCGTCAGACTCATACCCTGCGTCTCGCAATATTCTACCAAAGGTTTTATTACCAACAGTTACATCGTAAGTTTTATCGCCTCTCGACTTGTGTCCAATATTCTCTAAAACGTTGTTGTTGTAATAGTTTTCTAGTTTATCTTGAGTAGTCATAGAAAGCTCTGTTATCTCTGCTTCAACTTCTTTAGACAAATCTTGAGAGTCGTCAGTTTCTACATTGCTACCTTGTCCAGTTATAGGATTATAGAAAAAATTAAAATTTTCATTATCACTAGCTATTTTTGTAATTTGACCTTGCCTATTTATTATTTTCTTAGGAGCTTTTAGTTTTTCAACAACTTCTTCCTGTTGTTTTATAAGATTATTTTTTTCTTCATCACTGATGCCTTCAACTCTTAATCTTTGATTTATCTTACCTAATTGTCTTTCTAAAGGATTTTCAAGAGACATTATGTCAATATCTTCTTGTTTAGAAAACTCTTTGTCTAAACTACCTCCAGAGTCAATTACTTGCTGTGTAGCTTCTTGTATTTTTTGGCTTTCAAGTTTAGCTTTTTTTTGTAAAACTTTTGTGTCAAACTGCTCGTTAAATATATTTCTTACATCATCATCACTTAGATTCATGTATTGATTTCTAGTGTCTGATCCAAAAAATCCACCAACACCTAATTCATCTAAAAGCTCTTTTCTAACGTCTTTAACTTCGTTACGCAAATCTAAAGCTGCATAATTATACTTATCATCTGTTAAAAATTCATTTTGCAAAAACTTAACGTAATCATCTTTGTCTTTTACGTAATCGTCAGCCGTAGTTCTTTCGTACTCATCAGCTTGCCTTTGAATATCTTCTGCTTGTTTTTGAATTTTTTGAATAGGATTTAAAGCAAAGCTAGGCGTATATTTTCTAAATTTTTTTGCTACACCTTCAAAAAAGCTTTCATCTTCTTGTAAGTCCAAGGAAGTATCTTCCGATCTGGATGCCGTATCTACTGGCTCCGCAGTTGCATCCTCTGTCTGAGAGCCGTTTGTCTTTTCCACGTCTTTCGTGTACTCTTCAATAACTAACTTAATATTATCCTCTGACTCTCCAGCGTCAATCATGCGCTGAACAATTGTTTCTAATTCTTCCATTAGCCTTTTATTTTACTTTATATTTGTTAATTAAATTTTGTGCCTCACTATTAGCTTTTTCTTGTTCAGTTCTTCTATCAAATTCACCTGCAGACATCGGCCCCATGTATCTTCTATCTAGCTGTTGAATAAAGTTAGTTGGCATGCCGGCAATGTTAATTAAATCTTGATCGCTTACTAATCCGTCGGGACCTTCTATTGGCGTGTTATTTTTAGTTAAAAGTCTATATTTACCATCGCCCTGATATTTAGCATATCCACCATCAGGCATGTTTATTACCTCGCTTTTGTTTCTAGCAGCAGTATTATATGAGGTTACAAATCTTTGGAAATCGTTTAATCTATCGTTATACTTGCCAGTGCTATCTGTAGACTGCTTAGCGTTGTAGTCTAATTTAGCTTCATTGTATTTAGCCTTAGCAGTTGCTAAATAGTCACCTCTAAAATCATCTTTGTATTTTTCTGGACTAGATGCAACTCTATCTTTTAATGCTTCTAGGTTATCAAGGTATTTTGCTTCATCAACTATTTCTATTTCTCCATTTGCATTTCTTTTGACACCTGAGTTTTCACCAAACTCTTGCACCATGTTTTCTTTAGCCCAGTTAAACGTGCCTATGTCGTCAAACAATAAAGACTCAAAGTTGTCCGTGTTTAAAAACTTCTTCATGTTAGCTTCAACTTCTTCTTCAATAGCGCCTTCGTAAGCAAAGCCTTTACCACCGGCCGCTTGCACTACTTTAAAAGTGTCTATCATACCATCAATACCTACTTGAAAAACTTCTTTTGGTTGCTTATATTGATCTAGTGGTACTTCTTGTTTTTTGCTATTAATAAAATACAGGCCGTCATCTTTTATAATAACGTTGTCAACTAAACTTTTATCGTTGAATACAACATTGTCAACTCTAGTCTCTCTTTTGTTTGCGTTAGAAATGCTTGCCAAAGGTTTTTTGTTTAGATCTACAGATCTTAGCTGTGATTCGTATTTAGACAGCTGACCAGCTATAATGTTGTTAGCTTCAGCTGCCTTTCTTTTATTTTCACGGCTTACAAAAGCGCCTTCTGACGTTTTTAAGTTATTGTAATACTGATCTTGTAAGCTTTCTAGTTTTGCCGAAAGCTGTGGTCTAAGCGTAGGGTTGCTTAATAGTATATCTTTAAATGAGTCGTCTATTTTTTCAGACTTTTCTTTTTGCTCTTTTCGTTTTTGACTAATAGCATTTTCTATTTGCACAGAAGCACTTTGAACACCTTTAAGTATTGGTGCTATGTCTTTTTGAGCTTCAGCATACTTAACGCTGTACATTCTCTGCGCGGCAGCTATTAACGACTGTGATGATGATGTAGTTTTTTTTGCCATAATTTTAACCTGATATATTTGTTATTGTATACGGCCCACTACTTATATCTGGCGTACGATTACCAAAGTTTGGTGTTGCTCTCATGCCTGAAGTATTTATTTTTGAAGTTAACGAAGCCGGAGGCGTTATTGATCCTACTTTTGGAAGCGCAGAAAAGTCGGTAGATTTGGGCTGCAAACCTCCACTTTCTATAAACGCCCCACCTAAAGTTCCTAGCATTCCAATACCAGCGCCTAGTAGTTGAGAGTTTCTATTCATTTTACCTTGCTCTGCAGCTAGTCTAGCTTGCTCTTGGCCAGTAACCTCAGCCATATCAATACCTAACATGGTAGTCATACGATC
>TARA_R110002020_G_scaffold185624_3_pt1 | contig 10080 bp, 15 predicted proteins | sample TARA_R110002020 | Tara Oceans TARA_R110002020 (sample SAMEA4396489) | marine metagenome | biome: Westerlies Biome; feature: [MES] marine water layer (ENVO:01000295) within the mesopelagic zone...; material: water (ENVO:00002006), including particulate matter (ENVO:01000060) such...
TCATCGGACTTACCCGTCTCTCTAAATGATTTTTGTTGATCAATATGTTTCCACAGCCCATACTTGAATGTTTGTAAGTGACTAGTCATCCACTGTACTGACCTAATCATGTTATTTTGAATTATCTGATCCGGTACCTTAATAGAAAACTTGCCGCGTATGTTTTGTGGATATTCAACATAACTGCCGTAAGTTACCCAACAATCGTTTTTGTCGTAATGGTCGTTTATAATTGTTAACGCGTCTGGTCTCGCGAGCCAGTCATCTCCGTGCAATATTACTACAACGTCTGAATCTTCTGGGCTAAAGGCCTCAACTGTGTCACATAAATTTCTAAGTGCATACTTTTTTTCTGTGTTCTTTACCAGCACGAAGCGGTCGTCACCTGATATTTCTTGCTCTACCACCTGCGCAGAGTTATCTGTTGACATATCATCAACTAGAATGCATTGATAGTTCTCATATTCCTGTCTTTTTAAGCTCCTAATGTTTCTAGGTAGCCAATCTGCTGCATTGTAAAAAGGAACAAATATTTTAAATTTAGTTTCCACCGAATATCTCCAACACTGTTGCCGGAATTTCTTTTCGTTTGTTTCTCATAACTTCAATAAGTTCGGGGCCCTTTAATTTAAACCATTCCTCTGATGTTGCCCCCAGTCTTTTATTGGTTATGGTCTTCATCCCCATCATTCGAGCCTCGCACACAATCCTAGAAAGGGTTTCCGGAGTTTTGGGAAAGAAAACAAGACCATAATTCGTCCCAAGTCTTTTTAAGAAATCAGTATATGGAAGTGGAGGTATTAATTCATAATTAAGTTTTTTCACTTCACAAAACCTCACAGCTTCGGTGGTATTTTTATGAAAAATGGGCGATTGCATAATCGAAAGTCTGGTGGTTTTTGGTCGAGCACTAATTTCTTCTAAATACTGCAAAACTTTCTCTGGCCATAAATTACCACCAACACTTATTATATTATCTAGATTAAGATTCTTTTCAACTATTTCTTTATGAAAACTTGATTGACATATAACCGCTGCAGCTTTTTTGTAGAACTCGTAATTAATAATCTGATCACGAGGAATTATATAATCTTCATACATCCCGGGGTTTCGATTAACAGTATATTTGTGATCGTGTTCATAAATTATATATTTACCATACGACCCTTCTTGAATAAGCTGCTTTGCCGGCTCACTAAGATTCATAAAGTTTCCTATTATAAAATTTGTATACCCTTCATTGCGAAAATGCTGAAAAGCCGCATCAGAAACATCGGTGCTTTTTATCTTTAGTATATTATGCCCTAGCTCTGATAGTATATTGATAAGCTCTTCATTGTTCAACTCACCACCGCCGGACACTTCCTCGGCAAAAAAATCAGCAATAAAAGCAATCTTCACTATTCATGCTCCTGGATGTCAAGATTTTCAAGCCATCCCTCTAGATCCATAACCTCGTTAATATTTTCTATTGGACCCCATGTGTTCTCGGGCCAAAAGGCTTCAAAAAATTCAGCATATTGATTTTCCTTGGAAAAGTTTTTTAGCACATATTTTTGTAATCTTTTTGCCATGCTTTTATACCTTTCTGTGCTCTTAAACACATCACGAAGGCGTGACTTGTAGCTGTTTTCTGCAGCAAAAGCCCACGAAGATTCTTTTTCTATCACCCCATTCCACACAACTTCTGGCTGCACATTCTTAAGAGTGTAGTCCACCTTGGCAATCATAGGGCGCATTTTTCCATTTTTATTCGGGGCGCTTATAAAATCAACCTGTCCCGACCATGGGATGGTTACCAGTGGAAGCCCATTACAAGCTGCTTCAAACAGTGGAAGCCCGAACCCCTCCCCGTGTGCAATGTTAATTAATCCGATCATCTTAGGGTGATTGTATAACCACGCTAAATTACCCTCACTAACAGTTCCGTGGAGAAGATATATCTTACATTTCCTATCTGGATATTCATTAATAAAGTTTTCCAATCTTTCGCGCGTAACTTTTCTATCCTGTACATTGTCATTGGCTAAATTAGTCTTTAACACGAGGCCGACCTCATCGTCGTGAAACTCCTCCACAAACCATTTAATCGTATTTTGCATATTTTTGCGACCACCCCATTGAGCTACTGAGATAAAGTTCTTGTCGTATTCTAGCTCAATATCATCCATGGGTTCTGGATCATACTTTCTTACTGCATAATTGACGGCTATAATTGGCTTCTGTAGCCGATAATCGTCTATAACTTCTCCAGTAGCTTCGTTTGTGGCCTGACAGACAGAGGTTTCGTAAACATTTTTTGAGTGATTCGACACAACAATAATTTTGTCCATTTCGTTACCTTTACCTAGCCATCCAGGTGAGACCATGGTGGTTTCTATGCCAGCTGTAAATCCAATGTTAACCGGAGCCAGCGGCTCCCACTCATTTGGAATGGTAACTTGAAGACTTGCATCAAACTGACCGCCTTGCTGCATGTACATAGACGTCTTAGCCAACAAGGACTCCATCCACCTTCTTTCCTCATCAATCTTTGTAATACACCCTGTTTGGCCCCAACCAACGTTTATTAGATATAAGTCTAGTATATCTTCTCGCTGGCGCAATGCCCGAAGAGCAAATCTAGTCTGTTCTCCATATCCGGATCTTGAAAATGCGGGAGCCCTAATTAAGATCTTTTTTCGCATTGACACGCTCATAATATTTCTCCAAACTCGTATGATTTATAATTCTTTCTTGTTTCCCAAGAGCCAGCCTTTTCATGTAATTCGGTAAGTACCTCATCCCACGTATTAAGATAGTTTTCAAAATTATAGTTGTTCAACACATGCTGTCGACCTGCGTGGCCGAGTGCGGCTCGCTCCTCAGCAGACATATTATATAGCTTTAATAGACCATCCACAAATTGTTTGCCGGATATCCTATCCTCATAAATATATGGTACATCTTGTGAACCAATAATTGACTGAGATGTAGGCACTAGACCAACACCGTGAGCCATCATGTTCACTGGGTCTGCAGTGGCCTGTCTTTCAAGCACCACCTCGTGGGTAATCTTATCTGTTTCGGTGACCTGCTCCTGTAGTCCCCCGGTCATGGTAACCATAATAGGGGTCTCACACGCCAAAGATTCCAAAGTTGCGAGGCCGAAGCCTTCCGCATCAGCTACATTAATTGTGCAGTCGGCCATGCTATATATTTTTGCTAGCTCTTCTGGAGGCAGCTTTTGTCTTGAAAATACTAACTGGCCCTCTGTAAGCCTAAGGTGATACATTATGTGATCTAAGTCCTGGCCGTGCTGGTCTTTTGTCTCGGTGTGCATAATTAACGTAGCATTTTCATGCCCCACCTCATCCAAAAATTGTTTCCACCACCAGATTACCGCGCCGGATTGTTTTCGGCGAGCATTTCTATTATTCCAAAAAGCAACAAATTTATCAGGATTGTTCTTAAAGTTGTCTTTTCGTAAAGATCCGGCCTCTTCCTCGTTTGCTTTTTTAAATATATTGGTATCCACAGCATGCGGTATATATTTGTTATCGACCAGCGGTACAATTTCATTGACCACATCGTGGGTTACCTTAGATATACAGGCAATATAATCGTTCGACTGATAGTATCCTTTGTTGTACTCTGGATATGGGAAATTGTCCCACACATGATAATAAACCATCGGAACATGGGTTCTAATTTCATTTTCTATATCCCATAGCCATCCATAAAATCTAGGGTCAGTCATAAACCAAAGTATATCGGGTCTATGAACATGAAGCACAGAACGAATCTGGTCTTGAGATCCATAACCATCAACTGGGAAAATCATCCAGTCATCTTCATACCCCTCTACTTTTAGAGGTGTATAATCTTGATGCTTGATGGCGCCACCCAAAGAGATAACCTGATACCTCCCTGTTTTTAACAGTCCCTCAATAATGTACTTTGTTTGAGTGCCAACGCCTGATGGTGAAAGAGGGTGGTCACTCAATGTTAAGATTTTAATTTTTTCTGTCATGCTGCTCCCTATGGACAATGCTCTGTTTTGTGAAAATTACACTTATCACACGAAGTGCGTTTTTTTATATAACGTTTATTTTTAATATTGTAAAGCGCCATGTTCAAAAGTTTAAGTGCGTTTTGGGTTTTTTTTGATCCACTAGTTACACGAAATATTTCTACTTTATCCTTTTTGGCTGTTCTCTTTAGCAATGCAAAATAGGTTTGCACTAAGGATGGGTCAATATTGTGCTTCTTACAAAAATAATGTTTGTATAAGGTAAGCTGATATGTAACTATTGGATCAGCACGGCGGCGGGCATTCCATCCCCAAGATGTACTCTTCCAATCAATGATATGATATTTTCCATCTTCCGTTTTAATTACTGCGTCAACGTATCCTTTAAAATTATACTCCTCGTCAATAGGAACCATAAGTTTCTCTTCACTTGAAATAACCTCATATTGCGGAAAATAGTTTTCAAGAGCCGGCATTATTTCAGGTATTAAGGCTACTCCTTGAGGCACCATCTCAACGGCTCGTTCAAGATTAAACTCAACATTGTCTTTCTCCAAGACCTTAAGACGATTTTTAAATTCCTTAACAAAGAAATCACCATCTACAAACTGTTGGAGCAATTTCTTCTCGCACACCTCATGAATAGCGTTCCCAAACGCAGTGTATTCATTGCCTCTAAACGCTTCTAGCTTATCAACGTATACTAACTTATGATAAAACGGGCAAAAGTCCCAATTTTTTAGTTCTGAATATGATATGTGTGTCACTCTGTTTCGCTTTCGTAATGCACCCGTTCAATCGATTTATATAACTCTGGGCTGATTTTAGCCACAAAAGACGGGTCTTCTAAATAATATTTCTCAAACCCGTTAGCAAAATATTCCTGCAACGAGGTGGCGCCATAAGGCGATAAATACAACCCCATTGTTAAAGACAGTAGAGCAGGATAGCCCACCGTCCCAGATAAAAACTCATCAAACTCTCTTGTGTATTCTGACATTAAATAGTATTTTTCTGGAAATTCATAGCCGGCTCGGTCCAACAATTGTTTAAGAAGCTTTCTTTTGACCATAAATTCATTTTCTAGGCTTTCATCATATATAATGTTATTATACCGCATTTCTAATGAATGTGCAACCTCATGTACAACATTTTCTAGCATATCATAAACTGTGGGTTCCTGGTTAGTTATAAATATAGCGCCATCAGCATAGACCGCATTTTTGTCCTTTAGTTCTGGAAATTCTCCTATATAGATAATTTCAACATCTCTAAGAAGTTGCGGCGGCAAAATGTTTTTAAACTCATCAACAAATTCGTGTACACTCCAGTCACCGACAGAAGGCACATCTTTCACAATAACCGGCACTCCATGAACGGAGTGTTCTAGTCTGTTTTTTTCTCTTTGTTGTATATAGCTAGCCAGGCTTTTCTTCATTTTTCATTTTTTCGTGAGCATCTACATCAGCAAACGCTTGTTGATAACCTCGCAAAAAGTTTTCTTCTGCTATAACAAGCAAAAATTCTGGAAAATCGCGAGCAAAAATCTCTACCACCATTTCCACCGTAACTTCATTATTTTCCGGATTCATTTGTTCGCCGACATAATTTATTATAATGTCTTTCAGCTCGTTTTCGGCACTCACTTTTTCATTTAAAATTTCGTTTTGTTCTTCCATAATTATAAGCATTTGGCTGCATAAGTTGCAACCTTTGAACGCTCCCCTTTCATTAGTGTCATGTGGCCAGCGAGATCAAATTTCTTAAATTTCTCAACCGCATGAGTTAGTCCATTTGTCGTTTCATCGACATATACATTATCAATTTGTTCCACATCGCCGGTCAAAACAATTTTTGTTCCTTCACCCACTCTGGTTATTATAGTCTTTAATTCATGAGAAGTTAAGTTTTGAGCCTCATCAATTATTATAAATGCATTCGCTATTGATCGACCTCTAATATATGTTAGGGCCTCAATTTCAATTCTACCGCGAGCCATATACATTTCGAGAGTTGCTTTGTCATTTCCCATGAGAAATTGTAAATTATCCTGTATAGGCATGAGCCAAGGTTTCATTTTCTCCTCTAGCGTGCCCGGTAAAAACCCAAGATCTTTCCCTAGGGGTTGAACTGGTCGCGACACTATTAGCCGACTAAATTTAGCTTCTACTCCCGAACCAGGGTCTTCTACCGTTTGCTGTAATCCTGCAGCAATTGCGCACAGGGTTTTTCCAGAGCCTGCTTTTCCGATGAGTGTAATCAACTTAATCTCCGGATCCATAAGAAGATCCAAGGCAAAAGATTGCTCTTTATTGCGTGCAGTTATTCCCCACACTCCTCGCTTGTATTCTTTAACTTTTTTAAGTGGAACCTTGGAAGAAACATAACGAGCCAATGCTGTCTTTTTTTCGTTAGCATTTGAAACCAACATTAAGTATTCATTTGAAGCATATTTTGTTTCATCTAATATTATACTCTCTCCGTTATAGAACCTATCAATTATTGCGTCATCAACCAAATGAGAAGTAAAGCCAGTATATATGCTTTCACTGTCCTTCACTGCCTGATTAACGTTATAATCACTAGTCAAGAGACCAATAGAATCACAAATCACACGCATGTTGATATCTCTAGATACCAGCATAACTTTTCTATCTGGGTGCTGCTTTCTCACAGCCATAGCTGTTGCAATAATTAAATGATCCGGAATTGATGCATCAAGATCCTTAGGAAGACCCGAATCGCCTAATCCCTCAGTTCCCCATGCGAATAAGAGGCCGTGACCTTTTCTAATCCTTACTCCATCAAAAAGCGAGCCTCGTGCTCTTAATTCATCTAAAATACGAATTATTTTCCGGGACTGGGAACCAGCGCCGTCTTGTCGTTTTTTGTTTTTGTCTATTTCTTCTAATACTTTAAATGGAATTACGACGTCGTGATTACCGTATTCGTATATACATCCCGCGTTTGTTAAGAAAACGCTGGTATCCAGAACATAAATTTTTTTTCTACTCATGTGTTAAGCTTCTCTATAATTAGATTTGTTTATCTTTTATTAACATTAACTAAATAAATTGGTATCCATATTAATGACAAGTACACCAAAATAATTTGTATTCCAACTGATAAATCAATATATCCAGTAAGTCTTAGGGAATTGATTATATTACTTATAAAAGCCCCATTAACAAATACGACTGACCCCCCGACCACTAATATTAAAACGAACACCAGTAAATCTAAAAATTTTATCATGATGCCTTTAACACGTTCTTTAAGGTTATTCATTCTCTCTCCTTATCGTACAGCCGCTCGTCTCCGACGCGTCCGGTGCCTTTTCCATCGTTGGGTCTAGGGTATCTACGACTTGTTGTCATTATCTCATTAAAATTGTTTAAAGTATAATAGACGTCATTCTGTACTGTTATTAATCTCCAGCGAGTGGCTCTATCAGCTTTAGCGCTCATTGCAACCGACTCCCAGGACTTAACGTCTTTCAGTTTTAAATATATGTGAAAATTATCACCGTCGCGAACATGAGTAAAATTAATAAAATATTCTGATTCGTCAGTGGTTGTATCTAGATTAAGATTCACAGTTTGGACTCCTCAAAACTATTGATTTTTCTGGTTGTAGAAGTGGGTCTTGTTGGCCCGCCGTAATCCGTGGCGTAAACCCTGCATCTTTTACTAAATCGGAACTACTTTGAATTTTAGAACCACCTAGGCCCCAAACCATTTCTATTCCTAATTCTTCACAAAGCTTCTTCTCTGGGGTGTTCTTATTAGTTCGATCGCCCCCATTACCAAACATATCTGGTTTAAGATTTCGAAGAGCCTCGCAGACTGTTCCATCTGAGTCATCTACCTCTACTACATCTTCTACTCCCACTATGCTTCGAATAATTTCGGAGCGCTCATCCCACGGCATAAATATATAGCCCTTTTTGCGCATAAGCCATTTATCGCTGTTTGCCACCACAATAACATTTCCAAGCTCTGCCGCTGCTTTAATCATCCGTACGTGCCCAACATGAATTGGGTCGAAGCCTCCGGAGACCACTATGGTAGTATAGGGAGTTCTACTCATTGTCAACCTCTTCTTCCGTTGTTGATTCTTGCGGAGAAAAGAAATTCCTCTGCAGACAAGCAATTGCACCTTCAGCTTCAGCTAGTCTTTTTGTTGCAGCACCAACTTCCTCTGTAATTTCAGTATGGCCACCGACTCCGACAGCGCCATATAGATATAAATCTAGTGTGGCTATAGCCTTTTGGCGATCGGCTTCAAACTGGCTCAGCGAAGCTCTTAGTAATTCTGATGCAATCCTATTTTTGTGTTCTGACATGGTTTAATCCTTTCCGTTAGTTACCAGTATAACATATAATAATCCCAGTTGTTACTATTATCTACTATAATGAACTCAATGTCAACTGGTTCTTCACATTGAATCGAATAATATTCTCTCTCTACTACAAAATAACCATTAGTGTGATCGCTTTGTCTTATTTCTACTATGTCCGGGCTATCAGACGCAAGAGAGTGAACCCTTATATCTAAATAATTCAGATCTTCATAGCCATCCTCATCATATGCTCTCGCCCATATTGTCCATCGATCAAAAACACCACTATCGTAACAATCCCAACCTACTTCTAACAACTCTGGATCAAAATCATAGTAATGGTGGCCACCTGTATAGTATGGGTCATCGTCGCTAACCAATAATATACATCCCGCTAGTGAGAAACACATAGCAATTAGTATGGCTGCGGCAGCTGGATTCGAACCAGCAACCGTCCGGTTAACAGCCGGATGCTCTACCATTGAGCTACACCGCATCTTTCAACTCCCATCCTTGATTAATAATATATTTCACTGCGCTAATATACTTAATTTTAAATCGATTGGTATTCCAATATTCTGGCTCTATCATCGATACGAAGGACGTACCATCTATACGTTTATAGAGATAATATGGCCTCTCTGGAATTGCTTCTATTCGACATTCAGCCATTTTCAATAATGTAGCGCTAACCACCTCATCTAAAATATCCAAGTCTTCTTTTTGTTTTACCATTGATGATCCTTTCCGGTACACCGCATTTTGATCATTTTGCTTTCTCAACATTATCGTAATTGTAGGTTACTATGGTTCTAAGGCCTTCGTATTCTCCCGGCAGTCTTAAGCGAACCACAGAAGCTTCTGATTTGTCCTCTATGTGCACGTATAGTGTCATTCCTAATGATCCTTGTCTTATATCATATTCGTAATCAGGGCCGTACTCTAAAGCAGCCTGTAGAATAATATCATCTTTTTCCATGTTTGTCATAATTTATTTTTAGTGTGGTACACCCGGCAGGATTCGAACCTGCGACCCACGGCTTAGAAGGCCGTTGCTCTATCCTGCTGAGCTACGGGCGCTAATTTTCCTTTCATAATCGGATACCATATTAGTATTATAACCTAAATAAATTGATTTGTCAAATAAAAAAGCCGCCCCGAAGGGCGGCTTTAGTTTAATTACTTATAATCAAGTACTGTATTAATATCCTGATTGACAACCGCCGGAAGCGATTACCATCCACTTTCCATCATTCTCAGTAGCAGAGTGCGCTCTATACACGCAAATAATTCCGCCCGCTGTCGAGTCCGTATCTAGTTTAATGTTGATCCCCTCAGGGCAAACAATTGAGGCCCCAGCTGCTGTACCACCAGCAAGATCAAGATGCTTAAATGTAAGATTATGACCAACAGCGCCAGTCTTGCAAACATGTAAAACTTGGCCATCTTTTCCACCCTTAAAGCCTTCAATGTTATGATGAGCTAATGAGCAAGAAATCCACAATACACTAGCATTAGTAACATCTGGGGCGTGTTCAGCAGTCGAGGTCGAAGCAGTAAATGCCGAAGCAAGAATGGTGGCTCCGCTCAGGGCGACGTTACCGGTAACCTCAAAAGAGTTGGTGGAAATCCCGGCACCGCCGGGTACTCGGAGGGGCTGCTGAACATCCATGCCCCCTTCTAAAGTTCGTAATAAGTTAATTGATCTTCTGCCCATCTATAGTTC
>TARA_R110002020_G_scaffold18983_52_pt1 | contig 10074 bp, 8 predicted proteins | sample TARA_R110002020 | Tara Oceans TARA_R110002020 (sample SAMEA4396489) | marine metagenome | biome: Westerlies Biome; feature: [MES] marine water layer (ENVO:01000295) within the mesopelagic zone...; material: water (ENVO:00002006), including particulate matter (ENVO:01000060) such...
GGGTGGCGTAGCAGATGTCGTCGTGCTTCGGGCCCTGGATGGCCGGGAAGCGCGCCTGCAGGGCAGAAATGATTTCCTTGGTGTCGTCCACCGACAGCGTCGTCTGGGTAGTGTAGGCCAGGTTGTCGGGCTGGGTGGGCTGCAGCGTGGCGACGCCGGCGACATCCTCGACCAGGTGGATGTGGTTCTCGCCGTGCTCGCGGCGCCACTGGCCCATGGTGCCCTCCACTTCCGGATGCCCGGCGTGGCCGATCAGCACCACGTCGCGGCCGGCGCGGCAGTGGCGGGCCACTTCGATGTGCACCTTGGTCACCAGCGGGCAGGTGGCGTCGAACACCTTCAGGCCGCGGCGCTCGGCTTCGGCGCGCACCGCCTGGGAAACGCCGTGGGCGCTGAAGATGACGGTGGCGCCGGCCGGCACCTCGTCCAGTTCCTCGACGAAGACGGCGCCGCGCTGGCGCAGGTCTTCGACCACGAAGCGGTTGTGCACGACTTCATGGCGCACGTAGATCGGCGCGCCCAGCGAGTCGATGGCGCGCTTGACGATTTCGATCGCGCGGTCGACGCCGGCGCAGAAACCACGGGGATTGGCGAGCAGGACGTCCATGGCCGCGATTATCCGCCTTTCCCGGCCGCGGGCGGCGCCTTGAAGCTGAACAGCACCATCAGCACCGCGCCCACCACGATGGCCGAATCGGCCACGTTGAAGGCCGGCCAGTGCCAGGTGCCGACGTACCAGTCCACGAAATCCACCACGTAGCCAAAACGCAGCCGGTCGATGACGTTGCCGACGGCCCCGGCGACGATCAGCGCGAACGGCACCGCCGTGCGCCAGTCGCTGCGCGGCGTGCGCGCCAACCACACCACCAGGCCGGCGCTGATGCCGATCGCCAGCACGGTGAAGAACCAGCGCTGCCAGCCGCCGGCGCTGGACAGGAAGCTGAAGGCGGCACCGTAGTTGTGCACCAGCGTCCAGTTCCAGAACCCCTCGATGAAGGGCACCGGATTGCCGTACTCCAGCCGGGAAACAGCCAGCCACTTGGCCCATTGGTCAACCGCCACCAGCCCGGCCGACAGGCCGAGCCAGGACAGCGCGTTCGGGCGCGGCGAAGCCATCAGAACCACCGCCGGGTTTCGCCGGCGCCGTTGACGTTCACCACGCAGCGGCCGCAGAGCTGCGGGTCCGCGGCATCGGCGCCGACGTCGGCGCGGTAGTGCCAGCAGCGCACGCACTTGCCGTGCCCGCTGGCCTTGGCGTCGACCTTGGTCGCGCCGGCACCGGGGCTGAGGTCCAGGCGCGAGGTGATGAAGAAGAAGCGCAGCTCGTCGGCCACGGGCGCCAGCTTCGACGCCAGCGCCGGGTCCACCGACAGGTCCACCTCGGCTTCGAGCGAAGCGCCGATGTCGCCGCCGGCGCGCATCGGCTCGAGCACCTTGCTCACTTCCTCGCGCAGCTCGAGCAGGCGGTCGAAGTCGGCGGCGGACAGGGCGGCACCGGCCGGCAGCGGCGCCAGGCCTTCGTACCAGGTCGCGAACAGCACGTGTTCCTCGCGCTTGCCCGGCAGGAAACCCCAGGCCTCGGCGGCGGTGAAGCTGAGCACCGGCGCAATCCAGCGCACGAAGGCTTCGGCGATGTGGAACATGGCGGTCTGCGCCGAACGCCGGCCCAGGCTGTCCACCGGCATGGTGTACAGCCGGTCCTTGGTGACGTCCAGGTACACCGCGCCCAGGTCGTTGGTGCAGAAGTTCTGCACCTTGGCCACCACGGCGGCGAAGTCGTAGCGCGCATACGCCGCGGTGATCTCGGCCTGCAGCGCGTGCGCGCGGTGCACGGCCCACTGGTCGAGCAGCAGCAGGTCTGCGTGCGCGACGGCATTCTTCGCCGGGTCGAAGCCGTGCAGGTTGCCCAGCAGGAAGCGCAGCGTATTGCGGATGCGGCGGTAGCTGTCGGCGGTGCGCTTGAGGATGTCGTCGGACACCGACATCTCGTTGCGGTAGTCGGCCGACGCCACCCACAGGCGCAGCACGTCGGCGCCCAGCGCGTCGTTCACCTTCTGCGGATCGACCACGTTGCCGACCGACTTGGACATCTTGCGGCCCTGGGCATCGACGGTGAAGCCGTGGGTCAGCACTTCCCTGTACGGCGCGGCGCCGTCCATCGCAATGCCGGTCAGCAGCGAGCTCTGGAACCAGCCGCGATGCTGGTCGCTGCCTTCCAGGTACAGGTCGGCGGGCTTGCGCAGGCCGTCTTCCGGACGCGCGGCCAGCACGGCCTCGTGGGTGACGCCGGAGTCGAACCAGACGTCGAGGATGTCGTTGACCTTCTCGTAGTCGCCGGCCTCGTCGCCCAGCAGCTCCGCCGGGTCCAGCGAGTACCAGGCGTCGGTGCCCTGCTCCGCCACGCGGTCGGCGACCGCGCGCATCAGTTCCACCGAACGCGGATGCGGTTCGCCGCTGACCTTGTGGATGAACAGCGCGATCGGCACGCCCCAGGTGCGCTGGCGGCTGATGCACCAGTCCGGGCGGCCTTCGATCATGCCGGCGATGCGCGCCTGGCCCCAGTCCGGCACCCAGCCCACCTGGCCGATGGCGGCCAGCGCGTCGCGGCGCAGGTTCGCCTGCGCCATCGAGATGAACCACTGCGGCGTGGCGCGGAAGGCCACCGGCGTCTTGTGCCGCCAGCAGTGCGGATAGCTGTGCTCCATCTTGCCCGAGGCCAGCAGCACGCCGCGCTCGGCCAGCAGCGCGGTGATGGTGTCGTTGGCCTTCCAGATGAACTGGCCCTCGAAGATCGGCGTGCCCGGCAGGTAAACGCCGTTGCCGCCGATCGGGTTGAGCTGGGGCTGCTTGTACTTTTCCAGCAGGCCGTACTTCACGCCGACCTGGTAGTCCTCCTGGCCGTGGCCGGGCGCGGTGTGCACGGCGCCGGTACCGGCCTCGGTGGTGACGTGTTCGCCCAGGATCAGCGGGATGTCGCGCTCGTAGAACGGATGCGACAGCACCAGGCCCTCGAGGTCGGCGCCCGTGGCGCGGCCAAGCACCTGCGGCGATTCGATGCCGTAGCGCTTGAGCGCGGCTTCGTGCAGCGCTTCGGCCAGCACCAGCAGCACGCGCTTGCCGGCGCGCGCCGGGCCTTCGACCAGCACGTAGTCGATCTCGGCGCCCAGGGTGACCGCCAGCGACGCCGGCAGGGTCCAGGGCGTGGTGGTCCAGATCGGCACCGCGACGATGGCGTCGCCGCTGTCGGCGCCGAACTTTGCCGCCAGCGCGGCCGGTTCATGGGCGTCGTAGGCGACATCGACTTCCGGCGACACCTTGTCGGCGTATTCGATCTCGGCCTCGGCCAGGGCCGAACCGCAGTCGAAGCACCAGTGCACCGGCTTGACGCCACGCGTCAGGTGCCCGCGCTCGACGATCTTCGCCAGCGAACGCAGCATGTCGGCTTCGAAGCGGAAATCCATGCTGCGGTAGGGCTTGTCCCACTGGCCCAGCACGCCAAGCCGCTGGAAGTCCTTCGACTGCCCTTCGATCTGTTCGGCGGCGTATTCGCGGCACTTGGCGCGGAAGGCGGCGGCGTCGAGCTTGGTGCCGACCTTGCCGTGTTTCTTTTCGACCACCAGCTCGATCGGCAGGCCGTGGCAGTCCCAGCCCGGCACGTAGGGCGCGTCGAAGCCCGAGAGCAGCTTCGACTTCACCACCAGGTCCTTGAGGATCTTGTTCACCGCGTGGCCGATGTGGATCGACCCGTTGGCGTACGGCGGACCGTCGTGCAGCACGAACAGCGGCCGGCCCTTCGCGTTTTCACGCACGCGCTGGTACAGGCCCATCTCCTGCCAGGCGGCCAGCATGCCCGGCTCGCGCTTGGGCAGGTCGCCGCGCATCGGAAAGGCCGTTTCCGGAAGGCTGATGGTGTGCTTGTAGTCCTTGCCGCCAGTTTCGCTCACGTCGCTCACGCACCTACTCCGGATGTTTCCATGTCGTGGCGCAGAACGCGCCGGGCCTGCCGGGAATCCTCGTCCATCTGGCGGACCAGGGACGGCAGGTCGTCGAATTTTTCCTCGTCGCGCAGCTTGGCGACGAACTCCACCTCGATGCGGCTTCCGTAGAGGTCGCCGTCGAAGTCGAACACATGTGCCTCGAGCAGGGGCTCGACACCCTGCACCGTCGGCCGCGTGCCCAGGCTGGCCACGCCGGCGCGCGGTTCGGGGCCGATGCCGTGCACCCAGACCGCGAAGATGCCGCCCAGCGGCGCCCGCTTGCCGGCCAGGCGGATGTTCGCCGTAGGGTAGCCGAGCTGGCGGCCGAGCTGCTTGCCGCGCACCACGGTGCCGGCGATGGCGTAGCGCCGGCCCAGGGCCCGGGCGGCCGCGTCCAGGTCGCCGGCGGCCAGCTGCGCGCGCACGGCGCTGGCCGAAACCCGTTCGCCCCCGTCGGCCACCACCGCCACTTCCGTGGCCTCGAAGCCGTGTTTGGCGCCCAGCGCCTGCAGGGTCGCCAGGTCGCCGGCCCGGCGGTGGCCGAAGCGGAAGCCCGGGCCCACCCATACCTCGCGCGCGGCCAGGCGCTTCACCAGCACCTTTTCCACGAAGGCTTCGGGCGACATCGCGGCCATGGCCGCGTTGAAGCGCAGCAGGCCCACGGCGTCCATGCCCAGCCGGCACAGGCCCTCGAAGCGGGCCCGCGGCAGCAGCAGGCGCGCCGGCGGGTCGGCGGGGGCAAAATATTCGCGCGGCAGGGGTTCGAAGCTCAGCGCCACGGCCTTCAGGCCGAGCGCACGCGCACGCGCCCGCACGTGGCCGACCAGGGCCTGGTGCCCCCGGTGGAGGCCGTCGAAGGCGCCGATGCAAACCACGCTGCCCTGCGGGGCGATGCAGTCGCCCTCGACGTCCCGGAACAGCTTGTCCATCGGCGAATTATAGCCGGCCCCGATCACGGGCCGCGCAGTTCACGCGGTCGCCAGCCGGTGGCAAGCAGTCCCAGCCCGTAGGCGCCGGCGCCGGCAGCGACCACGGCCAGCAGCAGGCCCCAGCGCGCGATGCCGGCCCAGGCCCGCCAGTCGCCGATGGCATGCAGGCAGGCCAGCACCGCCACCGCCAGCGCCGCGCTGCCCACGCCCACGCGCAGCAGGTGCCGGCCCCAGCCCGGCGAAAGCACGAACGTGCCCTCGCGGCGCAGGGCCCGCCACAGCAGGGCCGCGTTGGCCAGGCCGGCCAGGCCGGTGGCCAGGGCGATGCCGGCGTGGGCGCCGGGCACGTCATACAGCCACAGCGGCGTGGTGATCGCGGCCGTCAGCGCCACGTTGATGAACACCGTGCGCACCGCGGCGCGCATCGGGGTGCGGGTGTCCTGGCGCGCGTAGAAGGCCGACAGCAGCACCTTGGTCGCCATGAAACCCGGGATGCCGATGCACATCGCCATCAGGCTCAGCGAGGTCATGCGGGCGTCGCCGGCGCTGAAGGCGCCGCGCTCGAAGATCGTCAGCACCAGCGGTTCGGCCAGCAGCACCAGGCCCAGCGCCGCCGGCACCGCCAGCAGCAGCACGCTGCGCAGGCCCCAGTCCAGGGCGCTGGCGTAACCGGCGGTATCGGTGTCGGCGTGGCGGCGCGCCAGGTGCGGCAGGATCACCGTGCCCAGGGCGACGCCGAACATCCCCAGCGGGAATTCGACCAGACGGTCGGAGTAATAGAGCCAGCTCTGGCTGCCGTCGATCAGCAGCGAGGCGAACATGGTGCCGACGATCAGGTTCAGCTGCGCCACCGACGAGGAAAACAGGGTCGGCAGCATCAGCGCCCCGACCCGGCGCACGCCCGGATGTTTGAAATTGAGCTTCAGCCGGGGCCGCAGGCCCAGCCGCCCCATCGCCGGCCACAGCAGCACCAGCTGCAGGAAACCGGCCGCCAGCACGCCCCAGGCCAGGGCGTGGATCGGCACGGCCAGCATCGGCGCCAGCAGCAGCATGGCGGCGATCACCGACAGGTTGTGCAGCACCGGGGTAACCGCCGGCAGCGCGAATCGCTGGAAGCTGTTGAGCACCGCGCCGGCCAGGGCCGTCATCGACACCAGCGCCAGGTAGGGGAAAACGATGCGCAGCAGGTCGGAGGTAAGCGCGAACTTGGCCGGGTCGTCGAGCTGGCCCGGGGCAATCGCCGCCACCACCAGCGGCGCCGCCAGCAGGCCCAGGCCGCTGACCAGCAGCACCACCGCGCACAGGGCGCCGGCGACGTGGTCCAGGAAATCCTTCAGCGCCGCCTGGTCGCCGCGCTGGCGCAGTTCCGACAGCACCGGCACGAAGGCCGAGGCGAACGAGCCCTCGGCGAAGATCCGGCGCAGGTAGTTGGGGATGCGGTAGGCCACCGCGAAGGCATCGACGATGCCGCCGGCGCCGAACACCTGCGCCTGCACCACGTCCCGGGCGAAGCCGGCGATGCGCGAAAGCAGGGTCATGGCGCTGAAAACCGCGGTGGAACGCAGCAGGCCGCCCTTGGCCCGGCCCGTCTCCGGCGCGTTCATGGCCGGCCCCCGGGGGGTATTTGACTCAAGCTACTGAATCCCCCATAATTTCGGGTCTTTCGACCCCCTATTCCCGGCCGGGAACCCAACGCCCGGCCCTTTTCCAACGTTTTCAGGAGCCCTCCGTGGCCAACATCAAGTCCGCCAAGAAGCGCGCCAAGCAGACCGTCGTCCGCAACGCCCGCAATGCCAGCCAGCGTTCCATGCTGCGCACCGCCGTGAAGAAGGTCCTCAAGGCCCTGGAAGCCAAGGACGCCCCGGCCGCCGAGGCCGCCTTCGCGACCGCCCAGCCGATCCTCGACCGCTACTCGGCCCGTGGCCTGATCCACAAGAACAAGGCCGCCCGCCACAAGAGCCGCATCACCGCCCACATCAAGGCGCTGAAGCAGGCCTGAGCCCGCGGCGCCCCCGGTCACCCGGGAAGGCGCCCTGGCCAGCGCACGAAGGCCGGCGAAAGCCGGCCTTTTTGCTGCCTGCGATTTGCCGGCGCCACGGATACGGCGGCTGCCGCGGCCAGCGGCCGCCGGCTCAGCCATTGCGCGCCATCTCCGCCCGGGCGGCGGCATCCTGGGCCGCTTCCAGGGCCGCGGCCTTCTGGTCGTCGAAGAACTGCTGCACCTTCAGCACGATCGGCCAGGTGCCCTCGCGGCCGATGGCCGATGAAATGAACCAGGGCTCCTTCCAGTCCAGCGCCTTCACCAGCGCCTCGGCGCGCGCCTGGCGCTCGTCCTCGGGCAGCAGGTCGGCCTTGTTCAGCACCAGCCAGCGGGGTTTTTCCAGCATCGCCGGGTCGTGCTTGCGCAGCTCGGCCTCGATCGCGCGCACCTGGTAGACCGGGTCGGTGCCTTCGTCGAACGGCGCCATGTCCACCAGGTGCAGCAGCAGGCGGGTGCGCTGCACGTGGCGCAGGAACTGCGCGCCCAGGCCGGCGCCGTCGGCCGCGCCTTCGATCAGGCCGGGGATGTCGGCAATGACGAAGCTGCGGTCCACCTCGACGCTGACCACGCCCAGGTTCGGGTACAGGGTGGTGAACGGGTAGTCGGCCACCTTCGGCGTGGCCGAAGACACGGCGCGGATGAAGGTGGACTTGCCGGCGTTGGGAAAGCCCAGCAGGCCGACGTCGGCCAGCAGCTTCAGCTCCAGCCGGATCTCGCGCTCCTCGCCCGGGGTGCCGGTGCCGGCCTTGCGCGGGGCCCGGTTCACCGAGCTCTTGAAGTGCACGTTGCCCTTGCCGCCCAGGCCGCCCTGGGCCACCAGCAGGCGGTCGCCGTGGTCGGTCAGGTCGCCGATGATCTCGTCGGTGCCGACGTTGATGACCTCGGTGCCCACCGGCACGCGGATGATGACGTCGTCGCCGGCCTTGCCGAACATCTGCCGGCCCATGCCGTTCTGGCCGCGCTGGGCCCGGTACTGGCGCTGGTGGCGGAAGTCGATGAGCGTGTTGAGGTTTTCATCGGCCTGCAGCCAGACGCTGCCGCCGTTGCCGCCGTCGCCGCCGTCCGGGCCGCCCAGCGGGATGAACTTCTCCCGCCGGAAACTGATGCAGCCGTTGCCGCCGTTGCCGGCGGAGACGGTGATGGTGGCTTCATCAACGAATTTCACGAGGTGTTTCCCTGGCGGGGCCCGGGGCCGTCCGCGCTGATTGTGGGCCGTCCGCGCCGCGCCGTGAAGGGCGCGACCGAAAACGGCCGGGAGTCGGAAACGAAAAGCCCCGCCGAAGCGGGGCCCTTCACGCGGAACCGGGCGGGCTTCAGGCCGCCGGGACCACGCTCACGGTGCGGCGCTTCTTGGGGCCCTTGACCGAGAAATCCACCACGCCGTCCACCAGGGCGAACAGGGTGTGGTCACGGCCGAGGCCGACGCCGGCACCCGGATGGAACTCGGTGCCGCGCTGGCGCACGATGATGTTGCCGGCTTCGATGGCCTGGCCGCCGTACATCTTGACGCCCAGGTACTTCGGGTTGGAATCGCGGCCGTTGCGGGACGAGCCTACGCCTTTTTTCTGTGCCATGACGCTGTCTCCTCTGGCTTAGCCGGCGATGCCGGTGATTTCGATTTCGGTGTAGTACTGCCGGTGGCCCATCTGCTTGCGATGGTGCTTGCGGCGACGGAACTTGACGATGCGGACCTTGTCCAGGCGGCCGTGCGACTTGATGGTCGCGGTGACCTTGGCACCATCAACGAGGGGCGCGCCAACGGTGACCTTGTCGCCGTCGCCGAGCATCAGCACCTTTTCGATGTCGAAGCTCTTGCCTTCCTCGAGGTCGATCTTCTCGACCTTCAGGGTCTCGCCCTGCATAACGCGGTACTGCTTACCGCCGGTAACGATGACTGCGTACATGACCGGAATTCCTCTAGTAGTTATTTTGAAGACACCTGCCCGCGGTCACGGGACAGAAGCGGAATTATAAGCGGCTTCCCGAGCCCGGCGCAAGCCCCTGTCCCGCAAGGATATTCACCCCCCGTAGCCGGTCGCGGCGGGCCGGACTGCTAGACTGCCGGGTTCCCGTTCCCGCCAGCCGTCAAGGAGCCCTCCCCGGCGCATGGATACGATTCGCATCCGCGGTGCACGCACCCACAATCTCAAGAACATCGACCTCGACCTGCCCCGGAACCGGCTGATCGTCATCACCGGCCTGTCCGGCTCGGGCAAGTCGTCCCTGGCCTTCGACACCATCTACGCCGAGGGCCAGCGCCGCTACGTCGAGTCCCTGTCGGCCTATGCCCGGCAGTTCCTGAGCGTGATGGAGAAGCCGGACGTGGACCATATCGAGGGCCTGTCCCCGGCCATCTCGATCGAGCAGAAGTCCACCTCGCACAACCCCCGGTCCACGGTCGGCACCATCACCGAGATCTACGACTACCTGCGCCTGCTGTTCGCCCGGGTCGGCACCCCGCGCTGCCCGGACCACCACTACCCGCTGGAGGCCCAGACCGTCGGCCAGATGGTCGACCAGGTGCTGACCCTGCCCGCCGACCGGCGCTACATGCTGCTGGCCCCGGTGGTGCGCGAGCGCAAGGGTGAACACGCCCAGGTCTTCGACCAGCTGCGCGCCCAGGGTTTCGTGCGGGTCCGGGTGAACGGCGAGCTTTACGAACTCGACGCCGTGCCCACCCTGGCCCTGCGCCAGAAACACACCATCGAAGTGGTCGTCGACCGCTTCAAGCCGCGCGAGGACCTCAAGCAGCGCCTGGCCGAGAGCTTCGAGACCGCGCTGAAGCTGGGCGACGGCCTGGCCCAGGTCCAGGACCTGGACGACCCGGCGCAGGCGCCACTCCTGTTCTCGTCCAAGTTCAGCTGCCCGGTCTGCGATTACGCCCTGCCCGAGCTCGAGCCGCGCCTGTTCTCCTTCAATTCGCCGGTCGGCGCCTGCCCGTCCTGCGATGGCCTGGGCATCACCCAGTTCTTCGACCCCTCGCGCGTGGTCGTGCACCCCGAACTGAGCCTGGCTGCCGGCGCGGTGCGCGGCTGGGACCGCCGCAACGCCTACTACTTCCAGCTGATCGCCTCGCTGGCCAAACACTATGGCTTCGACCCCGACGTCGCCTGGCAGGAGCTGGCCG
>TARA_R110002020_G_scaffold82163_7_pt1 | contig 10072 bp, 14 predicted proteins | sample TARA_R110002020 | Tara Oceans TARA_R110002020 (sample SAMEA4396489) | marine metagenome | biome: Westerlies Biome; feature: [MES] marine water layer (ENVO:01000295) within the mesopelagic zone...; material: water (ENVO:00002006), including particulate matter (ENVO:01000060) such...
TCTAAAGAATACATCCTGTGGTCCTGTTGCTATACTATTTAGCTCCTCTTGAGAAAGATTGTTTAAATGTGATAAATCTTCAACTACTATTGTATCTTGACCATTAAAATAATCCATTTATAATTCTCCTTGTCTTTTGTATTAAATGAGCCCATACTACTACATCTACGGTGTAGATTACCTTGTGCGGTACAGACTCATTTAAAGTTATTGTTATTATCCACCTACTTTGTTGTTGCTAGCATAAGCAACTAATGCACCATCTTCTAAATTAAAATCATTCTGCCTGATGGTTCCAGCTACCATAACATTTGCTGATGATGGTATCTCTAATTCATTCCTCAATTCACCAACATTTGATGATGTTACTTCTCTTGAAGCGAATTCGCCATTGTCTAGTAAGTTTATTGTTACTTTATTGTCTTCTGCCATTTTATTAGTCCCTCCTTGGGGTTGTTTGCTTTGTTTTTAACTACATTGTTAAATCTTCTATCTTTAATACTATTCTGTATGAATATGTCTATTTTGTGTTCTAAATAACTCATTAGCTCACCCTCCAAATTCTAATTGAAGTAGGATTCTTACTACCTCCAGACATTGTTCTCATAGTATATCTTCTATTCTTTAAAGCAGATGTGCGTCCTTTAATCTTCTGATTATATATCCAGCATTTAATTGCTCTTGGTGTTATATCAGGAGTATTACCATTTATTATAAAACTATCACCTGGCTCCATAACTTCTACAAACTCATACTTTCCATATACTCCTCCACCTCTTGTAAATGGTGGAATAGGAATATTCTTCTCTATTGTTATTATATTAGTCCTGCTCATTTTCTTCATCTCCTATGTCTATATTAAATACAGCACCTTCCCTACATTGCATACACAAACCTATAGGCTGTGTATCATATTCATGGTCAATATGTAAGTCATGTATCGGTGGAGCTGTACAACAATTACTGTACCATTCCAGTTCTTCAATATTTATTTTATTCCAATTACTATTTTTACTCTCTGTTTCTTTTACTTTACCCATATAACCTCCATTAATTAATTCATTTGTCTTTTAATTTTATAGTGGCTTGAGCTAACACCACTACAAATCATTGTTAAATAGTATAAAGCTAAAGTATAGGATGCTCCCATTAGCGGGGTTTCCCTATAACATTTAGCTCAGCAATAGATTAATAAGAAATTTAATTAATATTAAATACATTAAGAATAATGCTATTACTTTCATTGATTCATATACTATCTTTTTAATCATATACATACTAAATACCTCCATTTAATTATTATCTAAAAAACCAATTACAATTACCTTTATGTATTACTTAAATTAAAAAAAGCTACTCCCACACATAGTGTGCGGAAGTAGCCGAATGTTGGTTCTAGATGCTAGAGACGAAGTCGTCAGCGTCTAGTACATTCGCAGTGTTCGGAGGTCCGAGATAGATAGACCTGGCTCTCTTTTTGCCAGTTCTACTGTCGAAGGACTCTTCGAACTCTGATACAGCGTAGCCAACGGCCTCGACTAACGTAGTTAGTTGCTTGAGGTCTTTGACTTGAGCTGTATTATAAATCATAGCACCAACTTTCCTCTTAGTTGGAGACAGAACGATTTTCTCTGTCTTTAAGTAAGATGTAAGTTGAGATTTAGATGGGTTATTCATAATATGTTACTCCTTTTTACTGATTATTAATAAGCAAGATAAATTGATTTATCTCACACTCGCAGAGTGTTAAGGGATGGGAAAGCGAAGTACCCGTGCAGACGGCCTCTGTCGTCGAATTTCAACGGCTGGGCAACCCCCAGGGCCGAAAATTCGGGCGGGTACCGCTTTGTATATATCCCGTGTACGCAATCTTTTTATAATTTTTTAGAATTTCAACTAAACCCCTTGATTATCAGTGATTTAGGGCACAAAATAATAAAACACTTGCAAAATATATTTTTTGGATTATATTACTACGTAGTAAGTATAGCGTTATAAGTAGCGTTTATATAAAGTTATAGATAAAAGACAAAGAAACGCTATTTACAGGCTCTATAGCCTTATTACTTGCGTTGTATATACTTTTATAGCTATATTATAATGTTATTTATGTAAAAATTTTAATATTTAGGAGAGCAAGATGGCAAGATATGTAAACAAAGGGCCTATGATGCAGATACCAGGGCAGAATAAAGGTTATAACCGTACCTTTAATACAACTCAAGGTGGAATGGGCGGAAGAAAAGAATTGCCTTACGAATTTAATACAGCTACTGGAGAAACTCAAACTCCAGATGAATTTAATCCTGAAGATTTTGGTGGACCTGTAGAAGCATCTAGATTTACGATGAATCAAGGTATAGACCCATCTAGATTTGATGTTTCAGACAGAGAACAGGTATTAGCCTTCCAGAAACAAGCAGGATTAGAGGAAGATGGTATGTTTGGTCCCAATACACAAAAAGCATGGGAAAAGTATGTAAATTCAAGAAGAGCAACAGAAGGAAGAAATCAATATACTGAAAATGCTCAAGGTCAAGCATATGGTGGTGGTCAACCTACAAGCATGATGGATTTAGTAGCTCAAAATGAAGAAGGCCAATTAAGACCAGATGATGCTGAAGTTCAAAAACGTATTAGAGAACAAGAAGAATCTGGTATGTATCAAGATGATATATCTCAACAAAGCGGTTTTGGTAGATTCGGTGATTCTCTCAAGGATACTGCTTCACAATGGGGTAACATGTTCTTTGGCTTAGGAAAAGAGTAGTGTTTGGAGGATTGTTGGACTACGCAGGTGATGCGTGGAATACAGCTTCAAACGCAATATCTTCAGGAGCTGACTATTTAAAGCAAACTCTAGGGAGTTCTTATGATAGCATTATGGGTTCATACAACAACGAAGAAAGCAAACCTGGAAGTTTAGTCGAACAGCTTAATAAAAACGAAGAAGTTAATAAGAAGAACGATAATTCTATTGAAACTCTAGAGCAGAATAACAGTCAAGTGCTTGAAAATGGTGCAGAAGAAAAAGATGATGACCCAAAGATTATTGCAGGACCTGATGAGGCTCTACCAGAGGGTTATTCAGAATACAAAGAACCTGTAACACCTATGAATAATTTACCCAATATTAATGAGCCTGGGTTCACAGGAGGACATACTACTGGGTTTCAAGGACCTTGGAGTCCAAAGCAGTATGACGAGATGGATAAAAGAAATGAGAACTGGAAGCTTGGTAATTTAGGTGTAGATGAGAAATACGGAGCAGTAGGTCAATCAGAACAAGATAAAACAATAGCTGCAAACAACCAAGATGCTCAAGGTGGGGTAGACAGGGAGCGAATGAGATTGCTCAAGCTTAAACAAGATAAAAAGCAAAAAGCTGGAAATGCTATGATGGCATTTGCACAATCTCTAGAACAATCTCAAAGCGATACAAGAGACCCATACATGTATGACACAGCATCTATATTTGGAAAAGGGATTAATTCTTAATGTATAAACTTAAAGCTTTAAACTTCCTTAAGAAACAACTTACTAGGCTTAAAGTAGTAGATATGGAAGCATCTTGTCTGTTTATCTATAAATGGTCAAGAATGATAAGAAAAATCGAATCTGATGACAATCCTAAAGCATCTGCTAGTAGTACTAGCGCTAAAGGAGTATATCAATTCACAGATGCTTCTGTTCAAACAGCTAAAAACAGAATGCACAATATGGGATTTTTCAAAGAGGATATAAGGGAAATATCAAGTAACCCTCACAATTGGACAAATGAACAAGCTGATTGCATGTTTCTAGCTAATATGTTTGCTCAAAAAGGTTCAGACAAGTTGTTAAGCAAGGTAGCTTATGGTGATTTAGATGCTATGAAAGAAGCATATTATAAGTTTCATCATACTAATCCCGATAAGGCTACTATTAAAAGAGTAGATAAACTAATGGTGATATAATGATACAAAAAACAATAGCTCAATTAATAATAAGGTTTGCAAAACAGGGGAATATGAACGCTGTAAAGCAATTAGCTAATCAGGTAAAGATGCCTGTACAAAACGCCTTAAAGAGTGCATATAGTACTTTAAGATACCATGCGAGAAACAAGGCTATAGCTTTTGCAAAGCAATATAACAGACCTCTTCCTAGAAACACTATATCTCAAAGAATGCAAGAATTAAAAGACAATCCTAATGTTGCTAGCAATATTAGACGTGTAATGGACGAAAACGTTAAAAAGTATAGAAAGTAAATGTATACAATAGATATACACCACAAAGGAGATGATGCTCCTACGACATATAACATATACAGGAAAAAAGAAGCAGATAACAGGGATTTGGAATACAGATACTGGAGAGAAGCGAAGGAAGGAGAGTACGGCATCTCGGACGACAATTACGTTGCCAAAGTCATCTCAAGAGCCATTTACAAGTCTTCCAGCGTTTATATTCGTTATCCTTATGGGTATACTTTTTTTAATCCTAAGTACAGTTCTGTACTGCTTAAAGCAAGTGGTCGTAAGTCTAACACGACCATTAGTGGAAAGACTAACTGGGAAGTCCTGTCCAATGGTCAAAAAATGAAGAATTTAGCTATGGTTTATGCACAGACCATGAACTATGATGAAGCTATAAAACACGTTCTAGACAATCCAACTAATAATCAAAAGATTATGTGGAAGACAAGAATGAAGAAGGAGAAATTCAAAGATATGGTAAGAGATGAATTACAAGCACTATTAAAAGAACACGGCATGACTGAAGAGTATACTCTAGATTTACTAGAAAATACTATACAAACAGCTAAAGCAAAAGGAGATGTTACTAATCTCATGAGAGCTGTAGACAATCTTCAAGATATGCATGGAATGAAAGAGAAACATTTAGTTAAAACAACAGAACAGATTGAAGCTACTAGTAATACAAAACTTATAGATGAGCTCAAGGAAACAGAAGAAAAGTTAATTGCTACAAGAACAACTGTTAAAGGAGAGTAAAATGAGAGGGAAAACTTATGCAAGACCAGGTAGACATAAGTCATTCAAGAACTTTTTAAAACCGAAAAATGCTAGAAGGAAAAAGAATTCTAATTATAGAGCAGGTTCTGAATCAGTACCAGCTTTAGAAGAAAGTCTATATACGGAAGATGATTTAGGTTAGATTGGATTACGAAGAGAAATATGAGCAGTTACAAGCTCTAAAGAAACTTAAGAATAATATGGCTTTATTTGGGAAGCATTGCTTTCCTACGGCTTTAAAGAAGACTACACCGCCTTTTCATACTGATATATATAAGAATTTAGCAGATGAAGAAAAAAAGAGAGTATTGATAGCTGCGCCTCGTGGAACAGCTAAATCTACAGTTACTACGCTTATATACCCATTATGGAGAGCAGCGTTTAAAGCATCTAATGAAGAGTTGTTTATAGTTATTATATCAGAGTCACAAGCACAGTCTATAAACTTCTTGTCTAGGATTAAATATCATTTGACTTATAGTCAAGAGTTTAAAACAATATTTGGAAACCTCGGTCCAGAAACAGCTAGTAAATGGACTCATACAGATATTATACTAGCTAATGCTACAAGAATAGTAGCAGTTGGTACTGGTCAAAGAGTTAGGGGTTTTCTGCAAGGTGATACTAGACCTAATCTTATTATAGTAGATGACTTTGAGTCAGAGCTTAATGCATATACAGCAGAAGCAAGAGCTAAAAATAGAAAGTGGTTAACAGAGGCTGTTATACCATCATTGTCAGATGAAGGCAAGATAGCTATGATTGGTACAGTTATATCGGAAGATTGCTTTTTATGCTGGGCCAAAGAGTCAAGTGCTTGGTCAGTATTGTGGTTTTCTATATGGAATGATGATGAAGAAAGCATATGGCCAGAAAGATTTCCTAAAAAGAGAATACTTGCAATTAAAGAAGAATTTAAGTCTGTAGGTAACATTAATGGATTCTTTCAGGAATACATGAATATAGCTCAATCTCCTGATGATGCTCCATTTCAACCTGCTTGGATTAAAGTGCATAATTGGGAATACAAAAGATTACAAGGGCAAAACTGTTTAGTACAAAACTATGGAGACAAGGACAATGAAAAGATTAAACCTGTTGAATTATATGCTGGAGTTGACCCTGCAAGCTCTTTGTCTACTAGGGCTGACTATTTTGTTATCGCCATTATTGCTGTTGATAATAAAAATAAAAAGTATGTTGTAGATATTTACAGAAGTAGAATATCTCCAGCACAGCAACCGCAATTAATAATTGACTACTATAGAAAGTATAAACCTAGAAGGGTTAAAATAGAAACAGTAGGTTATCAAGAAGCATTGAGAACTGGAGTTAGAGAAATAATGAAAGAAGAAAGTTTATATATACCTGGACTAGAATCTGGAGTAAAACCTAGAAACTCTAAATCAGAAAGGTTGTTATCACTTGTTCCTTTATTTGCAAAAGGGAACTTTTACTTTAGACCAGAAGATACTCATGCGCAAGCAGAGTTTTTATCATACCCGAAAGGAAAACATGATGATATAATGGATGCAGTATGGACTGCTTTAGATGGTTCAAAGCCATGTAGAAAAAAAGAATTTGAACAAATTTCAGAAGAAGAATGGAGAAACCCGAATAAAAGTCTTGATTGGATGACTTTATAATTCGTAAATTAAGAAGATGGCATATAGCGAAAAAGACAATTTAGAAAACAGCACAGATATAGTTACTGAAACTCAAGACCTTTATCAAAGATATTCGTCTAAAAGAGATTCTTGGGCTCAACACGCCAAAGAAGATAAAGAGTTTAGATTAGGTAGACAATGGACTGCTGAACAAAAACGAGTACTTGAGTCCAGAGGTCAAGCTGCTATTGTTATAAATAGAATACATCCAGCAGTAGAGTCAGCAAAAGCAATGCTTACTTCTAACAGACCTAATTTTAGAGCAGCTCCAAGAGAAGACTCTGATAATAAAATTGCTCAAGTTGTAAGTAATCTACTTGCGTATATGTATGATATATCAGACGGTAGAGGAGTTGTTAGACAAGCAGTTGATGATTACTATGTAATGGGTGTTGGTTATTTACATGTATATCAAGACCCTATGATGGACATGGGTAAAGGTGAAGTTTGCTTTCATGATGTAGACCCTCTTGATGTTTACGTTGACCCTAATAGTAGAAGCAGATACTTTGACGATGCTGAAAATATTATAATCTCTAAATTGTTTACTAAAGACCAAGCTAAAAAGCTTTGGCCTATGTACAAAAAGAAAATTGATAATGCTGGAGCTGGTAGTTGGAGTAATGATTGGAATGCACCTGCTAGTGCTAGAGAAGATGATGGTGAAGTAACGTTTCCAGAAGATGTTGGCAGGATGGACAACCAAGAGTATATAAGAGGATACGAAAGATACTACAAGGTAGATGTAGAAGAATATAGAATTTTTGAAAAGTTTTCAGGCAAAGAAGATTTATTAGACGAAGATAAGTACAGAGAGTATCTTAAGAAACCTGCTTATAGAATAAATGGCGAGTTGATTCCAGACGAGGAACAGGCTGCTAAAATCTATACGCAACTAGTTGTTCAAAGTGAACAAGCATGGAAGAAAAAAATAGCTTTAATGGAAGAAGCTCAATATGATAAAAACTCTATAAGCGATGTTGTTAAAAAGGGTCCAGATGAAATTAATATGGTTAAATTGGAATATTCAGACTTGGTAGAACAAAAACAAATAGATGTAGTTCAAGTTACTATGAAAAGAGTCAAACAGTGTGTTATTGCTGGAGACACTAAACTATATTCAAGAATACTGCCTTTAGAGAATTATCCTATAGTTCCTGTTATGAACATACATACTAGAACTCCTTATCCAATGTCTGATGTTAGATTAGTAAAACCTTTACAAGAATATATAAACAAAACACGTTCTTTAATTATTGCACACGCTACTACTAGTACAAATACAAAAATACTTGTCCCTGAAGGTAGTGTCGATATGAAAGATTTTGAAGAGAAATGGGCGCAACCAGGAGTTGCTATTCCTTATGACCCCACTGACGGAGGACCCGTCCCAGTGCAACCTACACCTCTTCCTAATGAATTATATCAGAATGAGACTACAGCAAAGAACGATATTGACCATGCTTTAGGGTTGTATGAAATGATGATGGGGAATAGTCAATCTGCTCCAGCTACATACAAAGCAACAATCAGTATAGATGAATTTGGTCAAAGAAAAATGAAGTCAAAGCTAGCTGATATAGAGGCAGCTTTAACTAGAATAGGGCAGCTCGCAATACCTTTAATGCAGCAATTGTATACTACTGAAAAAACTATTAGAGTAGTACAGCCTAATAATTCTATTACAAAATATATGTTAAATAAAAAAATGATTGACGATAAAACTAAAGAACTTAAAATTTTTAACAACATTACAGTTGGCAAATATGATGTGCTCGTAGTTGCAGGCTCAACACTTCCTTCTAATAGGTATGCGGAACTTGAGTTTTATATGGATGCATTTTCAAAAGGACTTATTGACAGACAAGAAGTTCTTAAGAAAACAGAAATATTCGATATGGAAGGTGTTATGCAAAGAACTGATACTATTGGGAAATTGCAACAACAACTTGAAGGAGCACAAGAACAAATTAAAAAACTTAAGGGTGACATGCAATCTAGAGATAGAGAGTCGGTTAACCTTAGAAAGAGGATTGAAGTTGAGAAGTTTAAAAATGACCTTGACCAAGTTAGTAATAAAGCTAGGGCAGCAGGTTCGGTTTATGAAAAACGACTTGATGACAGTCTATCCACTGTGAAACAGCAGATAAAAGATTCTGCACAAAAATTGAGCTCACCTTCTTCTAGTGGAAAAGAAGCAGCTAAAAGGAGAAAGAAATAGATGTCACAAGAAAATATACAAGAAGATACCCCTCAAGAAAATCAACAGTCATATGCAAGCTTGGAAGAAGCTGTATTTGGCACAAATGATAACGATGGCTCTTCAAATATTAATGAGGCTTTTACTACTGGTGTAGAAGGAAACGCTGAAGCAGCTTCGCAAGAACAACCTGCTCAAGCAGAAACAGGAAATATTCAAGAAACAGAAGCTGGTAATGAAGAAAAAAGGTATCAATACTGGCAGTCTCAAGCTGATAAGTTGAAAAATGAGAATAACACTCTAAAGAGAAGTTTGAATGAAAACTTACCTAGGGTTGCTCAAGATTCACAACCTCAGCAAGCAACAGAGCAAAATGTTGAAGAATTCCCTCCTGCTCCTGAAAAACCACAAAAACCTAGAGTTTTCAATAGAGAGGAAGCTTATTCAGACCCTAATAGCGAAAGTGCTAGGTATTTAGACGAAATAGAGGATTGGCGTGATAATGTTAATGAATATAATACTTTAAAAACTCAATATCAAAGTGCTGTTATGGAAGAAAAATACCAAAGCATGGAAAATGATAGAATAGCAGAAGCTCAAAGGCAACAAGCGATACAACAAAAAAATGCTCAAGCTAATAATATCAAAGAACATGTTATGGGACACTATGGTATGAGTGATAATCAAGCAAATGATTTCATGAATAAAATGTCAAACCCTTCTTCGTTGAACATTGACAACCTTGTCCAATTATATAGGATGCAAGAGAGTGGAGCTTCACAGCAAAACACTCAAGCACAACCTAGTGCTACTTTTCAACAAGTTCAGAACGCCCAACAAGTGCCTTCTCCTATGGGAGTAATGCCTTCTGGTCAATCTAACACTGATGGTAGAAGTATGGAAGACAAGATGATTGATACAATGATAGGGGATTTTAATAGTAAAAACCCTTGGAAGTAATTTAATAATCGCCCTACCCGAAGACCTTACAAGGTAGCTGAAGATGGGCTAAATTAAGGATGGAAAAATGGCAGACGCTAGTGTATTTAGTTCTAGTTTTGGAGCCGCCGCTCAAGGTGTATCTATTGACGATACAAGACGTAAGTTTAACTTTGGCGAAAGAGTTGCAGAGCTAGCACCACAACAAAGTCCATTCTTCGTATATTTATCGAAGGTGGCAAAAAA
>TARA_R110002020_G_scaffold134530_6_pt1 | contig 10071 bp, 11 predicted proteins | sample TARA_R110002020 | Tara Oceans TARA_R110002020 (sample SAMEA4396489) | marine metagenome | biome: Westerlies Biome; feature: [MES] marine water layer (ENVO:01000295) within the mesopelagic zone...; material: water (ENVO:00002006), including particulate matter (ENVO:01000060) such...
TGGACGGGATGCTGCCGGAGTTCGACGCGGGCCAGCTGTCCCAGCTGTTCCAGTCGCTGGCGATGGACGTGGTGCAGGCGTCGTCTGCGGGCGCACAGGTCGTGCCACCGCGGTCGGCGCTGCTGGCCCGGATCGACGCGATTGTTGCCGCGGGCCTGACCGACCCGGATTTCGGCCCGGTGGAAATTGCCCGGCGTGCCGGCATATCGCGGCGCTACCTGCACGCCCTGTTCCAGGAGCGGGGAGAGACCGTGGGCGCGCGCCTTCTGCGGCTGCGGCTGGATGCCGTCGCGCGGGATCTGCGCCGGCCGGGGCTGGCGCGGGCGTCGGTCACGCAGATCGGCTTTGCCAACGGGTTTGCCAGTTCCGCGCATCTCAGCCGTAGTTTTCGTGCCCGGTTCGGCGTGACCCCAAGCGGCTGGCGTCATGGCGACGGGGACGATCAGGGCTGACGGCTCTGCGTGGTTGACGCTCTCTCAACCATGTTGATCGTGCCTTCGGGGCAGGGCCTGACGCAGCGGTGCCGACGCCGGGCTGTGGAAAAGCTGTGGATAAGGTTTGGCTCATATAGGGGTTCAGATTGGATGTCTGACCATATATAGTGGTCGCGAGTCATCGCAGAGAAGGATCGATCATGGCGGTTTCCCCCGAACAGCGTGCCGAAATCGAAGCCCAGCGGGCCGAACCACGCGAGACGCTGCGTGCCGTGGCGCCGGGGATGGAAGCGCATCTTTATTCCGCGCATCCGGTGCTGGATCATGGTTTCGTGCGGGTGATCGACTACATGGGCGACGATGCCGCGATCTGCCAGGCGGCGCGGGTCAGCTATGGGCGGGGCACGAAATCGGTCCAGAACGACGAAGGGTTGATCCGCTACCTGATGCGCCACTGGCATTCGACGCCGTTCGAGATGTGCGAAGTGAAGCTGCACGTGAAGCTGCCGGTTTTCGTGGCGCGGCAATGGATCCGTCACCGGACGGCGAACGTGAACGAATACTCGGCGCGGTATTCGATCCTAGACCGGGAGTTCTACATCCCCGCACCGGAACATGTCGCCGCGCAATCGACCCAAAACAACCAGGGCCGGGGCGAGGTGCTGGCGGACGACGATGCGGCCGAGGTGCTGGAGGTCCTGAAGGCGGATGCCGCGCGGTCCTACGATCATTACGAGGAGATGATCGAAGGCAAGGGGCTGGCCCGCGAACTGGCGCGGATGAACCTGCCGGCGAACATCTACACGCAGTGGTACTGGAAAGTGGACCTGCACAACCTGTTCCACTTCCTGCGCCTGCGCGCCGATCCCCATGCCCAGTACGAGATCCGTGTCTATGCCGAAGAAATCGGCCGCCTGACCGCCGATTGGGTGCCGCTGGCGTGGAAGGCGTTCGAGGACTACCGGCTGGGCGGTGCGCAGATCAGCGCGGCGGGCCTGGCCTGTATCCGGCGGATGCTGGCAGGCGAGACGGTCGAACAGGGGAATTCGGGCCTGTCCGCCCGCGAATGGCGCGAGTTCGAAGCGCTGCTTCAGGCGCCGGCCGACGGGTGATCCAGGATGCATTCCCGGCGCGGCGATAGCCGCCGCTTGGAAAGTGCTTTCGGGACGGGTTCAATAGGGGAAAAGGACGCGTGAGCCCGGCGCAGACCGGACTTGCGAGCCTGAAAATGCATACGTGCGCACCGAACGGTCACCCGGCCGGAACGCCCATGCGCAAGGCCCCGATTCGCCGGGGCGCAGACCTGTCAGAGCGGTTGGAGGTCGGTGGCCATGACCCGGCCATCGCGTCCGTCGCGCAGTTCGTAACTGACCTTCTGATTGTCGGCGAGGCCGGTCAGACCGGACCGCTCGACCGCCGAAATGTGCACAAAAACATCTTTCCCGCCTTCATCAGGGGCGATGAAGCCGTAGCCTTTGGTGGTATTGAACCATTTCACGGTGCCTGTCGGCATGTCCCGTGTCTCCTTCTACCTTAAAGTCGCCTCCGGTCTCCCGGCGGTGGTTGCGGGCCATCTGACCGTACAGACGACAAGCCAAGGCAGAAGCAGGCGGCGGTCTGAAGGACGGATGCTCCGCCTGAAAGATCGCATGGGTTGTGGCAAAAAGAAAGAAAAACGGGCAAGAGAGGCGGGTGAACGGGCCTGGGCGCCGGAACGGAGGGCAGGAATGATACTTTATGGGCTGAAAACGTGCGACAGCTGTCGGAAGGCGCTGAAAAAGCTGCCAGAAGTTGAATATGTCGATGTGAGAAAAGACGGCGTTCCGGCCGATGTTATGGGCCGTGCGCTGGAAGAATTCGGGCCGAAACTGGTCAACCGCAGCTCGGCCACGTGGCGGGAGCTTGGGACGGAGGACCGGGCGCGGGAGCCGGCCGAATTGCTGGCCGAGCATCCCACGCTGATGAAGCGGCCGCTGATCGAGAGCGACGGTGCGCTGTACCTGGGCTGGGGCCCGGACGTCCGGACCGCTCTTGGCGTGGCCGACTAGCATTCCTATCTGTTACGGACCCTGACAGGACCCAGACTTGGAGGACCGCATGCGCAACGCTGCCCTGACCCTTGGCGTGATTGCCGGGATCGTTGGAATGATCGTGGGCTTCTTCGCCTATGGCTACACCGCGGTGGTGGAGCAGATGGGAGAGGTTCACGGCGTGATGGAGCAGGTGGGCGACGTGCATGTCTTCCGGGCCGTCACGGTGCTGGCGCCCGTGCTGGCGATTGCCGGGGGCGCCATGGCGCGGACCAACGCCCTGGCCGGCGGCGTGCTGATGGCCGTGTCGGCCGTCGGCATGTACTGGGGCCTTGGCTTCAACGTGTTCACCATGTTCCCCATCGTCTTTGCCGCCGTGGCGTCCGTGCTGGCGCTGGCCGCGGGCAAACCTGACGAGGCCCGCGCACATTTCTGACCGGGCGGGATCACGCCCGTCGCGCGGCCCACCCGCCCGCCCCCGTCGGATCCCGCTCCGGGATCCTCCGGACCGCCTTCGGGCGCGATAGAGCGCTATGCGCGCTCCGGACGTGGGGTGGCCTAGGACAGTTTCAGGACCCGGTCGGCAGAGAGGGGGCCGGCGCCCTTGACGATCAGCACGATCAGCACGGTGATCCACAAAAGCCGCTGATCCATGATCAGGCTGCCTGAATCCTTGTCGAACCACGCGCCGATGGTGGCGGCCTGGGCATTGTGGCCGTTGATATCGACCCATGTCTGCACCAGCACGAAGACGATCATCCCGATGGACGCCAGCCGGGTGAACAGGCCCACGACGATCAGGAAGGGCAGGATGAATTCGGCCCAGGTCCCCACCAGCGCCACGAGGTAGTACTGGAACCCCAGCTGGGAACTGTCATAGGATACCGCCTCCATCGCCTTGGGGAACATCTGCACGTAGGCGCCCGATCCCGGGAAGATAAAGCCCAGCAGACCGCTGCCCAGTTTCGTCCATGCCGAGGCCCAGAAATACATCAGCAGCACCGCCGCGAAGGTGAAGCGGCAGAGTGTGGGGATGATCCAATTGTCGAGGCGCGCGATGTGGTCGAAGACCCAGTTATGAGCCGAAACGAGGCGATGCATGGAACTACTCCGTCAGTGAAATCGCGGTGAAGGCACCGCCTTGCAGTGCAAGGGTCAGCGCCCGGGTGAGATCGAAATCAGGGGTCCCGATTGCCTCCAGCGCCGTGCCGATGGGGGCGCCGCCTTGGAGGGCGGCGAAGAAGGCGGCCCCGCCTGCAGGCAGCAGGTCCGGCACGGGATCGAAACCGGGGCGAGTGACCAGAACGTCCTGCGCGCCGGGTTGCGGCGTCGGCGCGTCCGGCTGGGTGTTGTAGGCCCAGATGGCGTGGATCGGCCAGTCGGAGCGCAGGATCTGCACCGCCGGGGCCAGCGTGACGGTGACATTGGCAAGCTTTTCCGGCGGAATCTCGGCCAGCTGCGCCGGATCCACCGCGGCCGCATCGGCCGCATGGTAGGCGCGGCGGAGGGCCAGTTCCAGACGCGCGACGTCGGGCAGGTAGCCAAGGTGGTCAAGCTGGTCGAGGGAGGCGAGGAAATCGGGGAACGTGTCTCCGAACCGCTGCATGACCGGTGTCGTGGGCGGATGGGTGCGCAGGTACAGCCGGGCGAGGCCGTCGATATTCTCGTCGCCCAACAGGCGGGCGATGACGGGGAAGCCGGTCTTCAACGCCTCGGTCAGGGACACGACGACATTGTTTCGGTAGACGTTGAAGCGCCGCCCTTCGGGACCGCTGACAAGGCCCGAAGGCGCGGCCATCGCGGGATCGAAAAGCGCGGCGGAGAAGCTGGCCTGGCTTACGCCCATCGCCGCGTCTCCATCCGTTCGGGCAGGCGGTCGAGCGCATCGGCGGCGCGCGTGGCCTCGTCCCTCAGAACCAGCCAGTCGGGGACGTCGTTGTCCCATTCCACCAGCACGGGGCGGGGGCCGGAGCGGGCCAGCGTGTAGTCGAGCAGCGTCCAGACCGGATCGGCCACGGGCTTTCCATGGCTGTCGATCAGAAGCGGTGCGCCGGTTTCGTCCGTCTCTCTGTCATGGCCGCCGACATGGATTTCGCCGACGCGGTCCAGCGGGAACGTATCGATGTAATCGGTGGCGCCAAGCCCCAGATTGGTGGCCGAGATGAAGACGTTGTTCACGTCGAGCAACAGACCGCACCCGGTGCGGCGGGTGAGTTCCGCCAGGAAATCGGTCTCCGACCACGTGCTTTCGGTGAAGCTGAGATAGCTGGAGGGGTTTTCCAGAAGGATCGGCCGGGCAAGGCGGTCCTGCACTTGATCAATATGCGCAGCCACACGGGCCAGCGTGGCGTCGGTATAGGGCAGCGGCAGAAGATCGTTGAAATAGGCGCCGCCATGGCTGGACCATGCGAGATGCTCCGACACCGACGCGGCCCCGGCGCGGTCGACCACGCGGGCCAGACGGTCAAGGTGGTCGCGGTCCAGCGGATCTTCCCCGCCGATGGACAGTCCCACGCCGTGCACGGATACGGGCATCCTGTCGGCCAGGTGGGCAAGTTGTGCCTGCGGGCGGCCACCGTCGCCCATGTAGTTTTCGGCATGAACCTCGATCCAGGCCACGGGGCCGGGATCGGCCGTCAGCTCGGCGAAATGCTGCGGTTTGAAACCGATGCCGGGGGCGTTGGGAAGCGTGGGATGCATCTGAACGGTCCCGAATTGGGAAGGGATGACCGGGGGATAACCCCCGCCCGGCAGACGTGGCAACCCGCGCGCCCCGGTTTCAGGCGGGGGCGCACGGGGGAGCTTGGGCTTACGCGTCCTTCGGCAGGTCGCGGTCGAGCGCGTCCAGCGAGCCGTGGCGCGGCGTGCCGTCTGCCATGGCGGGCAGTTTCATGTCGGTGCAGGTGCCCTTGTCGACCAGCGTCCAGGCGTTGCCCTGGTAGTTCACGGTCGAGGTGCCGGCGCAGGTGGTGCCGGGGCCCGCGGCGCAATCGTTTTCGCCCGCAAGCGAGACGCCATAGCATTTCTCTTTCGCCTGCGCATGGGCGGGGGCTGCGGCCATCGCGCCTAGGGCTGCGGCGACCGAGGCAGCCACGGTCATGGTTTTCATCGTGTTCGACATCTTCAAGGTCCTCCGTAATGCGTCGGTTGTCATGTTGTGACACGAAGACGGTAGCGGCGAAAGTGTGCCGATAGAACACACGAGATCGTTCATCACATGCGTGTCAGGCCCCGTCATGGACCTGTCAGCCACAGCGATGGCCGGAACCCCGAAAAACATGGCCGGGAAGGCAAAGGGTTTTCCCGCGCCGGAAACATTTCCCGGCGCGGGGCGTGCCTTTTGTTACAGAAGATCGGGGGCCTTGGCGGCGTTGCCCAGTTCTTCCGTCATTGCCTGTAACGTTTCGACCGAGGTCTGTTTCTGCCCCAGACGGCGCACGGAAACGGTGCGATCCTCGACCTCGCGATGGCCCACGGCCAGGATCACGGGGACCTTGCCGACGGAATGTTCGCGGACCTTGTAGTTGATCTTCTCGTTCCGCGTATCGGCCTCGGCGCGGACACCGGCGGCCTTCAGCGTATCGACGACCTCGGCGACGTACTCATCCGCGTCGGACGTGATCGAGGCCACGACGACCTGACGCGGGGCCAGCCAGAAGGGCAGCTTGCCTTCCCAGTTCTCGATCAGGATGCCGATGAAGCGTTCGAAGGATCCAAGGCAGGCGCGGTGCAGCATGAAGGGCCGGTGCTTGTCGCCATCGGGCGCGATGTAACTGGCGCCCAGCCGTTCAGGCAGGTTCGGATCCACCTGGAAGGTGCCGCATTGCCAGACCCGGCCGATCGCATCGGTCAGGTAGAAATCGAGCTTCGGCCCGTAGAACGCCCCGTCGCCCGGTTCCAGCGTGTAATCGCGGCCCACGGCCTTGATCGCGTTTTCCAGCGCGTTTTCGACGTAGTCCCAGCTTTCCTCGGTGCCGACGCGCTTTTCGGGGCGGGTGGCAAAGCGGATTTCGAAATCGTCGAAGCCCAGTTCCTTGTAGACATTGGCAAGGAAGTCGATGAACCGCGCGCATTCCTCCTGGATCTGTTCTTCGGTGCAGAAGATATGCGCATCGTCCTGGGTGAAGCCACGCACCCGCATGATGCCATGCAGCGCGCCCGACGGTTCGAACCGCGAGCACGAGCCGAATTCGGCCATCCGCAAGGGAAGATCGCGATAGGATTTGAGCCCCTGGTTGAACACCTGCACGTGGCAGGGGCAGTTCATCGGCTTCAGCGCGTTGATCCGCGTCTGGTCCTTGTTCTTCGACGACGCATCGTCGTTTTCGCCATCGCGGCTTTCATCCACTTCGACGATGAACATGTGATGCTGGTACTTGTCCCAGTGGCCCGAGGCTTCCCACAGCTTGCGGTCCACGACCTGCGGCGTGTTCACCTCGCGGTAGCCGCCGGCGCGCTGCTTGCGGCGCATATAATCCTGCAGTTCGGTGTAGATGGTCCAGCCGTTCGGGTGCCAGAAGACCTGGCCCGGCGCTTCCTCCTGCATGTGGAACAGGTCCATCTCGCGGCCCAGCTTGCGATGGTCGCGCTTGGCGGCTTCCTCCAGCATCGTCAGGTGCGCCTTCAGCTTTTCCTTGCCGATGAAGGCCACGCCGTAGATCCGCTGCAGCATCTGCCGCTTGCTGTCGCCGCGCCAGTAGGCGCCGGCAATCGACATCAGCTTGAACGCATCCGCCGGCACCTGGCCGGTGTGCTGAAGATGGGGCCCGCGGCACAGATCCTGCCAGTCGCCATGCCAGTACATCCGTAGTGGCTCGTCGCCCGGAATGGCCTCGATCAGTTCAACTTTGTAGGGCTCGCCCCGGTCGGTATAGAAGTCGATGGCGCGCTGACGGTCCCAGACTTCCGTCCGCACCGGATCGCGAAGATTGATGATTTCCCGCATCTTCTTCTCGATCAGGCCTAGGTCTTCGGGCGTGAAAGGCTCTTCCCGGTCGAAATCGTAATACCAGCCGCTTTCGATCACGGGGCCGATGGTGACCTTCGTGTCGGGCCAGATCTCCTGCACCGCGCGGGCCATGATATGGGCCAGGTCGTGACGGATCAGCTCGTTCGCGGGTTCGGCATCGGACAGGGTGTTGATGGCGATCTGCGCGTCGGCCTCGATCGGCCAGGCCAGATCCCAGTGCTTGCCATCGACCTGGGCGCTGATTGCCTTCTTCGACAGGGATTTCGAGATGTCGGCCGCGACCTCGCCCGGGGTGATCCCGGAGTCATAGGAACGTGCATTGCCATCGGGGAAGGTGAGAGAGATTTGGGCCATCTGTGGCCTCCTCGTCAGTTTGGCGCCCACGGAACGCCCGGTTGCGGGTATGATCGTGCGCGCTAAGTGGCCCCATGGCAGGGGCATGTCAAGCAAGAGGAAGCCAATGAAAGCCACCTCACTCTTCCAGTCCCTGACCGGAGACGCATCGGCCGATGAGGGGGCCGAGGCCCGCAACGGCCTGCGCCATGCCGCGTCGCTGTCGCTGACCAAGATCGCCGACGGGCTGATCGACCCGAAGCTGGTGCTCAGCTGGCTGCTGACGGGCTTGGGCGCGCCGTTCTATGCCGGGCTCCTTGTGCCCATCCGCGAGGCGGGGGCACTGCTGCCGCAGATCGTCTTTGCCGGCTGGGTCGGGCGGATGCGGTACCGCAAGCGCGCCTGGGCCGGGGGCGCGCTGGGGCAGGGCGTGGCGGCCGCGCTGATCGCCTTGGCGGCCTTGCTGCTGACGGGTGCCGCCGCCGGGATCGCCGTGTGCGCGGCGCTGGCGGTGCTGGCAGTGGCGCGGGCGCTGTCTTCGGTGTCCTACAAGGATGTACTGGGCAAGACCATCCAGGTCCGCAGGCGGGGTGCCGTCACGGGCTTTGCCGGGTCGGCGGCGTCGGCAGCGGTGATCCTGTTCGCCGTTCTGCTGATCTCGGGCGTGATAAAGGGAGAGCTTGCCCTGATCGCCGCCGTGGCGCTGGCCGCTGTCCTTTGGATCGTCGGGGGGCTGGTGTTCCTGACGCTCGAGGAAGAGCCCAGCGACCCCGACACGGACGGGGGCGGCCTGCACCTGTCGATCCTGAAGGACAATCCGGTTCTGCGGCAGTTCATTCTTGTGCGGGGCCTCCTGGTGTCCACCGCGCTGGCGCCGCCCTATTTTGTCATCCTCGGCGGCGGGGATGACGGGCAGCTCGGGCGGCTGGGCGTTCTGGTGCTGGCCTCGGCCGTGGCGTCGCTGATCAGTTCGTGGATCTGGGGGCGCACGGCAGACCGTTCGTCGCGCAAGGTGATGATGGCCGCCGGTGTGCTGGGCGCGGTGGCGATGCTGGCAGCGGTCGCGTTGGCGTGGGCCGGTTTGGCGGGAACGCTCTGGGCGATGCCGGCAACGCTCTTCGTGCTGATGCTGGCCTATCACGGCGTGCGGCAGGGACGGTCGACCTATCTTGTCGACATCGCGCCCGAAGATGCCCGCGCCGCATGGACGGCCGTGGCCAACGCAGCCATCGGTTCGCTGCTGCTGATCGCCGGCGCATTCGGCGGTGCGCTGTCCTTCCTTGGCACGCAGGCCGTGCTGCTGGGCTTCGCCGCGATGTCGGCGCTGGCAGCGGTCGCTGCGATCTGGCTGGAAGAAGCGGAAGCGGGCTGATTGCAGTGCCCGGCAACTGGCCTATGATCCGCCGCAAAGACGGAGGATGCAGATGCCCGGCACAGAGTATTTCGAAACCCCGCAGGGCCGGCGCCTTGCCTATGTGAAGACAGACGGGACGGGGCCGACCATCGTGTTCCTCGCCGGGCTGAAATCCGACATGGAGGGCACGAAGGCCGTCCACCTCGAAGCCTGGGCCAAAGCGCGCGGGCAGGCCATGCTGCGGTTCGATTATTCCGGGCACGGCCAAAGCTCCGGCACGTTCGAAGAAGGTGCCATCGGCGACTGGCACGAGGATACGCTGGCGATTGTCGAAGCGATGACCGACGGGCCGCTGGTGATCGTGGGATCTTCCATGGGCGGCTGGCAGGCGTTGCTTCTGGCGCGTGCGCTGCCCGACCGGTTGCAGGGGCTGGTCACCATCGCCGCCGCGCCGGACTTCACCGAAGACGGCTATTGGGCCAATTTCACCGACGATCAGAAGGCGGCGCTGGACCGCGACGGGCAGGTCGAACTGCCGTCGGATTACATGGACCCGTACGTCGTCACCAAGCGCATGATCGAAAACGGCCGCGACCACCTTGTGCTGCGGTCGCCGCTGCCACTGCCGTTCCCGGTCCGCTGCATGCAGGGCACGGCGGACGAGGCGGTGCGTACAGAAACGGCGGTGCAGCTGCTCGACCACGCCGACAGCCCGGACATGCGGCTGACGCTGGTCAAGGGCGCCGATCACCGCTTTTCCGAACCCGATAATCTGGCCATGATCGAAGCTGCGATCCTCGACGTGATGGGATGAGGCGATGCGGGGCTGGCCCATGGTGGTGATCGTTGTTCTGGGCCTGCTGGCGGTGGCCGTCTGGGCGCTGTTCCAGTTCGGCCCGCGGGAGAAGGTCGACCTGAACGCCAGTTTCGAGCCGCGCCGCTTTGGCGAAG
>TARA_R110002020_G_scaffold143127_4_pt1 | contig 10066 bp, 14 predicted proteins | sample TARA_R110002020 | Tara Oceans TARA_R110002020 (sample SAMEA4396489) | marine metagenome | biome: Westerlies Biome; feature: [MES] marine water layer (ENVO:01000295) within the mesopelagic zone...; material: water (ENVO:00002006), including particulate matter (ENVO:01000060) such...
CAGGTGGTCTGCAATCAATTGCATTTTAACATACAATTGGGCAGCCCGTGCTGTAGTTCCAGAAATGTGCTCAAAAGGTGAAACAGCGAAGTCAGCATCTTTGTGCATGCACAACTTAACACCGTCAAAGTTAAGGAAGTAACCAGACAATGGAGCAGCACCAGTTGATGCGTTGTATGTAAATCCAAGCTCAAGGTCTTGCTCAACAACAGCACCACCAAAAGCAAGTTGCATACGTCCACCATCAAGAGTCTTCTCATTGATGTATCGTTCTTGTTGAAACAAAGCACGACGATAGTTAGCCATTGCTGCTTCAGACAAAAGCACACATTGAATCTCACCCATGTGAGTTACAGTGTTTGCTTGGATTGCCATTTGTTGCATACCAAGGATACCATTTGTACCAAAAGCACCACCAATGTCAGCCAACTGGTTTAACCAACCGTTTACTGGATACGTCTGCTTAGAGATACCACCAACAGTGTTACCAGCAATACCTTGTTGAGTTTTGGTTTCTGCTTCCAAAAATCCACCAACAACGTCACCGTTCAAAGTGTTTACAGAAGTCAAAACAGTAGAGTTACCGCGAAGCAACTGCTTGTTCAACTCACGTCGAAGCATACCCATTACTGAGCGCATACGAGCTTCAACAATCTTTACGATTGCTTTCTCGCCTTTGTTTTCCAACTCTTCTTTTTTGGTGATTACGATAGGAGCTGTAAAGTCAGACCACTCATAAATAGCAGGCTGCAATACATCTTTAACTGCAAGGTTTACAGCTTCGTATCCAGTAGGAAGGTTGGTGATTTGAGAGTGTTCAGCGATTGAGAGGGGACGTTGGATTTTAATACCACCATCTTCATACTCAATACCGCCGTAACGTTTTGCATTGTCAAGGAATGCAACCTTTTGAAATAATTCGTCAACTTCGCCATCACGGATGGAATACAAGGTCGACGATAGCAGGTCATTTGAAATTGCCATTGTTTTACCTAATTTGTTTGGTTTATGTAGTTTTGCCTAAACCGTATTCCCGTGGAATGGTTGTCTCCGGAGTGCTCTATAGAGTTCGTTCAACATAGGCATTTTAAATTGTAATTATTGTATTGTCAACCCTAAGCAAGCAGTCCAGATTTGAACTGTTGTAACATTGCATACAAGTAGTTGCCTGGACATTCGGTAGCTCCGAAGTCTCTGTGCCCGTATACATTGTGTCTGTCTAGGTTATATTCTTCCATTATCATCTTGACTTTACCCCACAACGATTCCATTTGCTGTGCCGTTGGCGCAACAGTGGATGTGTTACCGGTAACGCAGATGCCAATCGAACCCCTATTGTGGTTCTTACAATGAGCACCTGTTTTGTTTACATGACGGCCAGATACCACTTCACCGTTGCCCAGTACAATGTAGTGATACCCAATGTCTGACCAACCATTGCCATTGACATGCCAATCGTATATTTGCTCTTTGGTCGTAGACTGCGGTGATGCAGAATGGTGTATGATGATTTTACTTACGTTGCGCTTACCTTTGGGCATGACATCCTCTACTTCTTAGCCTTTAATGATTTGTGATAGTTGTACGCTTCCCAAGCATCACGAAACTTTGGTGTACCGCTTGGAGTCACTGACTTGCCACCAGATGTTTTACGCAATGTCTCACGTCTAGAAGACTTCTGTTTAGCCACTTCAGCACGTTCTACTTTGAGTTTCTCTGCATCCACTTTGGCTTTTACAATGTAGTATGCGTCTTCCAATCGAAGCTCTGGTCTATCTTGTAACATCTGAGCCACTGGCAAACGGTAGTCGTCATCCATCAGTTGTGGGTTGTCAGTCTTAAACTGTTCGAGCTGCATACGACGTTGCTTCATCTGCATTTCTTCTTGGGCCGGCTTCATCATTTCTTGAAGCATCTTTGCGGCTTGACGTTTAATCTCAGACTGCATCCCTTCTGTAGTGTAGATGTCGTACTCTTCTTCTTTGGCGAGCTCTTCTTCAGCACGCTTTAGGAACGGGTTGTTCACTGCATGGTCTTGTTGTCTGTTGAGTTCTGCCTTCTCATTCTCCAACGCTTTACGCATTTCTGCCAGCTCTTGCGTCTTCTGAGTGTAACTAGAACGTATATTAGCAACATGTTTTCTAACGTCCTCTGGAATATGCTGCATCCACTCATGTAAGGGTTTCATCCCTTTGTGGTTGGCATCTTCTGTAAACTCTTCGTAGTCTTCTTCACCAAGTCCCAATAGTTCTTCAATGGTCATCAGTTCTACATCTTCTTCACCACCATCAACACCAACATCACCATCAGGTGTTTCTACAGTCTCTTCAGTCTCTACTGCTTCAGTTGTTTCTGGGGTTTCTACGTTTTCAACAGTTTCCGCACCGGAAGTAGTGTTGTTCATTTTCATTTCCTTTTTGTTGTGGGTTTACGTTTCTTAGCTGTCTTTGCAGACTTCTTAAATGCAGCAGCAGTGGGTGCACCTTTGGCACCTTTTTTCTTCATCTTCTCACCACTACCTGCTTTAATCCGTTTTCGCTTGGCATGTATGTTGGCATACAATCCTTTTTTCTTCCCAGGCATTTCAATCTCCTTGTATTTTAAGACCCATAGGCTTTAGTGCTTCTATATTGTAACAATACCAATCTATAGACTGTTCATAATCCCAGTCGTAGGCTACCATCATAACATCAATAAGTTTATCAAAGTCGTACACCACGGGGTCATTCTTCACGATGGCGGCATCAAACACTTTTCTTGGCTCAAGATAAATCACATTCTCTCCATAAATAAAGCGTCCACATCTTCTGGTGGCATGTCTTCGGTTGTGGTTTCGTCGTCTACCAACTCTTCCTCAACCCCTTCTGCTTCAGGTTGGGACTTTAGGTATCGGTCGTATTGTTTGTCCGATGCCAGCTTGTTGATTTTACCAGCAAGTATCATCAGATTTCCATCCGAAGTTATGTCTTCAAACTCAAAAGCAAACTCATCGTCTACAATACCTTGTTCTACAGCGTCGTCCGTAGCACCTTGAAACATAGCCAGTACACGCACAAAGTCTGTTGGAAACTCTGTTATGTCTCCTCCAAACGATGGGTAATCTGGTGTTTGACCAAACTTAGGCAGCAAACGATTGGTCGCTTTGACTAGGTTGTTCAATGCTTTGGCACTGAATCGACCACGCGGTGCCATGTCTGCAAATGCACCTTCTTCATCTTGTTCTGCTGCGCCGATTTCAGCGTCTAACATTTCTTCATTCACTCTTCCCCCAAGTTTCATCCAACTTACCACTGACTGCATCACGTGCAGGAAACGCTTCCACCACGGCTTCTTCTTTTGTTTTACCATCTTTCAAAGCCTCCGTGTACGTTTCTATTGTTTTATCTTGTGCTGTAACACGCCTTTTCTGTGTTTCTACTGCTGTGTCCCAACGGTCTTTTGGAAGGTCTGCTTCACATACAAACCCTCTGCCTTCCATAATCTTTTGCTCTGTGTGCTTGTTGGCTACATGTTTGCCCAGGGCTTTTGAGAAGTAGCCATTTACCCCATGTTTGCCAGTTCCAGCCCAACTGCTGTGGGTGCCTGGTGCTGTGAATACCCGATTCAAATCTCCACCACACCCTTGTTCATAGGTGTCTGCACCACATACTTGAGGGATGTTGTCGTTTTCATAGTCACTGAAAAATATTAGTTCTTCATGACGTCTGGAACATACTTGGCATTGGTAGGTGTAGAGTGGCATTATTGTCTCTGTGTGTTGAGCATCTGAGCCAGTTGGGCAGATGGTAGTTCACCTTGCGCACCTATTTCGCCTGGAGTGGTCTGCATTTCTTCTGGTGCAGGACCTCCCATTCCTTGTGGTGGTGCTGGTGGTGCTGGAGGGGCTTCTAAAAAGGATTCAGGTAAGTCATAGATGCGTATCAACTCTTCCTTAATCTTGTCACCTGGGACACCCAACTGTGTAAGCACGGGTAGCAACTGGACAAGGTTGTTTCTTTTCAAAGCCTCCGACAATGGTGTAGACGACTGGTCCAATGCCACAATCTTAAACTTGGCATCCAAGTCTTGTACGGTGATCACTTTGGGTAACCCATCCACCTCAATCACAGCCTGGTCTTTGTCTTCAGCAAGTAAAGATACGATACGAAGGTATGCAAGGGCAATCAGTTCAATGGCATTGTCTCGTTCTCTAGCGAGCTTACCAATTTCCGATGCGGAGTATTGAGCAAGGGCAGTCACCTCAGTAGCCGTCGCCTTCGTCGCTTCCCCACGACTAAACGGTGCCAAGATGCTGCCGCGATTTATGTCTTGCTCAATGTAGGCTAAATACCGGTCGAAGTTACCAGATAAGGGTTCTACACCTACAGCACGGATAATGCCATCGAGTACAGGTTCATCGACTGCAATCATTGCACCATCCACACCAGCAGTAATCTTTGCCAATGCTTCTTCATCGAGTGACCCTTCTTTGTACAGGTACTGTCTGGAGTCTCTTCTGACACTGTTTGCCCAGTATGTACGCAGGATGTTCTTCTCATAAAACTGGTCATACACTCGACTTACCGCAGACAACCCACACATGGGCTTCTCTGGTTTACGCGCATAGTAAAGTGGACACAATGGACTCATTGGACGGTCATCATACGTCCGTACCGGTATCTCACTTTTCTCCAACAGTTCCCCACCATCCTTGTAGTTTGGCGACCAAAAGTACAACCTGTCATATGCCATGTCATAAAACTCTACAATCTGCACATACAAGTAATCATCGGGCAAGTCTTCACTTACTCCAGTGTATTTTTCTTGGGGTGTAAAGTAATCCACCTTCGGTATCGGTGTAAACTTCTTGGCACCAAATCTATCCCGCACCTCTGGCATCGGTAAATAATACACATGAGCCATAAACCTCTGTTCATCCCAGGCCGGTGCATCCATATCTACAATCACTTCCCAGCACGGAATCGCACGGATGGATACTTTTTCAAGCATATCCGTACTATCCGTAGGGGAGAGCTTGAGGAATGAAGCGGGATAAATAAGGGCAAGTCTTGATGCAATCTCCAGCTGCTCACGCTTGTCAAACAAAAATCGGTTGACAACAGACTGAGCCATCTTGGCATTGCCTTCTATGATTGATGCATCTTTCGCAACAACAACAGCAGGGTTACGAGAAAACAAACTAGCAATAAAGCCTTCAACGTAGCTAAAGCAGTCGGATGTTTCAACTCGTACCATTGTATCGTCCATATATTCAGACTGCCAAAAACGATTTTCGTATACATCTCGGTACCTCTTCATCTCAGCGCGTTGATCATCCCAGAAATGATTGTGCTCATCTAAGACTGTACGTATTAAAGCTACTGCTTCTCTATTTGTTCTCATTGCTCTTCTCCTCAACAACAACACCACTACTATACACCACTACACTACCATCTGCATTCATTACTTCAAGTTCATCATATAGACTTTTGTATTGGTCGACAAGTCTCTTCGGTATTTCAAGCGTAAAACTTTTTGCACCTATCCAATACGTCAATCGCACAAACTGAACATGCATTACACCATGACAATCACATGGGTCACAATGACACACCCCACATATCGACAACGGCTTACCATCTGGTTTCATGCAAACAACCTTATTTGACGCTGCTCCAACTCCAACCTGGCTTTGGCTGCTTCGTAGTATTTAGAATCAATCTCATACGCATCCAAATCATACCCCATGTTATGACAAGCAATCGCTATACTGCCACTGCCCAAATGGGTGTCTAGTATCTTGTTGCCTTCCTTGGCATACGTGCTCAACAACCACTCATACAATGCAACAGGCTTTTGACACGGATGGATGCGCTCTTCTTTGTGGCGCATATCTTCTTGCAACATCCCATTCCATCTATACCTAAACTGGTCTACCCGAACACCAAAACTATGACTGGCTATTTCACACTTGCTAAATGTCGATGCGTCATTCCTTTTGTCCCATATGATTCGACCCACACTTGACACATGCTGAGCATAGTAGTTGACACCCCATATGATTTGATGACGTGACACACGCTCTATCTCTCTAAAATAATTTGCTTTTGGTATTGACCAATGCTTTATTTGTCGGTGACTACGCTGTACACCTGTTGTTGAATATGCATTGCCTGTGTAGTTTGATTTTGCAAACTTTGAAAAATACGGCGGATCTACTATGGCCAGATCATACTGGTTGTCCTCCATACCAGCAAACGCATCCATACAATCCCTATTGAACAACCGAATCACTAATACCTCCTATGCAAGTGCGGACTCACACCACTGGTCCTCAGCTGCTTGTCTGCCTTCTGACTTATAATCCACTCCGGCAAAAATGCACTCTGCTTTATCTTTACACTGTTCAAACACCAATACGCCAATGCCATCGCCATTGCACTGTCACAGTGACTCTCCACATCCTCTCCAAACCTTAGTATACCTTTCTCGTCTACTGTGATACTACGAAGCTCTGTCATCGTTACATTGTCTATTAACCGTATCGAACCAGTCTGTATACCCTTCTTCAAGTTCTCAAACAACAACGGCTTACTTCTACTCGTTGTCAAAAAGTCTTTCCCTGTATGCGCATCCTTCCAAAACCTATGGAACCCCTGGTACAACAGCTCCTGTATTGTTGCCAACCCATAGTTGTTGCTCTCTACCAACGTCAATGCATTGTTGTACGTAACACTCATATCATATATGTAATCTGCCAGTTGTACTGGACTGACTGTATTCGACCTGTATATACAGACCGGCTGTAAGGTCATTCTAGACACACAAAAGATTACAGCATAATCTCTACCTACACCACCACTAACATCTACTCCAATCGCATATGTATCGTCTGCATTTGGTTTCTCAAAGGTTACCCACTCAACAGGACTAACAGTCAATACATCTACATGCTCAAAATCATCATACGTAAAGTATGTATTCCCAGATATACGATATGCCTCATCCAAGGTCATTGGATACTCACGTACAAACTTCTCCCATCCTAGCTTGCTTATCTTCTCCCTTCTCCATGCAAACTGACCCAGTGTTAGACTGAACTCCTCCTGTAACTTAAGCTCCTCATCTGTCAAGGTAATGGGTATGTCATCCATACAATACTCAGCATGACTAAACCATGGAAAGAACAAGTAGTTCCAATCTGCTTCCCCTATTTGATGTTTATGTACTTCCTTCCATAATGCATCATTGTAATAGTTGGCTGTACTCTCTATGACTAGTTGACCGTCATTCAATGCACTGATTGCAGTAGCCTTAAGCTCTTCTGGATTCTCTGCAAATGCATACTCTGATATGTGTAGCATAGAACACGTCTGAGATCTCAATCCACCTGCCTGCGTTGCTGCTGCTGCTATGATTCTACCACCATCTTTAAAAGATAGCTCTGTTGTATTGTCTGTATCCAGTGGTCTTTTAAGTCCCTCCGGTAGATACTGATAAAACCTTTTGTGTATATGTAACAAGTGTTTAGAACTCGCTATCTTATAGGATAGTATTATTAGTGTTAGTGGTGTTGTTGCTGTATAAGCTTTCCAAAACATGTAGGCACAGACAACTGTAGAAGACCCTATCTGTCTAGGCTTAAGGACTAGTGTATCCCTACCCTCTTGTAAGGCATTGATGATCTCAATCTGTTCTGCATTCAATCGAAGGGGTACAACCTTACCAGACTTGTCTACTATGTTAAGGCGCTGGATAAACTCAAAAGGGTCACTGAATACCCGTGCTATCTGGTTCTGTATTGATTCCATATTTACACCTGGTTGCTTTGACACGAATTGCACAACCCACACGCTATCCAAGATCCTTCTACAAACTTTGGCTCGTAACAACTTGACGTTAAATCAAGTATCTCAGTATCTGAAACACTCTTTAACAACTCCACCTTTGAAGTAAACATGTATGGTGCTTCTACCAATACACCCCAGTCACGTGCTATTGCATTTATCTTGTTTAAGAATCCTATTCTACAATCTACATAGTCTGCATCGTCATCCAATACAGCACCATATTGAATGGTCTCTATTCCTTCACTGTACGCTATGTTAATTGCATGGTTTAGAAATACAGCATTTCGATTCCCTATTACCCTAGCACCCTCCACACCATACCCCATGTCTGAATCTGAAACGATTGGCATACTGACTCTAGACAAACGAATAGACTTTCCATACTTCCTTTTAAGCTTTATGTAAATCCTTTCCACTGCTTCTAACTCAGACCATCTTGCTGCATGATTGTACATGTAATGCAACAACAATACACTGTGACCTTTTGACAATGCATCCAACACCAACAACGTCGAATCTATACCACCTGAATACAATATAATCATAACAACACCACCACTAAAACAATGTCAACTGTCTATCTATGTCTACTATCGTATCACACACTATTCTAGTAGTCTCATAGAACCTTGACATACCACTACCATCTACACTGTCTACACTTGCATAGAAACACTGTCTAACACGTTTACCACTGTTTACCCTGCCTACATGAATATGCTTGTTGTACTGTTTACACACATCCGACAACCCTTGTATATTCGATAGCTTCCAATCAGTAGTCCCACCTACAAAAATACCTTGTATCTCTACCCTATTCAATAAGATATGTACATCTCTGTAATTGTCTTCCTCAGATCCATCCTGTACCACTACCAACAAAGGCACCTTGTATTTAAGTAGTCTAGGCACCCATACATCTAGCATACTTTTAGTTGTCTCCCAGTTGCCTACCATATCCGGTATCGCTACCCAATCACATCCAGTAGCCCAGTTATTCAATAGCTTAAAGAATGCTCTATCATCAAAGTCTTTATTCCTGAGGTAGTACCCATAAGCCCCGTTATCTATTGCATACCCACGCTTTACAATATGGTGTCTATCCTTACCAAATGAACGAATGCACATAGGTGATAACATGTACCGCATACTTGGATATGTACGGTCTATGTAGTCTTGACAGGCTTTATTGGGTAGTGCAGACGTGTATATGTTCATGATGTCCCGTGGTAGGTAGGAAAGAAGGCTAGTATACAAGTCCCATTACACTAGCCGGTGTCTATCCCTCATAGACTAAAGAACAAAGCACCCTGTATAAGGTGTATCATACAAGACACTTAATACTAGAATACAGCAATTGCCCAGTGTATGCAAGGTTAAAAGATGGTAGCAATACAGACCCTATGACCGTTGACCTGCTACCTTGTACGGTCTACAGGGGTATACACACTGTAACACAAAAGGCTTTGTGTACGGACGTATGTAACCCCCTCCGATCCATACTGGCGATAGCATAGACTAAAAATGATAGGGGTTAACTGTTCTTTGACATTGTAGATTTAAATAGAATTACCCATTGACTACCCCCATCCAACCCGCCTAACGATAATGTTACAAATGCAGCATGAGTGATTCGGAGGTTAGGGGCGCTGTAAATGCAGCAATCTGGAACTTGGGATGTTGCAAGCGCAGCAATGCCAATCTGGAATGCTGTAAATGCAACAGCTGCTGTAAATGCAGCAAGCTCTTGACACATATGCAGCAAAGAGGATGCATGCTGAAATTGCAGCAATACACTCTGGTCGATGCTGAGTTTGCAACACGTGGACTTGGGATGCTGCAAAACTAGCAATAGTGTTTCGATGTTTCGTGCTGCATGTGCGTTATTGTTTCGGTTTCGTTTCGTCTTGTTTCGATGTTTCTAGCCACGCCGCGACGCTTGACAAGTCGCCTGGAGTCAACTCGTTTAACTTGGATTCGACCTCTCGATTATGAAGGAGAGCAACAAACTTTGATAAGTCACTACCCGAAAAAGTAACCGACGATCCATCCTGCTTTATCTCATGTTGTGCGAGTTGAATGTACGCCCAAAGCAGACCGGTGATAGATTGTTCGCGGATACATTTTGCTATCTGATTGTGTGGTTTGTTTAAGTAGGTACTAGGACGTTTTGTCATGTGGCCACCTTGGATATGATTGATACGGTATTGATTGAATGTGCAGTGTAGTAACCTGTA
>TARA_R110002020_G_scaffold49341_3_pt1 | contig 10062 bp, 12 predicted proteins | sample TARA_R110002020 | Tara Oceans TARA_R110002020 (sample SAMEA4396489) | marine metagenome | biome: Westerlies Biome; feature: [MES] marine water layer (ENVO:01000295) within the mesopelagic zone...; material: water (ENVO:00002006), including particulate matter (ENVO:01000060) such...
ATCAACTAACTTTTTACCTTCTGCGATTGCAGTTTTTCTATAATCTTTTTCTGCTTTTTCTTCTTTTGCTGTTGCGTCTACAGCGGCCTGTCTTTGCGCTTCTCTTGCATTGGCAACTTTTTGTGTTCTTATATCGTCAAGCTCATCTAGCCTTCCATACTTTTCTACAGCAAGCTCATACTCTAAATCAGCTTGCATTATCATATTTTCAAGTTTTAATCTATCAGCCTCTCGCGTGAAGCCTTGCACTCTTAATTGGTGTTCTCTAAGCTGATTAAACTCTAATTCTAAGTTATCTGTAAGAATATCTTTTTTAAGTGCGGCTTCCTCTGCCTGTATTGCTTTTTGCTCCTCTGCCGCAACCTTGGCAATTTCTTTCTTTTTTGCCTCAGCAGCAATAAGCCCTTCAAGCTCTTTTATTCTTTGGCCTGCAAAGACATCAACCCCAAGAGTAGAATTTCTTTGCCCTTGCGATTGTTGTAGTCTTTTTAATTCTTCTTCATTTGTTTCGCTTATCTTACCAGCCAAAAGACCCATTGCTTTTGCTAAGCCATTAGTTGCAGCAGTAGCAAGTTCAGCCAAACCAGTTTCTTCGGCTATTACTCTATTAAGCTCTATAAAGTTATCTGATAATAAATCTGTTGCAGCAGATAAGCCTCCACCAGTACCAGCACCACCAACCTGTTCTTCAAGTGTTTTTACAATTATAGATTGAGCTTCAAATAGCTTACCGCTTTCCTGTAAAAGTTTAATTTTTTTTGTTTCTTCGTCAGAAAATGAAATACCAGCCCTTGTTAAAGCTGTTAAATTCCTCGATGGGTCTTCTAATGCCTTACCTAATTGTTTTGCGCCAGATACAGCAGTAGTTCCCATTACACCTGCAATATCCTGAGTAAGACCTATAGCTGATTTAAAGGTATCTCCAGAAATGCTTTTAAATGTTAAAAGAACACCTTGAGCGTCACGAATATCTTTTGCAGAAGCTAAAGTGCCTCTAGATATTTCCTCAGCCATTGCATTAAGCTCGTTAGCCGTAAATCCAGCAGTAAATCCTGTAGATTTAGTAAGAGCTTCGAGTTTAAACATTTGCTGTTCAAACGACTGAAATATAGCTAATGAGTTTTGTGCTGCAAAGCCAAGACCAGCAATACCAGCTCCAAGAGCTAGACCGCCAGCACCAACTCTAGTCAAACCTGTTGCTATAAAGGATAATCGACCAGATAGACCGTTTAATGGCCCTTGCAATGCTGCTGTTGCGGTAGAGGCGTTTCTAAAAGAATCAGCCATCTTATTAGTGGCTTTTCCAGTTTTCTTTGTTCCTTCGCCAACTTTAGGGATTTGTTTGGAAGTTTTTCCAGCAGCCTTAGTTAAAGCGTCAAGCTCTTTCTGAGCATTCTTTAATTGCTCAGTGTTAGCTTCAAATATCAGTCTTGCAATTGTGTCTGCCATTGTTTTAGCCTTTCCTGATCTAAGCCTAAAATGGCATCAACTTGCCATCTATCTAGTTTTTCGTCATATAACGTGCAGTAAGCCAATATATCTGTTAAGGATATATTTTCTACCCCTTTAGATATTAAACAATAAGCGTCCCAAACTGGTAATAGATGATCTTCTAAGTATGGCTGCTTTTGTAGCTCTTGAGGTCGCTTACCGCTAATTCTTTCTATAGCTTGCCACTGCTCAATCCTAGTAGACTTACTACCTTTGGTTTTGCCATTAGCAAAAAACACCCATCTGCCAAACTCGATTATTTTTTCGGCTTGGCTTTTATAAAATTTTCTCTATCACCAATAAAGCGATCAACCTGATCTTTCACATAAGGTGCTTTAACATATAGCTCTTTGCACAGCTTTTTACTAAACTTTTCATCTGTTCCGCGCCAACTAATAGTTGTAGCAACAAGACCGTCAATAAGTAAATCTTCATCATCAAAATCTTTACCTTTACGATAAGCCTCAAGATATTTTTTTTGCTGTATTTTTGTCTGCTCTCTAAATACTTTAGAGTCAAGACCTGCAACGGTAATAAAAAAACCTGTTGGCTCGCCTTGCTCACTTAATATCTCTACTTCAGAGCCAGCATCGTGTAAATCAGTTGTGTAAAGTTCACTTACTTTCATAAATCACCCTTTTTTAGTTAAATAAAGCCCCGCCCTGCGAGGCTATCCAGTATTACGATAAATCTGTATCAATTACTAATGCAGATGTATTGTTGCTGTCTTTGTAGATTGCTGTGAACTCCATAGAGACACTTACAAGACCTTCGCCACCAACTTCAACAGCACCAGTAGTATAGACTACTTCAGCCATAGTAAAGCTAATACCAGTAGAGCCTGAGCCGCAAGTAACAACAATAGCTTCTTTAGTGTTAGCAACAAACTTCTCAAGCTGCGCTGCACCAGCAGTAGTATCAAAGTGAGCAGTTAATGAGCCAGTTACTCGGCATTTACCGATACCGCCTTGTTGAGCTAAGTTAGAGCCTACTTTGTTAGTAGTAGCTAAACCGTTATCAATGTTCAAAGAAAAGTCAGTGATAATCGCAGTAGACGAGCCGCCTAAAGTAATAGCAACATCGCTTGAGTGGTATGGGTTATTAGCATCAGTGTAATCAGCCTCAGTACCGTCAAACTCAGCATTCTCAGTGGTCATAGTTGAGCCGATAAGACCGAACGTACATTCTACTAAGCCGTCAGCAGGAACAGTCATCGAGAACGTGTTGTACTCCATACCAACGTACTTGTGCACATTGTCATTAACAGAAGCTAGATCAACGAAAGCCTGTTGAATTGAATAAGACTGACGAACTAAACCAATGTTCATTACGCCACCTGATAAAGCGTCATCGCCTACAATAGCTCGCAAGCCTTCGACATAAGCTGGCTGGTTAGATAAATCAAAAGAAATATCACCAGTAACAGAGTGAGCACCCATAATTACGTCTTGAACTTCACGATCACCAGTAATAACCGCAGATTCGTGGTTAGTCTTAGCTAACGATAAAGATACAGACTTAAAAGGAATGACAGAGTAGTTGCCAGCAGGAGCTGTTCCGTAAGCTGACTCCTCTTTGATACTTAGTTTTACATTTTGACCACTTTGGATAGCCATTTAATTAACTCCTCGCGGGCGTAACCGCATAATAAGATACATCTATATTTCTAACAAAAAATGCACCATCTCTGCGCCCAACGCCTAATGATACGTTCAAAATTCTAACGGTAGTACCACTGTGGGTCAAAACCGTACCTCGTTTAAATGTGTTAGCTATTGAATCCATATCAGTTTCAAATGCACCAATGCCAACTTCATTAAAATAATCTATCTGGAATATGCCCTGATGATAATCTGTACCATTTGCGCCAAGCGATAAGGTAGTAGTATCAGCAGGTAACAAAGTTCCTCTAATCCATTTTATACCAGCAGTTCCTTTATCAAAAGTAGATAAATCAACTTCTTGATTCTCAAAGACTCTATTGGTAAATCCTAAAGAGGATAAGCCATCAAACTTATTTTCTAGGGCTACCCTAATGTTTCTATAGTCTCTAGCATTATCGCTCATTTAAAATCCTTAACAGCATTCATCATAGCTCTACGCATCATACCTGCTGGAGCTTGACCACTAGCACCAAACTCAATTCGTTCTGCGTATTTTAAGCTGTTTGCAAAGTAAATAGACTCACCTATTTTACTTTTATTTATCTTACTTGTTACACGATCTGCGCTATCAAGGCTATCTCTACCAGAGGTATCTGGGCTTCTTCCAGTGTCAGATGAAGAAGGTGAAACAAAACTTGCATACCAACTGTTTTTTAATTTACCCGTGTCTATTGGTGTTTTATCAACAGTCTCAACCATAACTTGATGCACAACTTTTTTTACGGTTTTTTGTGCATCTTTAAGTGCGATCTTTGTGTAAGCCTTAACTTCTGAGTCTAAGCTCATAATAAATTACCGTAGTCGCTGGCTGCACTGGGTTAATCTCTACAACTCTTAATTTTTCAGAGTTAATTGTTGCTGTATCACCAATCTTAGGTGGTGTTGAAGTATACGCAACGGCTGGAATCTCGATAATCTGTGTAGTGTTATCGCTTTCTTCAGCCTTACTCTCATTGAATAAAACTACTTTAGCAGTGTATGTCGTTTGGTTTGTGCTACTCATACCCGAAGATGGGTTGTAGCTTCCACGACTGAAACGCGAGAAGGTTACAGACTGACCGAAATCAGTGAGTATTCTATCTGCTGTACTTGCTAATGGTGCATAGTCAAAGGCCATTATGCCCTCACAACCCTCATAGGGTTTTTAATTAGCTTTCTAAGCGCCTGAGAGGCCGCTGGTAGCAAAGTACGATCTGCGCTAGAGTTCTTATACTCTACTTCAATCTCGCCTATCTTCTCTTTCACAGTCTCTCTGGAGATGGGGTCGTTAATACCAAAACCCTGCTCAAAGCCATAAGCTAATTCATAAATCGCAATTAGCACTTCATTAGGTATTTCATTGTTATCTTTCCCAAAGCCGTCAATAACAATCCCACTACGAGGCCATTGCATTGATTGTGCTTCGGTTGCTTTAAGCCCTATGAAAGGTAGGGACTCAAAATAATCTGTAGCTCGCAGAATATATGCTTCTGCTTGAGCGTCACTTATATCTGCTCTGCTTGTGTATCTTGCATTTAGATAGGTGTCGTAATTGGCAACAGTAACATAGCTGTTAGCAGTTGTTGATTGCGAACCTGTTTCTACTGTTAAAGCCATTTCATCACCTTAAAAAAATGGCCGACCTGCAAGGGAAAGGGAGGGAAACCCAAGCAAGCCGACCAAAGCACTACGAACTTACTGGTAAATGTTACCGATGAAGTCAGATTTCCAAGCTTTAACGCCCCAACAAGCGGCAACTTCGATCATAGACTTACGGTAGCCTTTGTAGATGCGTACTTCGAATACTAGACCTGAAACTGGGTCTTGTACAAGAATTGCATCATCAGCAGCATCACCAACAGACGGTAAAGCAGGTGCTCGCATACCAAGCTCAAGAGCGCGGCGATGGAACATAAGGTTAGACTGATAAGAAGCTACACGAGTAACTACGTCATCGTCATCTGCTTGAGTCAAGATACCTTTAGAACCGTTGATGATAATGTTACCACCAGCAGCGCCAGAAGCAGTTTGAGCGTCAGAAGAAACAACATAACCAGAAGTAGTGTCACCAGCGTTAGTGATGATGTCACCATTCAAGATAGTACCGCCAGCACCTGCGTCAACAGTTAAAGTAGTCTCACCAACAACTTCGTTTGAACCATTGTTGATTGCCCAAGCAGCTTCAGTACCAGCAGTGTGAAGTGCAGACTGGCTAGACTCACGAACGCTTGCACCGAACAAGTTAGCTAAAGTGCCATTGTTACGGAAGTCAGCAGTACCAGCGTGGTCAGCGAAAGCGTTAGTACGGCTTGCGCGGAAAGAACCACCAGCTTGAGTGTTCAATACAACTGAAACGTCATCAGTAGGCATACCATTGTCTACAAGTAAGCGGCGCATTTTAGCAGCTTGCTCAAGACCAGTAGTAGTTGATGAGAACGCAAATGGGTCAGTACCAACAGTACCTAAAGCGCGTGAAGCATTGTTTTTAGCTTCAACGAAAAGATCGCTTTCCATTTGGTTAGCTAACTTACGCATTGCTTGTTGAACTAAGTCACCGTAAACAGTTTCGTAAGTACCAGCGTTACGCAATTGAAGCTCTTTCTCAGCACCCATTGGGATTTGGATAGCTTTAGCGTTAGTTAGTTGGAAAGTAGAAGCAGTTACAGTTTGATCTGAACCTTCAGGTACAGACATAAGACCGTTAGAGATGTCTACAAAAGCAGGTGCTTCAGAAGTTACAGCAGCTTTGATGGTGTCACCAACAGCAGCACGAGTGCTATCAGCATTCATAGTTACAGAAGGGATAAAGCCTACAGCTTCACGGCCTACAGTGTCAGCAGCGACATAGATGTCGTTTGCTAAGTTTGTTAAAGTTAAATCATTAGCCATTAGAATGGTTCTCCAAAAGAGTAATTAAATTATTTTGCCGCCAGATTTAACGAAAGACATTCTTTTCCGACTGTCCATTGCATCAAAATCCGCACGACTTACTTGTTTGGTATCCCCAGCCCCGCTGCTTCCACCTGTTGCGCCGCCCCCAGCAGCTTGTGACCCGTCAACTAGAAACGGGTATTCCGCTTTAATTGATTGTGTCAATTCTTCTACGCTACTAACGGTTAAGTTACCATTAGTATCTAAAACTCGTACCTCACCATCTACTAAAGATAGACGAGAGGATATTTGCTGCGACAACAAGTTGGCTCTGGCTGTATCCTTTGTAAGCGATGCGGCAACTCTACCTGCCTGACCTTCCACCTGTTGCTGCTGTAAATTAGCCTTTAAAGTCGCTAACTCGTCAGCCGCCTTCTGTCGCTCTGACTCAGAACTGTTGTATAACTGTTCAAAGTCGTTTGCCTTCCGCAGCTTTTCAGCCGTTTCTAGCCTTGATAGTTCTTCCGCTTCGAGAGCCTTTTGCTGTACCGTTTTCTTTTCGGTTAGCAATTCGTCAATCTTACGCTTCAAACCACTTACATCTTCTTTCGGTACACCGTCTACATTCAATGTATAGCCATCTTCGCCCTGCGAATATAACCCCTTAACTGAATCGTCTAACGTATCGAAACTTTCTTCACTCACTTTGTATTGAATAGTCATCTATAACCCCTAGTTATAAAAATGTCGTCACCCTGTGACAATTAGTTCTATATATCACTCTCATCTTGAGATGTCAAAGACTCTTGATCTTCTTCATCTAATTCAGGCTCTATTTCAGGTTCTTCTGGAATTTTCGCCATTTCTGCCGCTAGTTCAGCGTCAATATCTTCATTACTGCGACCGTCTTTAACAATGCCTTGCTGTCGAGCAAGTTCTTGCATATCAGACTTAGCAATAAGGTTGCCTTCGTTCAATTGCATAGCCGCCATAAGCATTTGTGGGTCTGCAACATCATCGAAGAACTTAGTATTTAGAATAAAGGTTGATTCTTCATCTGCACCCATAAACATACCGCACCATTCGATGCAGGTCTTGATACCTTCGGACACATTATCCGCAATGGTAGTTAGGATAGAAGTTTCGCCAGCTTGCTCGATTAAACTTTGGGTTGCTGTCTTAGCTGCGCCGATTTCAATCATTCTTGCGCCAAGTTTTCGCATCTGTTCTTCTTTGCGAGCCATAAGTTTGTCAGCTAGCTGGTTTTCAGAAGCCTGTACAACAGAAAAGCCACCAGAGTCACCTAAGAAGTGACCAGCCATAGAGCCAACGGTAATTCCGTTAGGGTTAGCCTCTTGGAACTGGCTTAAAGACATAGTTGATGACACGCCAAGCGTTAATTGGCCGTGAACAAAGCAGTTTTCTTCTAAATCGGCTGAGTTTCGGAAATGTGCAATGTTAATGTAAGCAATATCACCGAGTGGCGGTACGTCAACAGTGGTGTCGTTATTTTCTGAGCCAATAATAAATAAAGGGATAAAATCAAACGTAGTTCCATCGGCTTTTGTCGGGGTATACTCTTTAGTTATATTCTCGTCATCTCGATATACCTGTTGGGTATATACACCCTTTCTTAAACGTAGAACTCGGTACTGTTTCTGTGGTTCGTATCCAAACTCATCTTCATCTGCGTCATATTCTTCGCAAAGTACGGCAAGAGTTAGGATTTTCTGTCCATTAATGACTTCTACGCGCCAATTAATGAAGTTTTCAGCGGTATAGCGGTTGATTGTGGCTTTTGGAGATAATCTATCAAACTCTTCTAGTGATAAACCCGATTCTACTTCGGGATAGTCAACTAATAGGCAGTGACGACCTTTTCCGATGACTTCACCAGCTACATCTTTGGCTAAACTTGTTAAAGACTCGCCAGCACCGTCAGAGTTGTTTTTTAGGTACTCAACTTCAGAGGGAAGTATACATTCAGGCCCATTTCTGAAAATTGCGCCTGCTAAACCTTCTTTAGTCTTACCAGTGAAGTTTACAAAGACAGCTCGCTCTAAATAATTGATGTAACGAGTGTCAACTTGGCTCACGCCTTCCATTGGTGGTAAGTATTTGGTGTTAGCTTGTTTTATGGCACGTTGACCTTCACAACAGTCCTCGATCATTTGCCATTCTTTAAGGTAGGTACGATATTCTGGGTTTTGTAGGTCAACACTCATAATTAGATCACAAATCTGAACGGCACAGCCGCTATAGGTTTAATAATAGGTAGTTCGTGGGCAATAGGATAAGTCGCAGCGTCTATTAAGTGATCTAAACCACTCGTTTTATCGGGGACACCGTTATTATCATACGTCAACTGCTCTAAACTACTTGACAATTCAGGACATTGCTCCGAATTTACCATAACTTGCAGTGAATCAAAAGCTGCGTTTGCAGCCATCACTCGATCTTTGATAAAAGGGTTCTTTTTGGGTGCTCTACACTCAAATCCAGCCGCTTCTAAGAGAGTTATGTCGGAGATACTTGCGTTCACTGTTTTTCTACTTGCGCCAGAGGCATCTGGGTAGATAGCAATGTTGTGGTCGGGAAATTTAGTTTTCAAAGTGTGAATCATAGTCGGGGTATCGTAGATTCCCGTCAATTCTTTAACTGCGTGATAAACACCTTCACGATAAACGAATACGACAGCAGACATATTGGTTACGTTGAAATCCATTCCGACCATTAGGAAATCAAAGCGCGTAATAACCTCTTCGCTCTCATTTTTATCACGGTTGTAACCGTTATATACCGTTCCTTGGGTTAAGTTGACGAATTCACCGTTAAGATAGGCAGATAAGAGGTTGCTAGGGTAAATAGCCTTTAAGTTATCCACATAATCGGCAGGAAGGTGAGGATTCGATGTTGTTGGGGCTTGGATTAGCTCAAAGCCTTCTCTGGGGTCTTTTTTCCAGTATTTATAGACAAACTTGAAGCCTTCAGGCGTAGTGGTCACTCCGATTGTATTGGGTTCGCCACTGGGTTTGATCTCACGGTTACGAGCCATTATTGCGCGGAATGCAGCCGCAGCCTCAGATTCTTTGAGGGTGTCTAATTCGTCAATATCGGCATCGGCGTGTGCGTAACCGATGATTCTGTTGACGTTTTCCATAGATCGGAAGATGATTTTGCCGTAATTACCTAGATCAATGTAGTTAAGGGGTGATTTATGGAGTTTATAGGGTATTTTGAGTTCGGTGAGGAGTTCCTCGAAGCGAGGCCACGCAATCATACGAATCAAATCGTAGGTAGGCTCGTAGAAACCCCTATTGGTGCTAGGGTTTCGGAGTTTACCGATGATGCAACGCTGCACCGCAGCCTCTGTCTTTCCCGCCCCGAAGCCAGCAACTAACGCTGGGAACTTCGCCTTGGTATTGATATAATCGAACTGCGGTTTGGTTGGTACTAACTTAGCCATAAAGCTCCCAAATACCCCGAAGGGGAGAAATTTTTTTTAGGTTATTCTGGAGCTACGATTTCGATATTTATGGGTTCAATACGCGATTGTTGGTCAATATCCATCTTATCGGTCTGACCTAATAGGTTTTTACCTAAGAATATCGCTAATTGGGTGTTTCCATCCATAGCCATCTCTAGTTGTTTGCGTCTAAGCCCTTTAATGGCTTCAAAGCGACCTCTATCAATGGCAGCCTTGAAATCGGGGTTATTTCTATACCTATCCTCTATAACATCTTCGGAACAGTTAAAGAACTTACCCAACTCTATGAAGCTACAGTATGAACGAGATAACTCTTCTACCTCTACTAAGTCAAATTCAATCATAGGTCTGCCGCGTTTACGATCTGTCATCTCAATTATCCATTAAAAATTTATGTGGTGTATTATCGCGCCGTCTATATAAATCCCATTCGGTGCACCCCCCCTTCCTACAGCTAGCAGTACCCGTGAGGCTTTGTATGCGCGCATATACGGGAGAATATCGGGCAAGCAATACGATTAGGTCAGTATATAGGGAAATAGCTTAGAAAGGCAATGGCGCGTTATAGTT
>TARA_R110002020_G_scaffold193468_11_pt1 | contig 10061 bp, 10 predicted proteins | sample TARA_R110002020 | Tara Oceans TARA_R110002020 (sample SAMEA4396489) | marine metagenome | biome: Westerlies Biome; feature: [MES] marine water layer (ENVO:01000295) within the mesopelagic zone...; material: water (ENVO:00002006), including particulate matter (ENVO:01000060)...
TAAAGTTAAAGTCTGCATTTGTGAGATAGTTTGTCGAAACAGCGACTCGTTCTGCACTTGGAATCAAGTCGTATCCAGGAGTTGCTAAAACACTCATTTTATTTCAATTTTAAATTAATAATTTATTTCCTTTTTCTAATTCGCAACCTGTTACCATCACTGGTAGCAGACATTGCTTTAATTGACAACCCACCCTTACTAGATATTTCTGGAGCTTTTTTAGTCGAATAGTCAATATTCTTTGTCGATTTCGCATCTGCTGTTACAGCATCTGCTTTGCCTTTCTCATAAAAAAACTTCGCAAACTTATCTGGGTAGTTTGCTATTGCTAACGCTTTGTGAAACCCCTTATGGTTATTAATTTCCCCTGAGTCATCCAAATACTTCTTTACCCAATGGGTAATATCACTATTTGATTTTCTCAGCTCATCAACACCAGCTGGAGTGTACGAAAGGGTTTGGTCATCAATCTTAAAATCAAAACCTTTGAAATCTTCATTAATTACCTCTTTTACTTTTTTCAAATAAATCTCTCTATTTGAAGCTATCCTCTCCTCTTTAACTTTAGCTTCTTGTAGCTTCGTCTTGAACTCAGCCATTTCTTTTTCAGCTTCAGGATCAACTACCTTACTTGACTCAAGTGGTACTTTATATTGCTCCTTTTGCTCATCAAGAAATTTCCTAGCACTAGACAATGCTTTCTTTTTTGCTAATTTCTTTTTCTTAATTTCTTTTTCATCATCTAAATCTTCATCATATTCAAACTCTTCTAACATATCTTGTATGTCTTCAGGATCTAAATACTCATCAGTTGACTTAAAGTAATTAGCTAAAAGCTCGTTTGGATCTGCCTTATCAAAGTCTCTGTTTAATTTAACAAAGTCTTCAATAGACCTTCCAGTTTCTTTTTTGTACTTAAAGTAAGCTGCAACATCTTCAGGTAAATCCTCAGCGTTGCTTCTTTCTTCAAATAACTGGTCTAGAGAATCTATCTCTTTACCATATCTTTTCCCAATATATGAAAGAACGTCTCCATCAGTTAATGATGGCTTTTCTTCTTTTACTGGCTCTTCTGTTGTTGCTTGAGCTTCAACATTAGGAGTCTCAGTTTCTTTTTTCTCACTTGTTTCCCCATCCACAAATTGTGACTCATGCTTTTCTAGTAGTTCTTTTTCTATCTCTTGAGTAGACTTTTGTTCTACTTCGTCAAGCACTCTTACTTTTAATTCTGCCATTTGATTTTATTTAATTAAAGTTGTTTTACAAAATTACATAATTTATTAATACCAAAAAACCCTACTTTATCTTGGCTCAAATTCAGCTAAGTCAAAGCCATCCAATGAATCTTCATTAGACTCAAAGCTTTGAGGTGGTAAATTATTTCTTCTTTGATTAATCAGCTGCGACTGTTGTGTGTTAGCTTGATCAATTCTTTTCCCTTTGGCTTCTTCTCTTTGAGTTTCTCTTTGTTGAATAGCATTCTCAGAAATATCTCTGAGTTGTTGCTGGTACTTAAACTCTTCAGCCATTAATAGTTTCTTTAGCTCAGCTTCTTTAGATAGCTTTTGCATCTCCAATCCTTTTTCAGCCTGGATGACAGCTATTTTGGATTTAGCCTCCATCTCTATTTTAGCCATTTCTGTTTGAGATTTCATCTGTTGTGCTTGAAGTTGAGTCTGAGACTGAACCTGTTGCATCTGCATTTGTTGTTGCTGGTCCTGTTCAGCTTTTTCTTTACGCTTCAGTTTTAATAACTGATTAGCTAGCTTAATATTTTTAACCTCTCTAATATCAATGGCATCTTCTAAATTGATGTCATTCTTAGAAAGAGCCATTTGAATATTGTTCTCCAACATTTGTTTTTGAACCTCATCTGGAGAAACTTCAATACTAATTCCAAAGTCATAAAGATAAAGATCTTTAATGTCTTCTAAAATACTAAGGTTGTATTTGCCAATTTTGTTAGCAAACTCTTCTCTAAACTCTCCATGTTCTAGAATATCAGAAATCCTATAAGATAATCCTTGTGCTAGTTTTCTTACCATATATAAACTAGAATCCAAAATATGCCTGGTTGCTGTGTTGGAATTTAAAGCTGCTAACTTTTGAACACCCACCAGGGAGTCTTGGTGTGGCGTACTTGCGTCTCTCGCCTCATTTAAGCCTGTTACAGCTCGTATCATGTCTAAATAATGGTTATAGTTCTGAATAAGCATTTGCATCTTGCCTGTGCCATTATTAGAATTTAGTTGAGTGATAGGCATTTTAGCCTGGTTAAAGTCACCATCCTGAGTATAGCTTCTACCAATTACACTACCAGTTTGGAAGTATAATCGCAATGCGTCTTCTGGATTATACGCCTGTCCAGTTCCTAAGTCTACCTCATTCAATCCATCAGCATCTATATATACACCATCTGGAACAACCCTAGAAACTACTTGTTGCAGTTTAAGGTGAGTAATCTGAATCAAATCAGCAAATGGTATCATCCTAGAAACTAACGACTCAATATTTCCTTTATACATTCTAGGAGCTACAGCTACATATTCTGGTAAAGCAAATTGAGAAGCTGATTTTGGTCTAACCATATTTTTAGCCATCTCCCATTTAAGCATGATGTTTGTTCCCATTACCATTACTCCTTCATACCACACTTCAATAGTTTTCTCTACCTTTTCAAAGTTGCCTTCTTCCATTATCTCTTCAGGAGGATTAAATGTATCTTCTTTTTCAATTACTCTTTCCCCACCATTATCCAACTTCTTCTTTTTATGAACAAATTTTTGAGTAGTCTTATAATTAAAATATAACAGAGTTGCAGTATCTCTAGCAAATATGCTATTCTGATACCATTGAGCCACATTAAAATAATCATACCATGTTTGGCTATATTTTGCTATTTCTTCTAAATCATCATTAGTTAAAGTGGGATCTATCTGCATTAATTCAGTTACTGCTACAGTTTTAATTTCACCCCAATAAAAACAATCCTTTAAAAAAGGATCTTCTGTGTAACTATAAACCATATTGGCAGGATCAACATACTCTACTTTTACGCCTGCTCCTGGCAGGAAGTGTTGCTTAGCTGCTGCAATACCTATAACCATTAGGTCATAATCTAATCTTTTTCTTAAATCCTGATATTCGTTTTCTTCCAATAAAGTATTTATTCCAATCTCTTCAGCTATTTCAATGGCTGGCTTGTAGTTCATTTGCATATACAAGCTTAACCCAGCTTCATCTTCAGGGAGTTCGTCTGGGTTCATAGTGAAAGTATCTACTCCAAATGTGCCTTGTAGCTCTTGTAGAAAATCTTTGCTTAACATCTGTCTTTCAATATTCTCCTGGAATTGATTCTTTTTTTCTGAAGACAATGCATCTTGTGCTTGACATTTAACTTCAAACAAACGATCAGACATACCATTAACTACTATATCTACAAACTTAGGAAGGATAGGAACAGGTGTCCAGTCTAAATTTAAGTAAGACAAGTCTCCATCAATAGCTAACTCGTTTTTATATTTAGCTACAGACTGCTCGCCTCTAGCATAAACTCTACGCCTATAGAATTCATTCCACTGGTTATAAAACCTACACTGGTTTCCATCTTTACGAAACCACTCATACTGAATAGCTTGTCCAATCTGTAAACCATACTCCCATGTTTTTTTCTCACTATCTGAGACATATTGGCTTGGAAAGCCATTTGGCGTTATTTGAATACTTATCTGTTCCATTATCTAATCAATTCACTTCGATTACCATTATTATTATATCTTGCAAAGTTAACTCTTATTTTTGACTGTTTCTCACCCTGTGGTTGGTACAAGTGTCGCTGGTTAGCCATGATAGCTAAACCAGAGCTTATACTGGCATCATATTTAGTTCTATTATTAACATCAAACTTTGCCCAGTCTTCTAAGGTTCTAGTAAAATACATAGAACCCATTTCTGTTTCATTTCTAAAAACTCCTTCTAAATCCATGCCTACATACTTTTCAATATATGACTCTATTGCAGCTGCATGAGATTGCTTAACATCTTCAGAACTATTAGGAATGCCTCCTAACTCTCGTTCTGTGACAGAAAGCTTTGTTTTATGTTTGTCTGGTCTATTCATACAATATTGCCTATACCCCCTATTTTTAAAGTGATATAGCAGTCTTGGTTTGTTATTCTCTACTAAAATAGGCATTCCATAGAATATACAAGCCATTAATACTTCTTCAAAAAAGATTTCTGCTGTTTGTGGTCTAGCCACATATTGAAGAAAGAACTCATTACTAGGAGCATCATCTACAGTAAACTTAGTCATACCATGCAGTGCTCCATTAGAACCTCCTCCTCCAACTGTTCCAGAAATATCATAGCTATCACAACCAAAAGATCCAATGTGTTCATTCCCAGGATACTTCTTTCCCTGGCGTGTTACAACTCTATTTTGTAATTGTCTATGAGGCATCCAGGTCACCAAGAATCTACCTTTGGGATCAGGACTCCAAATTACTTTACTATCCTTTACCCCATCCTGCCAGTAAAACTTTCCTCTTGTTAAGAAATGTTCTGGGATTAGTGTGTCATTATAATCTATTTGCTGATAGATTTTAGTGAGATTAAATAAAGAAGATTTGCTTTCGTCTCTGAATGCATGAGATTCAGTTCTAGGAAACTGACGATAAAATTCATTTAGTGCATCAGAATCTCTTTTTAAAGAAGACACTTCATTTTCCCAATAGTTTATTGCTCCCTGGTATATGTTCTCTCCATCTACACCTACTATATAAGACTCTGGATTTTTAAAAACAGGCATCCCATATCTATCAATAAATCCTTCCATATTCCATTCCATAGGAATAAATAGGTTATAAAGTCCACTCTTAGTCTGACCATTAGCATTCCTAGTCTCTAAGCTAGAGTCAAAGTATAATTTCTTAAAGTTATCTCCCCCTTTGTTTAAAGCGTTACAAGTTGATCCCATCATACACTTGCCTATAACCTTACTTCCTAACCTTAAACAGGTTTTAGTTACTCGCCAATTGTTTAGTATATTGTCTGGTCTGGACCATTTGCCACTCTCGTCATGAATTAAGAGCAAAAGTTTTTCTCCATCATAACTATTATCTGCTGTGTTTTTCCAGTCAATAGTGGTATCTAACCCATCTATCTCAGCTGCAGCCACATCATACATATTCTTTTTAGTAATCTTGCTGGCAGGAACTCTATAGGCTAATTCTGTTTTTGGTTTATCCATTCCATCCTGTACAGGTTTAAAAAAGAAAGGATAGTTATTAGATATAGGAACAATCTTATCAGTAAACATTTTTTTAGCATCTGCTCCTGTCTTAGACAACACTCCCACTCGTGAATCTTTAGCTAGTGTTCCTGTGTTAACTGATTCTGACGATCCCATAAAAGAGAATCCTGAACGCCTTATTTTTAAGTAACACATTCCAAACGATCTTTTATCAGCTCTACAGGCTTCCCAGAAAATATAAAAAAGCCTATTGGCTTCCCTAAAATCTGGCATTCCTACATCAATCTTGGTCCATTGTAAATACATATAATGAGCACCAGTTATGTAAGTTGGTTTGCCATTGTTATAAAACCAGAATCCATTGTCTCTTCGATCAAACTCTTCTTCAATATAGTCTACCCATTTTGCTTTAAATGGTGCAGGCATTTCATTCCATTGAAATATACTCTTGATTCTACTAAGTTCTTTGGGATAAGAAAAAGGCTGCCAATATTGCTTAGCTGAATCTTTATCAGCTTTAAATGGGGATTTTGGTGCAACTGGCAACCCAATCTTTAAATTGTTAATTAAATAAATATCTCCTAGCGTTCCATCTGTAGAGATAATGACGATATCATACTTCTCATTATATCCATACTCCCAGCTTTTCTTTTTGTTTTTATTGGACAAAACTGACTTGGGTACTACGCCCTGGATAATTCTATATAATCTATTTTGATCGTCTTTCTGCAAATCCCTGAGTTACGTTATTAGTTTTAGTGTCAGCTAATTCAATGTTTTCTTTTTCAGCTTCTATTCTATTTAAAATTTCAAAAGCATCTTGAATAGCCAACTTCTTTGTAGCTGCAGCGTTTTTAAGTCTGTCAGCTGCTAATTCGTCTTCAGGATCAGGTTTAATGATCTTCTCTTTAGCCACCTTTATTAATTGTTGGACTGCTTCATAGCCTGCTTCTATTATCTTTAATTTGATTTCATTAGATTTATTCATAATGTCATTGTTATGTTTCTGGTATACATCCTGTATAACTTCTCCCCATCAATATGAAATTCATATTCACTCTCTGGCTCAAAGCATACCAATGTTCCATTATGTATGCCTAGATTTTCTAGGTCTTTATTATTATATTTCATTATTCCCATCAGTCCTTCTTCACTTCCTGGTTTGTGAATGAAATAATCTTGCTTAATATCTATAGGCTTGACAAAGCAATTCTGAGAATGACACTTCCATTCTCCATTATGTTTATAGGCGTAAAATTGTGTTTCATCAATAAAAAAAGTGTTGTCTTTTAAAAAGCTCTTCCCACTCTTTTGTCTGCCTCGCATATCATATTGTATCTTAAAAACATTATGATGAACTACTACAGTGTCTCCTACTGAAACTTCTCCTTTATAATCAATAGGAGTAGATATTACTTTCGCCATTCTATTAGAAAACTTAAAATCTTCTTGAGAAGTGCTAGTAATAAACTCAACATCCCCAATATTAGTAGTGTTATCATACCTTTTGTGGTTTACAGGTTCTACTATAAAATAAAAAGGAGACCTCATTTTAAAAGTTTATATTATATTCAATAGAGACTGGCATCTGTGGTCCAAACTCTTTCCATAAATAAACCTCCCTTTCTTTTATTATAAAGATTTTAAAAGAATTCTTTCTTTCATCTTTCTTTATGCAATGTATTCTATACCTGCTTCCTAATACTTCCTGGTCTACAATATAGTGCATAGCACTAGATTTATAGTCAGCTCCCACTGAGATTTTTCTAATATCATCCATTAGATTTGATTTAATTTACTATGGGTATACTATTGCCAAGATTGCAGGACCTCCTGCTCCTATGGCTGGTAGTGGTGCTCCCCCAGCTCCCATAATCGCTGTTGGATCTACACTATAAATGTCTCCAGGATTTAGTCCTGCTGCTAACGCTGCACCATTATCTGGAAAAACATGAGCACCTGCTGCTGTAGTTAAAGTTGCCCAAAGAGCTATATTCATAACTTCCAGTCCAGCTGGCGTAGTGGCTGCTGTTGAGCCTGAGCCTAAAGCTATACAATTATCGCCTGCATTTGAAGGACCTCCTATAGCAGTTCCTCCACTTCCAGCGACAGCTGTATACCCCACTGCTGTAGCATTGGCTGTATTATTGGTTTGTACATCAGAGGCAGCACCAAGTGTTACGTTTTTATTACCTACAGTAAGAGTGTTTGAAGCTCTCCAACCAAGTCCACTATTTTCAGATCCTCGAACTGCTCTTCCTGCTTGATCGCCTACAAATGAATTGGCATTAGATATGTTTCCTCCAAGATCCATAGTCTCTCTACCCACACACACATTAGCTTCACCAGTAACAATCGACCTTCCAGCATTATAACCAACCATAGTGTTTCCAGCAGCACTTGTCGATGCACTTAATGCTCCAGATCCTACAGCTGTATTTTCTATTGATAATATATTGTTTACTCCTGACAAGGCTTTATCTCCAATCGCAGTGTTGTTATCTCCTACAGAATTAGGAACAGCACCTGATAAAGCATTCGATCCAACTGCAGTATTAAATTGACCTCCTCTATTTCCTGCTAAAGCTCTGAAACCAACCCCAGTGTTCTCGCCACCAGTAAGAGTTTCTTCCAGTGCTCCTAGTCCAAGAGCAGTATTAAATGATGATCCTATTAATGGCTGAGATAATGAATCTTGTCCATAAGATAAGTTAAGGTCTCCATATGGATGTGTTCCAGCCATATAATATAAACCATTCTGTAAAGTGTTAGTTAAGCTTGGTGCAGCTTTACCTATTCTTATATCTGGTCCTACACCTGCAGTTATATCAACAGCGATTTTATCTGTGGCAGTAGCAACACCAGCTCCATCTCCTGCAAATATATTAGAAGTAGGCAGCGTCAATAAACTTGAAACTGTCTTCCAGGCTAGTGGATTTCCTGGTCCATCTGAACCCAGAACCTCACCAGCTGCTCCTGCAACACCATCTAATGTAATACCATTATTAGCAGCAAAGTTGTGTATACTAAGTGAATCAATTCCTGAGTTGGCAGTTAAATTAATTTTCGATCCTGCACTGAACGCCCATATATCAATGTCTCCATCAATAGGTCCTAAATCTAAACCTGTAGGTCTGTTAGGATATGTGCCTCCAATTGTAATTAACCCTACTGACGCATTAATAATAATGTCATCATTCTGATTGTATATCATTGCTGTGCCTGCTGGCTGTGCTCCATAACTTGAGCCATTGGCTGAAATTATAGTTTTGTCTGCAGCTTTAATAAAAATATCCCCTGTATTAGATCTTAGGTTTATGTCATTGGTGGTAGAGGTTAAGTTAATAGCTGCTGCTGTTCCATCTATTTGAGCTGCTCCTAAGTTTATGCTTCCTGAAGCTGATCCTCCAGTAATATCGACATCATCACCAGTTCCTAGCGTCTGTATATTTACATTAGCTCCTGCTGGTGAGGCAAACGTACCTGTTAATGTTATGCTCCCTATAGCTACTGCTGTTGGTGGAACTACTCCTGGATCTGAAGCATCTAATACTTCTTGTAAGGTTACTTGTCCATCTATAAAGTCAGCTAAAGATTGAACTGTAACTGTCTTTGTTTTATTACCATCGCTAACATCAGTTAGAACTAAGTAATCCCCTGCTACTGGAGTAATTGCAGGATACGCTGTTTGATTCGATATTTTAGCCATTTTCTTTTTTAGTTGTTATTTCGCCTGTCTGTAGATTGACTACAGTGTCAGATCCATATTTGTCAATTAATTTCTTTTCCTCTAACACAAACAATTGTTTGATGTCTTTAACCTCTTCTATTACATCAGCCTTTCTTAACTCTAACTCGCCTAACATAATCTTTAGTTTGCCATAACGAGCATTTAGCTCTTGCAAAGTTTTTAATTCCTTTTCTTCTAGTTTTTGTGTTTTTTCTATTGTTTCCATTTGATTAAATTTTATTTATTACAAAGATATTAAATTCTTATTAAAAGAGTTTAAGCAGTTCTTTGAGCTGCTCAACACTAATCCATCCTGCTAAAACTGCTACTAATAATACCACAGGTACTAAAGAAGAAGCAATTTCTAAATAAGGAATTGATCCTGCTGGACTCAACTCGCTACTATCAGATGTCTTACTAATTGCACCACCTAGTGCAAGATTATCTACAACTCGTAAAGCTTGTTTGCCTACGACCTTTAAATTTTTTTTCATTATTAGCTTTTTAAATGCTTTCATAACTATTGTTTTTATTATCATTGAATGTGTCTTTTTCCTTATTTTCATAAGTTGCTATATTCATTGGTAGCATCAAAAGATGGACAAGCTTTATTAGCAAAGTCTCTATGACCATGAATCGTTGACTCAGGATACATAGCTTTCAATGTTTTTAATACTGCCAACAATCCTTCTTTTTGTGCTGGAGTTCGTGTGTCTTTAGGAGTTTTGCCATCAGCTTCTACTCCTCCACAATAACATATGCCAATGCTATACCTGTTGTGAGATTTACAATGAGCACCAATTTTAGCAATGTCTCTTCCTTTATGAATCTTTCCATCTAGGTCAATATAAAAATGATAGCCAATGTCTGACCATCCCCTCCCTTCTGTGTGCCACTTGCGTATAGTGTCTACATCTATAGGTTGATTTTCTCGTGTGGCTGAACAGTGTACTATTAGTTTATCTATTTTTCTCATAACATTTAATCATTATCTGGTGGCATATCTGGTGGTAAAGGTGGTAAAGGTGGAGCTGGTGGTGGTTCAGGATCAAATCCTGGATCTACAGGAATAGAAAA
>TARA_R110002020_G_scaffold259470_2_pt1 | contig 10061 bp, 9 predicted proteins | sample TARA_R110002020 | Tara Oceans TARA_R110002020 (sample SAMEA4396489) | marine metagenome | biome: Westerlies Biome; feature: [MES] marine water layer (ENVO:01000295) within the mesopelagic zone...; material: water (ENVO:00002006), including particulate matter (ENVO:01000060) such...
TGGTATTCATCAAGTAAGTGCTGCTGATACAAAACGTCAGGCAAAGTGTGATGAAAAAATTGTATTATTTAAAGCTGATCCAGCCGAAATGGTTCCATCAGCAATTAAGGGAATTCAAACAGCAATTGATAATCTAGTTACAAAAATAGATTCATATCTTCAAGCAATCACTAGTTACGTAGATGCTGTCACCAATACTATCACTGATATAAAATCTGTGATGAAGTCTTATGCATCTGAAATTGCAAAATACATGAAAGTAATCTTTGATAAGATCATGGAATATGTGATGAAGACTTTAAATAAAGCACTAACTAAAGTTGTAGCAGCACTTCCTTCATCATTAAGATATCAGTTCTCTGATATGAAAGAGGTCTTCACTGGTTTAATTCGTTGTTTGTATTCAAAAATGACGGATAGTCTCATTGATAAAGTTCTAGAAGCTATTGAGGGTGCTATCGATATAGATGGTCTTGAAAAGCAAGCAAGAGATAGAGCAGCAAAGGGTCAGGATGAAAATGGAAATCCTGCTGATGCAATAACAAATCCAAATGTACCCATCTGTACTGCAGAAACCATCACTGCTCAAGTATTAGCAGGATCAAAAGATGAGATAGACTCTGCTAATAATAATCTAGTAGACAATTTAAATTTCTATCTTGATGACATCAGCGATACTCTTGCAGGAATTACAGGAGCTATCGGTGACATTAAAAATTTAATTCCTGATGTTAATGGTAGCATAACCTCTGCACTTTCATTTACAAACATTAAACTGAATATTTTTGGTTGTGAAGTTTCTCCAAATGTTGCCCTCTCAGATTTCTATACTTTTTGCCAAGGTGGAGATTCTCAACCATCAGCACAACTACCAAGTAATAAATCAGTAGACGATAAGACTGCAGCGGAAAGTGGTGTTGAGGGACAGGAAACAACACCATTTGTTGAACCCACACGGGCAACAGCAGATGTGAATAATAAAACTGCCGGAGCTAATGATATATCAAGTTCAATTGGGGGTGGAATTGCATAATAAATATCATTACGGATATGAGAACGTAGTATAGAAACGCATGTCATCTTTTAATATTTTTGGACCTGCCACTAAGAACGACATTCGTTTGGGATATATTGATCCTGATAGAGGATACATAACGAACGTAAGTATTCTTGAGGCAAATAGATATGCCGCTCTTAATCCTGGATCTATTTTTATTCTTGAAAATAGAGATGTAACAAGATATATAACAATCAATGAAGTAAATGCACTGACTCCTGATGAGGCATTGACTGTTGATGGAAATGTTTGTGAAGGAATTCGTGGACTGAGACCAAATCAAAACGCACCGTTTTCAGACTCTAATGACGGGTGTGTATCAAGATTATTTCTTAGCGGAGGTGGTGGTGTAGGTGCTGTGGGTTCTCCTATTATTGGTAATGATGGATCTGTTCTGGCAGTTAGAGTTGTAACTGGTGGATTTGGATATAGGTATCCACCCAAAGCAACATTAATAGATACATGTAGAAGAGGATCTGGAGCAGTAATACGTGCAATTATTGGTGATCTACCACCAACAACAGAGTATTTTGATCAGGAAGATGACTTTGAGGTATATAATTTTACTTCTGATGGCACAGAAATTTCTGGGTATGGTCTTCGATTTGGACCTAACGGAGAAAATCTAGGAAATTGGGATCCTAATTTGTTCGCAACTCTTGCACAAGATCCCATCAAAGCAGAGATTCAAAAATATCAGGACTTTTTGAGACAAGGAATTAATCCTTTCTGGCATACGAGAAAGGAAAGTCCACTCTCAGTGACGTTTAGAGATAAAACAACCAGAGTTCTTCACCGGGTTTCTCATCCGGCATGGACTACAGGTGGACCTAGTTTTATGAATAAGTATGCAGTTTCACCTGTACCAAGTTCAAACGCACCTGGCAGTGATTATGCTGGATACATAGCAACCATGGAATGGGAGGAAGATTTCCCTTACACTGGTGAATATATTTTCAGGGCTATGGGTGATAATATCGCCAGATGCTACTTGGATAATGAACCAATTACGGAGGCGAGAAACTTTAGAGGTGATCCTCTTCCACAAAATATTATTAAAAAAACAATTCAAGAGGGTGTTCATAGAATCAAAATTGATCTTTATAATATTCCTATTAAAGAAAAAATAAAAGTTCAACCTCCCAAGGGAGATTCCTCTAATATTAAATTTAAAGTAACTACAGATGCAAAATTTGGAAATGGAATTAGAATTCCTGGATTGAATGTTAATGTTAGTAAGCAATATAGTGGAAAACAATTAAATGAATCTTTTAACCGTGATATTAATTATGGTATAGAATATGATGTGATTACTACCAGTGGTGGAAGGGGTAAGATTAGACTTAGAACTTCTGGAAATAATGTTCTTCAAATGGAAGAAACAGATGATAATGATTGGAAAGATTTAGTTTGCACCGTAAGTGGTGGTAGATTTATTAAAATAAATGGCAACAAATGTAAATTAATATTTGATGCACCACCGAAACCTGAAACTCAAGGAAAAAGTAATCAATCTGCATCCACTTCGGAGACCATTTTCAATACGATAGATTATATTACTAGAGCAGATAGAAAATTATGGAGAACAAATGTTTATGGTAACGGTGGTTTTCTTGGTGGATTTGGAGTGTGTCCATTTAATACCAGAAAACCATTAGATGGAAATCCATATGCTGGAACACATGTAATCAATTGGAAGAGCATAGATTTTCCGATTGATGGAAATTATAATATTGAAGTGGAAGTTGATGATAGTGTCAAATTAGTAATTGGTAATGAGACAATAGAGAAGAATGGTTTTGTTGGTGATAGCAATAAAGGAACTGGGAAAAGCATCTTTACAAAGTTCTTTAAGAAGGGCAAACATAATATCAGAGCAGAGTTGTATCAAAAACCAGGAGGTAGATTTTCATTTGATGGTGATGGAAATCCATCATCAACTAAAGTCACTGCTAGATTTGTAAAGCGTGGCGACCAAAATTATTTGAAGGTTGATGGATCTGGAACTGCAGATATTAGTTTTCGTTTAAAAACTGATGATAACCCAAGGACTTCTGGAGTTTTTGCATCTGAAATTAAAATTGGTAAAGGTCCTAATGACTCTATAGTTCTTAAAAGATCCAGATCTGAACGTGGGATTAAAGAAAGAGAAACTATTAGTGGAACTGCTACATTTGAAGCAGGAAGAGAGTATCTTGTTAGAGCAGTCGGATCATCTAGTGGAACTGGATCTCAACTAGAAAATAATGGTAATACGATTGGATATGATGATAATATTGATAATGGATTTGATGAGAATGCAAGTCTATCAATCACAAAAGTAAAAAATCTTGATCAAAAATTTGTAAAGGGTATAAATCCAATGGCACTTGCCATTAATATACAATTAGTTGCAGCAGAGGTTGAAAGAGTTTCTCCTAAGACCTGGAATGAAAATCCCATGGGTGCTGCACTTTCCATTGACGCACCACTACCACCAATTCCACAAGAACCCATCCCTGTAGGTGAAGGTAGGTGTCCTAGAAATCCAATCTGGACAACCAGATTCCCAGGAGGAGAGAAGAAGTGGTGGCCTGTAACTCATCCAGCATGGAGTAGATTCACAAACAGATTTGCACTGTCTCCACTCCCACCACTTAGCACACTTAATAGTGATGGTGGTGGTAATATTACGTATGATAATACCTGGAATATTGATATTCCATATGATGGATTCTATGGGGTGAAAGGAAGTTCTGATAATGCGGGAAGAATTCTAATCGATGGTCGTGAAGTTTATAAACTCAAGGGTTTTAAAAATCAATCACCGAAGATTGAGAAAGTAAAATTACTAAAGGGTAATCATACAATTAAAGTTGAGGTTGTAAACTTTAGACAAGAGAACACAAGAACAGTCAAGAAAAAAGTATTCACCACCAAAGATTGGGCTCTACCAGTAGCTCCCGGTGGGGGAGCAGTTGATGTTAATTTCAAAGTTACATCATCTGCAAAGTTTGCAAACTCAGTTGAAATGAAAGAAGTATTTTCTTTTGGAAAATCTTATGATGGTCCTCAACTAAATGAGAGTACATCTAAAAAATTAGAATCTGGAAAAGTATATGATGTGATTTTTAATAGTAATAGAAAAGGCGGAGGTGGTAAAGGGTATCAAATAAGTTATGATGGTTTGAATTCCGCAAACGATTCAATCAATTCTAGTAGTAAAGAACTTAAGTTTAAAGATGGTGATGGTAGTGATTCGAATGCTAAGTTTAAAATTACGTCATCATCTCCTGGAGTTGATGTAAAATTTTCCAGTGATGGAAGAAGTCTTGATGTTAAGGGAAGTGGGGATGTTACTTTACGTCTTGAGTGGAATGATAATCCAAGCACAGCAGGTGTTGCTTTAAAATCAATCAGTCTTGGTGGAAAAACTTGGAGACAAAGTGGTAGTAGAGGTGATCAAACAGAAACTATCAAAGTATCTGGTGGATCTAGTGGTGCTCAGGGAAATAATTCTGCAATAAAATTGAGAACTAGAGGTGAAACGGTTATTCAAATGGAGGATCACAAAGATAATGATTGGTCAGATATTGTAGTGTCTTCATCAAAAGGAAAATTTTATGAGTTAAATGGTAATAGGTGTAAGTTTGTAGTTTCTGGTAGTCCTGCTGTGGCCGTTGCAACTCAAGCTTCACCAACTCAAAATGGTGTAACTTATTCTGGATCGAAGATATTCAAATATAATCATCCGGCATGGAGTACTTTTATGAATACAAATAATGTATCTCCATTCCTACCCCCTCTTGGTGCAGAAAATCCAGATATAATAGGAAATAAAACTTTCATATGGTCGAACGTAAACTTCTTTGATAGCGGTAGATATAAATTCAAATTCCATGCAGATAATTCAGCTATATTATTCATTAACGGACAAAAGTCTTTAGAATCTAAATCTTTTAGAGGAGAACCAATCACTCAGTTTGTTGATTTGAGTGCAGGGAGATATGAGATCAAAGTTCTGCTGTTGAATGACTCTGGAGCTGGGACTATATTTAATAATAATCCGACAGGATTTGCACTCACGATATTTAAGGATGTCAAGATTGTTACATCTACTCCAGCATGGACAACAAATCCACTCTGTGCATCTGCGATTATAATTCCACCACCATGTCCGAAAATTGTAAAGGGACAAGGTGTTGTCACAGATATTATTCCGTTAGAACCTGGTAATGGATTTCCACAAGTATTATCATCAGGACCTCCAGTTACGTTAGTCTTGAAAGATATTGTACCAATATCTCCTGGAATTAATTATGAACCTGGCGATTTAATTCTTATTGATGGCAAACCAGTCACACCAAGATTTGGACCTTTTGGTCAAGTGGAGGGTATTGAACCTATTGGACCGGTTAATTACTATGGATTTACTGCCTATCCAAACATAACATTACCATCTGATACTGGTGTGGGATTTAGAGGAAGACCTGTATTTGAACCAGTAATTGTTCCAGAACTTGTAATACCAGATGATCAACTTCTTCAAGTTACAGATCTGGTTGGACTTAAACAAACTGGATATGTCAACGGAAAACCATATTATGGATCTACATTCTCTAGAGATGGTATTCTTTATGCCGGTGTCTATGAGACCACTGGTGACCTCATTCAGGTCTATGCAACCCTTCAGGAGAGCATTGACGGTCAGGTCACTACAAGGGCATCTGCAATCCTTAGACAGGGTTCTGATGTTAACAGTAATGATCCACGACTTAACATTCCTAACACACCAGACAATCTTGTTTGAGGTGTTAAATAGTCATACACTTTAGTAAATAAAGATGTCAACAGCAGGTAATGTAGATCTTGATAGGTCTGGTGAGGGTAATAATCTAAAGAAGACCTACACCACCGTTAAATATTCCAATGATCATGGATCAATTTCATTTGGTCATATTCATAAGAGAGCTGATGTAATATCGGACGTGATGCTCCGTGGGTCTGATGGTGAACACTTTTTATCCTTGGATAAGGATGGTCAGAGAAAAGGTTGGACTACATCAATGTGTCCTGGAAACTTCCAAGTGGAATGTGGAAGTAATAGGACAAAGGATGATGACACTTGCATGATAAATGCAAAGAATGGTAATATTGACATTATTGCAACTAATGGTAAAATAAGATTACAAGCAAATAGTATTGAACTGGTTGCTGTTGGTGACAATAGTGAGGGTAACATAAAACTAGAGGCAACAGAAACTATCAGTCTGGATGCTACTAAAATCATTGCAAATTCTAAAGCAACGACGAGGATTGCGTCATCTGGAGTGGTTGATATTGCGGCTAATAGTTGTCTCAAAATGTATGGATCTATCATTCGTGGGGTTAGTGATGCATGTGCTGTCAAAGATAGTAAAGTTGGTGGGAAACGTATTGTTGAATCTAATACTCAGGCATCTGGTTTTTCGAGTTTATAAGGAGTAAAAATGACATTTAATTTAGATGATGCCAATATTGGCGGACAAATGAAATGTGGCACTGGCATCTTCCCTGCTATTGGTGAAGGTGTTACGAGAGTTAATGGTTCTTGTGGAATAGAAGGACCTGCTGTTATTGGATCACCACTACATTATCCATTTGCGTTTGCAGGAACAAATATTGGACCTCTCACTAATAGTGATGCACTTCCTCCATTTGCACCAGGAGCATTGCCACTTGGATTGAGTAATCCATATTCATTAATGGTGTCTCCCAATGCAGGGGTACTTGGTAATCTTGATGTCAACTTTAGACTTCAAGCAGGAGGAACTGTTTCTGGATTATCTGTTTTTGATTATAGGGGTAATGTTTTAGCAGCAAAGAAAGACTTTGATATTCCACACCCAACCAAGGATAATTGGAGACTGCGACATGTAGCTCCAGAGGCACCAACAGCAGACGTATATATTAGAGGGAGAGTAACAAATAAAACTGAAATTATCTTCCCTACATATTGGAAAGGATTAGTTGATTGGACAACAATTACAGTCAATCTAACTCCAATTGGAGCACACCAGAATGTAATTGTAAAAAGAATTGATGAAGAGAAGGTATATCTCCAAGCACATGGAGGTATGCCAATCAATTGCTTCTACCACATCTATGGAGAGAGGCAGGACTGCGAAAGAAACATAGCAGAGTATGAAGGAACGTCTCCTGAAGATTATCCAGGAGATAATAGTCAATATTTACAATCAGGAAAAGTTTAAAGAGATTTAATTATGGCAGAACCAGCAAAAGAGTTTATTCCATCCCCCCGAACTAAGGATTGTACCAAAAAACCAGGCGGTTGGGGTGTACCAATGACTGACTATGAGTATATTTGGTATGGAAATAAGGGTGAAGATGATTATCCAGAAGAAGCATGTCTACCATATTATCATAAGTCTGCACAAATTGATGGACTGCAAATAAACAACCCAGGAATTACTGGATCTGGAGATATTATTATCTCTGGAGATGTGGTTGCATCCGAAGTTACTGCTGGTGGTATTACATTAACCTCAAGAAAACCTTTTGATATTCCACACCCAACCAAAGAAGGATATCGTCTTCGTCATGTATGTTTAGAGGGTCCAGAGTCTGGTGTTTATTTTAGAGGCAGATTAACTGGTAAAACCGTTATTGAGTTACCTGAATATTGGAGAGGTTTAGTTGATCCAGAGACAATCACAGTTAATTTAACTCAAATTGGATCATCTCAAGATTTGATTGTCGAAAAAATTGAATGGGGGAAAAAAATTATAATTAAATCTGGTAGTGGAACAACAATCGATTGTTATTATATTATCCATGCAGAACGATCTGATGATGAAAAGTTGATTGTGGAGTATGAGGGAACATCTATTGATGATTATCCTGGAGACAATTCAATCTACAGTATCAATAAGTAAGAGGTAAATCATGGCACAATTTTATTACGTTATAGATACATCGATTACAGATGATGCAGGAGTATCAGTTGGACAAACAACTTTTGATTTACTTGCAACTGAGAGAACTAGACATGGTGTTATTCCCATCACCGCACAATTTGGACTTTGGCATGAAGAGGATGGTATAAATCACTTACCAAACTATTCTGCAACTGGTATTACAACGAATAGGTCTGTAGAAGTTAATAATAATCTAACCGTTACCGGTAATATAAATGTCGTTGGTCTTTCAACAGCAGAAACTTATATCATTGGCGGTGTTCAGTCCGTTGCACAAGAATCAGGAACTAGATCTGTAGATGCTGCTACTACGCAGATGCTTTATCTTGCAGGAAATTATAGTACAGATAGTAATACTCAAACCATACTATTTCAAGTCTCCAATTTAGGGAGTGGAAGATCTGTTGATCTGTATGTAAGAAACACAGCGACGTGTGCTTATACAGTAACTCTTCAAGCAAGCACATCATCTAGTGGTTTTACCGCAGTAAGATTTTCAAATGCTGGTGCCACTGATCTTGCTTCATTTACACTAGTAGCTCCTGGTGGTGGAGGTCCAACTGGTGCTGCTCACATTTGGGTCGCAAATATTGGCGGACAGTTTGTTGCCAGTCTATCTTGACACCGTGCTCCAGGTGTCCTATAATGAGCAGGTAATCAAATGAACCCCATGCAAGACGAGTATCTGACCAGGTGTGTCGTTGATCCCGTGAAGCGTAAATTCTTCTTATACTCTAGTGAGGGTGGAGAGCGTGTCGTAAATTGTGAGACCATGGATCAATTTATGTCCGTGTTAGAGTTGTGTCGAGCTCTCCTTGATGAAGACACACTTGCGTATGCTAACCCCCTCTGACCAAAATTGACTTTTAATTCCAAAAAAGGGCGAAAAAAAATTCCGGCAAAAAATCGCCCTATTACCTTTTTATGAATAAGTATTCATCAGACTTTTATAAAGAAATCTTAGAATGTTATGAGTATGAGACCAGAAACCCGACAGTCTATGGAAATGTTATTCGCTGCGAAATGGAACTTACCAAAAGCAGCAGACAATTGCAATTTAACTTGCAAAGAGATGAAAATTACATTTAATGAATATTGTCGTCTAAATCCAGCAACTTGGGATATAACTGATGAAACAACTATTCATAGTTAATACTGGTGATAATGAATGTGTCACTCACGATGGATACATACAAATTGGTGTGTTTAATCATTCTGTAGAGAAGCACCTGGAATTAAATCCTCTGATTGATTGGCAGATAACATACTGGATGCCTGATCCATTTTGTATCAGATATAAGAGAGCATCATTCCAAAGAACAGAAAAGATGAACGAAGGTTCACCTAGAACTGATAATGCTATGGATAGTCGTCCTAGAGACTTCCCCGATCAAGCAACTGAAAGGTTAGAAAGAACCTTGTAATTACTGCCCGTGTAATCCAAAGGCAGAGATAGAGCACTTAAAATGCTTACAGTGCCGGTTCGAGTCCGGCCACGGGTATTGACTAAAACAGCAGACTATGCTATTAACCCTAAATATAGTGGGATAAAATAGAAACCCATGAAATACCACATAGACACGAAATATGCTTGGTATGATCATGAGGGAGAGCATCTAGTACTACTATATCTAATTCAAAACACACCATTTACTTTTGATGAACTCCCAGAACTTGCCAAACAAAATCCAAGCGTAATACAATTAGCAAATTCATATCCAAGGGTAACTGCGGAGGTTATGTATAGAGCATCAATGTACTTGATGATGGAAGAATGCCATCCAATGATGTATGATCTAGAATTAGAAAATCCTGAATTATTGCCTGTAGACTGATGATTATAAACTTATGGTATAACAAATCAATAAAAGAGTGGAGATGGACCTTAACCGAAACAGGTCTAATGGATCAACACTCAGGAACTCAGGAAGAACTTCGTGAGGCTATGAATGATGTTGCAAATACGGTTGAATATATACTTGACAACGAATTAAAAGAGGAGTAATATATAAGTTCCGTGTGAAGGACTGCGCTAAAAGGGTGACCCT
>TARA_R110002020_G_scaffold145171_8_pt1 | contig 10058 bp, 3 predicted proteins | sample TARA_R110002020 | Tara Oceans TARA_R110002020 (sample SAMEA4396489) | marine metagenome | biome: Westerlies Biome; feature: [MES] marine water layer (ENVO:01000295) within the mesopelagic zone...; material: water (ENVO:00002006), including particulate matter (ENVO:01000060) such...
CGGAAATTTAATTAAAATACGAGAACGTTCTTTAGTATATCCAGAGCTATTAGACGCTTGTCCGTAAATCGAGAAGACCTCTAAAGCATCTGACAGTCCCATGTTCGAGCCTGTACCTCGGGTGGTTAAATCCGCTTCAAAAGCGTTTGTAATTGTGTTATCTTTGTCTGCAAAATACTTTCTAATAGCCATTACAGTATCGTTCCTTGTACATCGTTTTCAATAAATTTTATTTCGTAGATAACATTTAAAGGCATCCCAATAAATCGACCATCGGGCGACGTGTTTAAATCTAAGTCATATGTGAATTCAGAGTATAAGCCGCCGCTTTTATTTAAAATATCTACATCTTGCACATCAGCGACCCCTCGAACCTCGTTAATGATATTATAAACGCTGGTTATAGAGAAGTTTTCTCCAATAGCGGGTGGGTTTTGATAAGCTTTGGCGAGAGCTGCGATGATGGATTGTTGTAAGCTGTATGGATTAAAACCATCCTCGGGTATAACAGTATAATCAATCGCCAAATTTAAAACCAGGGCGTCCATAATATCAATTGTGTCATTCACCATTTTATATCTATTCAGCCAGTTTTTTAAATTTTGTTTTATTGTACGAGAAGTTGATAAGAGCGTCCCGTCTAAACCTTCTGAAACGACATATAAATTCATGTTCCTTTTGAAAGAATCTTTATCCTGTAAAAGAGCGCATCGGGTAACTTTACCAAACTGACCTGGCATAGAATAAACCAAGCTCATATAATCTTGTCGGGTTACTGCTCGGTTTTGAGAAGAAAAAGTATCTTTAGCCCGCACTTTTATTTCTTGGGCTGTGGGGATGTTGGTAGACCCTACAATAATTTCTTCATTAAACACTTCCAAGCTTTCTCTCACTTTATTTGTTTCAAGAGCGCTTAAAACCTCTTCATTTTCAAAAACGACTTCCGAAGTTAAAATACTTGTAAGAGAACCAACACCTATATTAATCGTGTCAGTCAAGTTTGTTCTATATATTATAGTAAGGGTTGTATCTGAAGGGGCGACACCTAAATTATTATTTTTAACTAAAATGTTGGGATCAAAAGATGCGTCCGAGACGTAGTTTTTAGCGTGCATCTTAAGAGCCACGTTCCTGGGGTCTAGCTTAATATCATTTTGTACTAAAGCGTCAGAGTTGTTGCCTCCTCCGAATTGTAAATAAACATTATCTTCATCTCTTTCTACGACAAATCGTCGTGGCACTGAAACAGTTTTAAAAATTTCTGTTACCAGGGCTTTGTCGGCTGTTTTATTAGGAATGCTAGTGTAAATTGTGTCTTGAGATAAATATTCTACTTCATAATATTCGTTGCCAGCAGAATCTATAACTGATAATATTTCGGATATATTGGGAGCATCAAGAGTTATTTTTTTATATGGAGTGTATCCCTCCACTTTCTGAGTGGTGATCCCTATGTCGCCGGAAATAACTGGAACATATGATTTTAAAGCATAATATAAGGGATTTCCGGTAGCAGAGTCCACATCGGAAACAACAATCTGAGAATTCGAAGATTCAAAAGTTAAATCTTCCAACGTAATAAAAGGAATATTATCTACACTACCAAACCTTGTCCCTCTGGTTACAGTAGGCATATATCGACTATCGGGAGAGACGCCTGACGACTCGGCAGGTATTTTAATGTAAACAGCTACTGTTCCATAGGCAGTAACTTCAGGGCTATATTTATAGCCCATTTGTTGAGCTAACCGTAGAACATTTTTAAATTCAATGGCTGAGTCTAAAAAAGATTCCGAGGTTTGATAATCCAGATAAAAGGAAAGAACATCTCCTATATAAGCCACACTGTCTAGCATCAAGGAGCCGAACGAAGCTTCATTGAAGTCGTTCACCGTGTTAGGATAGTATCTTTTCGCATATTCTATCAGCGAATTTTTTATCGACTGGAAATCCCTATCTGTGTACTTTATAGGTGGTGTAAATTTTTTTACCATTTTCGCTTATCCTTACGGTGTAATGATTATTTCATCGGTTAAATTTAAAGAAGGAACACTGTAGGAAATATATACATCTAGTCTATTTTCTATAATATGACCTTCGGCAGATAAAGGATTTCTTACAGATATATCGTTTATTACTATGTAGCTTAAGTATTGACCAACTTGATCTAAGATGGTGTTTTGTATTTGTACCTCTAATTCTGCTGCCCGAGAAGAAGATTCGAACAAAAATACGCCCAAGCCGCAGCCAAAAGCTGGCATCATTACCCTTTCTCCTGGGTTGGTTAACAGAAGATTTTTAAAATTTTGTTTAATATTCTCTGCCAAATTAGTAATCATATCATAATGAGTGGTAGCAGATGTTAAAGGTATTTTAGGAGAAAACGAAACAATCATGATTAAATTTCCTTAAATAAATAGAATTAGTTACTTGTTTTCGTTGTTTTTTTCCTCTAGTGCTTTTTTAGAAGCTTCCGCTGCTTCCATAGATGTTGCCGCTAGCAAATAGGTTATTCCGGCGGGTGTGATAGGTGTAAAGATGTTAGGTCCTAGAGGGAACGGTCCTGTAGCAAAAACTATTGTTGAGAGGGCGGCTGTGGAAGACACAGCTTTGAGAGCATCATCAACCCCCTCCATCGTTTTGTCAACTCCTTCTTTTATATCTCCAAGCACCTCCAATGTTGAACCAACTTCTTCTTCTTCTGTGGTTGCGCCCGTTTCATCGGCGATATCACTACCAATTGCGGTGGTCGCCGTGGTGACGGTGGAATTTATAGTTCCTACAGTTTCGCCTATTTTTTTAGTGGTGCTTAATGCCGCGATGGCTAACGACTGAACATTTTTTCCGAAAATAATCGCTGGGTCTGTCGTTTCAACATATCCTTTAAGAATTTTAATCGCTGTTTTAGACGCCATAATAGCTGCGGCTCCAAGAGCGTCAGAAAAAACTTCGCCCGTAAGAGAGGGATCTTTGGTTGGGTTTTTTAAATTAGCAAAATTATTTTTTACTTTGTCGAGAGATTTATTTTCAGGATCTAAAAAAATTGTGTTCTGGTCTCTCAAGACGGATTGAATTATTTGCATCAAATTATATTTTGTTCCCGAGAACAAACCTAACGAAGTGTTCGTAAACAAATCTTCAGAAATAGAAAACGCACAATACAATCCTAGCGCATTTATCAGCTCAGGAAAATACATTATTTCTGATATTAGATTTTTATACTCCGAAGTTTGTTGCAGCTTGTTTTTAAGTGATTTTATCGCGGGGTCGAAGTTGTCCAAAATTTTATCAGAATCCAGAGTTATCTGTTGGTCTCCAAGATAGTCAGTCACGCTCTGTTCTATTTCAAACAAAGGAAGCGCGTTAAATTCTACGGCTTTATAACCATCCTGCCGAACTGATACCTCCGTGGTCCTCAATATCTTATCGCGATAGTTTGGCGGGTCGGAAGCATGACCTGCGAAAGAAGCGAAATCTTCTAGCGCTAAATTTAATCTTTCTTCTGCTGGTATTTGGGTTTCACCAGCAGGGCAATCAACACCATCTTTAGATTGAGGCATATAATAAACCAGGCGTATGCCATATTTTAGCTCAGGAAGGTAATAAGAAGCGGGCTTGAAAAATGCTTTGTCCATCTGTTGTTGAAACTCATCGTCTACTCCACTAAGTATTTTTTTAATATATGCGCCAAGACCCAGTTCTTTCATGGAGGCGAACTCTGTAGCTCCAGTACCGTCGCCATATCCCATTACTTCTTTTTCCAAAGCATCCATTTCTGTTTGGGCTTCAGTCAGCTCTTCAAATGCGTTTAAAAACTCTTCTTTTATAGCATCCCAGTTCACATATTCATCAAAAGAAACATTATTCATTTCTTCGAGTGTTTCGACTGAAAGAGGGAATCCTGAGTCAAACAAATTTTTTCTAAAGAGGAGTTGTGTGCGATCTGTTATATAGGTATTTCTCAGTTTCACAAAATCCTCTCCCATGAGAGCAAATTGGTTCTTCGCTTCGTTAAGAGACACTCCTTTTTCTTCTGACACTTCAACTAACATCTCTTCCAATCTTTTATCATAAAACTTTAATCCATCTTCTAGACCAGGATAAAACAATATGTCTATGTCTTTTGTTATCTCGTCTAGTTGTAAATCAAATGACCATTCTTTTATGCCTTTTATGTGCGAGCCCCAACTATACAATTTAGATTCATATTCCTCGAAAGTAAGATCTCCTGCCTTTTCTTGTGCTGCGGTGAGGTTTTCATTAAATTTGCTTGCAAAGTCAGTCCACTCTTCCCAAAGCCTCCTATCAGTAACTTGAGCGCGTTTGTCGTAATCGATCTCACCATCCTTAATGATCGGAAAGCCGTTGTAGTAACCGCCATTTATTCTTTCAAATATATAAGGACTACCTGGGGGAGCGTGTCCTGGAGCAGGATTTTTTTTGACCAGTTCTTTATAAAATTTATACCACTTGTCTATCCGATGAGCCTTTTCCAAATATTTATTCCAGGCAGACGCAACAATGGTTTTTTGAGCATTAAACTCGTCAAATAGTTTCCCAACATTATGTTTTTCCAGCGATACCTCTGCCATTGTCTCAAGATTGTATTTCTTAATTCTTTCTTGTATCCCTTGAAAAACTAAGGGGGAGACGACGCCCTCTCCGTTACCTTTAATAAAGACCTGATCATCTGTTAGTCGTACATAACCATATTCTATTTGTTTTAAATAATCATCATATTCCGGGAAGTACTGGAACTTCTCGGGAAAATTAGGAAATAATTTCATATTCCACTCTAGGCGATCGGCATAAACATTTTTATTGTAATATTGTCCATCAGATTTTTTATAATTATTCATTTCCCACTTGCCTGGCTCCTCGTACAGCGTGTAGGCTCCGGTGAAGACATTCGGCGCCTTCTTGGATATTATAGCCAAGAAGTTCTGAGTGGCTACAGAAGAAAATTTTTCTCCCTCAGTAATAACATCAGGATCAACTACCACTGTAAGGTTTGTTTTTTTATTGTCTACACTTAAATAACCAATCGTAGTCAAAGGGTTGATAACAAAAGAATTTCTAAATTTTTCGAGTGGTTCTATGTCAGGGATGGGATTGATGGTGGTTTTAATATAGCTTTCCAAAACAAAACCGCCATGTTGAGCTATAACGTTAAAAGGGATATCATCATTGTTAGTAAGGCGGGCGGGAAAAATATTTGTTGTGGACGGAGTTCCGCCTTCTTGTGCCGTGATGGTAGTAGCATCGAAAGTAGTTTGAGATGGAGACGAAAGAAACTTGGAAGATGGAGCGCAATATACATTGGGTATCAAATCTAAAAAATCCTTTTGTTCTAACTGAGCGTCTCCGAGCGCCATTTGCGCTTTTTTCTGGTAAAAGGGAAGAATTTCTAAAAGCTTTTCTTTCAAAACAAAATTCATGATTTGATCAATATTACCTGTATCTAAATCTTGAGGGACTTGTTGAGGATACAATTTTTCTATGTTAATCGCCTGTCTAAATGTAATGTAATCTGTCAAAAGATTAAAAAATTGTTGTTTTACTCCTTCGCCAAAAGCAGAAAGCTGTTTAGTCATAACGTTTTTAAAAATTTCTAGATTTCCTTTATATTGAGAAAGCATGGAAATATTTATATCGCTAAAAACCGGTGTTCCAGCTATGAGAACTTCTAAAACAAAAGTAGAAAATAACAGATCTATAGACTCAATAATAAGGGCGTGTTCAATGGGTGATCGTTCTTGTCCCAAGGTAGAACCTTGGCGCTTAAGAATTTCAAAATAATTCTTCTTTAAGCGAGTTTTCTCTATCACGCTGTTTAAAGAAAGAAAATCGTCTATTTTTTTATTTGGTTTGCCCGCTTCGGGGTTTCCGACTTGACTTTCTAGAGATTCATAAGTGTCATTAAAGGCGGTTGGTAGTCCTTGAGTCGGGGTGTCTACGCGAAACTTTTGTAAATTGCTTTTTTGGAAAAATGGTCCAGTAGAAATTTTAAGAGCAATAAATTCCAAGAGCTTTTCATTCGCGTAGGAAAAAAGAGTGTTCTTTATTTCATCCCCAAACCTGCTAAATGCTATGTGTGTGCCAGCGTCGCCGACTTCGTCGTACCACCAGCCAAAAGAGTTAGCATTCCCAAGACTAGATTGAATATAATCGCTCAGCTTGTCCGTAGAAAAGGTAGCGAAGGCAGATGCTTGCGGGGTAATTCCTATATCCTCGGTGTTTACGAGCTGCTTTACATCGTCGCTAATAGGTGTATACCGATCAAAATCAATTTCAATTTTAGGACCGTGATACAGTCTAATCGATGTCATGTAATTATTTTTGTTGGAGCTATTGGCATTCTGGAATGCTGCTTGTGCTTCTTTCTCTTTTTCAGGATCTCCTTCCGTATTTTCCCATACAAGTTTTTTCCAGCCTTTGTCTTCTGTGAGCAAATCATAATGACCCATTCCTTTAAAGCTCATCTCGATAGCTGCTGTGTCTCTAGCCTCGGTAGCTGGCATTACTAAAGAGTATCGGTCGCCTCCTGAGCCATCTGGATTTTTATTCCAGTGCCAAGAAAAATTCTCAGGATTTTGAAGATTTTTTTGTAGGATCTCCAGTTGGTGCTTTATATCATGAGTGATAGTATAGGCTTTTGGGGCATCGGCTTCCCCTCCTTCTCCTGCGTAAGCATACCTTACCACTTTTAAATCAGGATCTTGTGGCTTGGCGCGAGTTTCAAGAAAGAAGGCGCCTACATTCATTGATTCAATAGCGACCATGTTCATAACAGGAGAAAAATAAGAATTTAATGTCATATCTAACATTGATTTATTCGAAGGGTCGTTGCCTCCAAACTCTAAAATATCCTCAAATTTTTCACCAAATAAAAATTGCTCAAAATTGTTTTCCACGGCGTCTTGAAACTTGTTAAGATAATTTAAGAATCTTTCTTTTTCTATTTTATTTTTTTCTATTTGAGAACGTGCTATATCTTCTGGGAACCGTTCCAACAAGTGGTTGACAACAGTTTCAACATCATCGTCGCAAAAACTACCGTATATTTGATTTTTTCTTTTATTGATTTCTCTGGCGGCTTCGGAGTTTATTAAATCGTCCAGGAATGGAGCACCAAGTGCTATCAAAAAGTCTTCAGTCCTATATACATCCGTAAGAACGTCTTCCAACATCAAAATATTTTCTAAGAGAACATCTTGCAAGATTTCTATAACTTTTAAATTTCCATTTCCTTCAAATATAGAAATTAATTCTTTGGGCGTAGCGTTGTTCACTAGAATAGTTAAGATTAACGGTATGTCCAACTGAGAAGGGAAAACGCCTGGTATGTTCTCTAGGTTATTGTGAATTTCAGTTGTTTTTTCTCCTGAGAGACTGTCTGGGAGAGAAGACTTTTTAAATTCATCTTCAGATGTATTCGGAGCCTTCGTGCCATTTAGCCAGTCTACAATAGTTTGGAGTAGTGTTTTGACTTGTTCTTGCATCACTTCGCCAAGGGATTGTTGCAAGCTCCAATAAGCTGTTTGCGCGGCTTTAGCAGTTATATCAACCACTGTTTTTGTATCAGGTAACGAAAGGGCGGCATTTTTGGTTTTTTGAGGAATTATTCCGTCGGTGGCGAGTTTGAAATCCTTTTTCCACTTTATATTCTTCCATTTCTTCCCAAGACTTTCTATTTCAAATTTATTAGAAAAAAGGTCAGCAGACCTCTTTGGATCAGTTGTTAGTTTGGCTAAATAAATTAGTTGGTGCATGTCCACCTTGCTTAAAACTTGTTCATATAGCTGAGTGGTTGATTTAAAACCAATAGCTCCAAACAAGATCTTTTTTATTGTCGGATCTTGTAGTTTCATGTATGCGTTAGCTTTCACATCAGCAAATATACCCTTAATATGCGGGCTTAGCGCTTCACTCAAAATGCTGCTTCTATCTTTTTCTGTCAGAGGACCTAATAATTTCTTTTGAGCTTCTTGAATTTGTTTCGTTGCTTGAGTCTTGGGCGTGGGCACTTTACCATCTTTGACATGAACCGTGGGCATATCAAAGGTGTATTTAGTCAAAAATTTAATCCAGGTGGACGGAGAGGAATCATAGCCTTGGATTGTTTTTGCCATGTCTTGGATGTGCATCAGATAAAGTGCTGTTCGGGGACGCTCCAACTTAGGAAAATATAATTTGTTTTCCTTTCCTGGAGGAGGTGATAAAAGAGATATTTTCTCTCTTGAGCCCTGGTCGTCGGGGAGTGCGAGCGCGGTAACCAAGTTTTTTATTCTATATCCTTCGTCAAACCATATTTCAATTTCATTTTGGGGTAGGGGCGAAGGCTTACGTTGATTTCTAAGCCCAATTATATCTTCCACCCAAGATTTAAGAATTTCCGCCTCTTTCCTCATATCCAACGTTGGGGCGTGCTTCTTCGTTAATTCGCTAAGCGTATCTTGGAAAAAACCTCCAACTTTTTCAGTGGATGTTATTAAATCACGATAAGATATTTTTAAAACATGTTTGCCCAGCGTGGTTCCTTCAGCCACCTCCAAACCATCAAATTGAGCACGTCTTATACCAATTAATAATTGATAAGTAGAGTTGGGTCTATTAGAAATATGAGTATCCGCAATAAAGCAATTATTCCAAGCCCATTGGTCAAAATCCTCTACTTTGATTTTCATTGATTGTTGAGCAAGGAGGAAGGAAAAAGCTTCTGATTGCGCTTGGCTATTAACAAACGAAGGATCCTCAAGAACATTACCTTCTTCGCGTTCTTGCGGTGTGGCTGTTTTCAAAGTTTTCCTCTTGGTATCCCATACAACCAAATACGCTGTATCGGTATTTTTAATGGGCAATAATGTAGAGTGTTTTTTTTCCCACCATTTATTATATCTTCCCTGTGTTGATGCGTCACTTAAAGCTCCTTGGCTTGCCACAATTTTTTCAACGTCACGGTAGTCTAATGTAATCGCTTTTTGAAGAAAAACCGTTGGGGGATCATCGCTCTTGTAAACTTCCGAGGGTATAGGGAAATAGTTTTGTTTTTCTATATAAACCACTCCAGAAAAGGGCTTGCCTGCTGATGTTTTAGCTCTAGAAGGTTCTAACAACTGGAAGCTCGAAATAATCTTATTCATTCCTAAACTATTAGTTATTTTATATTCCGTAACGGGTGCGGCAAGTGCTTCCACCGCGAACGAAGTATCAGTGCTGTGTGGTGAAATCATTGTCACGTTGTCAATTAAAACCATTTTGTCAGAATTCACCGAAGGACGATGAGCAGCCTCAAGAGAAGCATAAGCTTTAATTTTCTCTCCAGCCGAGTGGCATATAAACATCACCCCACTAGGAGTAACAGTCAGCTGACCATTGTCATCGACTAGCTCTGGTCTTATTTCTGTTGCCCTTTCCCAAGCGTCTTTATTTGTTATTGTCACTATAGTACCCGTCTTGTAATAAATAGAAAATTAATTAGTATTATTAAATTCACTATTAATATATTTCTTTCCGCTAACATCGAGATAAGTTGATTCAAAGGCTATTAAATTGCTCATATTATTATCCAATGATTTCCCTACCTTTTCCGTTAAATCTTTCATTGTAGAAACAGCGCCTTGCATCGGGTCCGTCAACTCCAATGAGAACCAAGTGTCTTCTCCCCAAAACGGACTAATATGGACATGTTCTTGCACCACTTTATTAAATTTCATTTGGAACGTTAAGAAGGCTTTCATCATTAAGTTTAAATCTTTGGTATGATGAACCAGCCTTTTTAATGCTTGTTGTAAGTTCTTGCCCTTGGGTATAGGTTGTAAATCACTATCATCGTTTAGAGCTATTAGGTCAATGCCGCAGTTCGCCGGTTTGATGCCCATTGAGTTGGTTTCATCTACTCTCGTGACTAGCTTAATGCCCTCTCTCGCTAATAACCTAATTCCATCAGCCTTAAGAGCTATAGCCGATCTATCCGTGAACGTCCCTACTTTGCCCGCAGATATATTAAAATTTTCATCTACATTGGTTCGCTGGGAAATATATATTCTCGCGGAATC
>TARA_R110002020_G_scaffold26776_2_pt1 | contig 10057 bp, 6 predicted proteins | sample TARA_R110002020 | Tara Oceans TARA_R110002020 (sample SAMEA4396489) | marine metagenome | biome: Westerlies Biome; feature: [MES] marine water layer (ENVO:01000295) within the mesopelagic zone...; material: water (ENVO:00002006), including particulate matter (ENVO:01000060) such...
AAATAACGAACAATTTCAATCCAACATCTCTGAATATATCCTTTCTTGGTTGAAGCAGCAAGATCATCCATCTGTGCATCAGTATGTAAATCAATACCTCTACTATCAACACGAGCATTAAGTCCTGATAGACGGAAACCCTGCCAGAAGAAATTACCTGTAAGATTGACTGCCGTATCCGAACCCTCGAAATTGCCCGCTGCCGCTGCCGAAAGACCTCCACTACCTTCACCTGAATAAGATTGCCGAGATACAAATGGAACCATTCCACCAGTTTCTTGAAGATTGTGGAATTGTCTTGAATTATTTGTGATATTCTGTGGATACACGAACTCACTATTGACGAATATATTGGAAGATAATGGTTTGACACCTGTTCCATCTGTGCTCATTCCCTGCGCTGTATATCTTCCAGTCAAAGTTTTGGTTAGTGCCGCATTATCATTGGGATTTTCATAGGCATACATAACTTTATTCACAATTCTTCCTTGCCCTCCAATATTTCGGACATTGTTTCGTGGTTGGTCTGTGGCACCATCTCTCGTTAAAGTTTGTTTGGATAAACGATAATCAATATAAGTGAATGTCATGTTGGAGTTTTCACTGGCATATCTATCCATAGTGCTCTGGTCGTAAAATACATAATCGGCAATTAATTTACATTTGTTTTGGTCTATTTCCCACACTGCATTAATCTTGCCAAGATCAACCCCACTGGCATTTTGTCCAGCACGATTACCAAGTTTATCAGGTTCCCAAAAGATTTCAATTTGGATCCGTTCATTTGGAAGCATATAAAGTGGCAACTGATTGCCTGCTTTGAGGAATGGAAATAGATCATGAAGGGCAATCTGAAATGTGCTCTCATTGGCAAGAAGTAAATGGTTCTGAACCGATAAACCAATTCCCAATTCACCTTGTGCCGTTGTCGAATAATCATTGTTATTCGATAAACCATATCTATCGGCAGTCACGAAACTATCAGGATTGTAAAGGACTTCATAATTAATCTGTCGCCCAGTTGTGTATTGTTCTCTTTCTTTATTGGCCGAATTGGAAATGAATAAAGACATTCCTGCTTGTAAAACATTCCAATCTTCTGTTTCACAAATTACTCGTCCAGCAGAAGTTTTGAGCACTGCACGACGAATGACAGAATGCACTCCTGAATTAATAAATGGGAATGCACGAGGAACTGCCGCATTCTGTTTGAACCCAATACTTATTTTTGTATTTGGATGCAAGAAACCTTTTGGCAATAGTTCCCAACGAGCAAATTCTTGGGAGAAGACCAAAGGTTCTAATACATCTGTATCTATCTGTTGTGCCTGATTTACTGGCAAGGACTTGATATTCATGATTGACGGAATGGCACTCTGTGATTTAGAACTGGCAACTTTCGGCTGGTCTGGCATCTGTTCGTTAATAACATTAGACATTTTTATATCTTATAAGATATAAAAAATTATCAAAAAAAAATATGAAAAAATCAGATATTTTCACGAAACAACTTGAACGCCCTGAGCATTGAAGACAAGGGATTGTTCGGAATTGACGAATATGAATAAACTCTGTGCATTGGCCGTATCCATACCACAATCGATATTAATGCCCCAGTTTTCAGAAGTGAAATCAACTCCTTCACCAAGTAATTGATCGTATTTAATGCCAAGACCATAGACAACTCCACTATCACGAACTAACTGATATGGAGTTCCATTGGCCGATGCAGTTGCACCGACATAGGAACGATTGTTATTTCCAGTTGTCATTGAAAGATGTTGTAATTTGTCAAAGGATAGAACCGAATTGATATAATCACGAGTGATTTCACAATCGGCCACAGAAGTATTGGCAGTATCTTTCACATTACTATTTAATGGATAATGTTTGGGGAAAGTGGTTCCACCTTTCAACCATGATATTTGAGTAATATCGGCCAGTGCCCCAGTTGTTTTCTGTGTTGGCATTAGAGTGGCAAATCCGTCTTCTCCAACATTGTTTAATTTATCAGAAGTTATAATTTTAACAAAGGCCGACCTCACCTTGCTCAATCCAAGATTGAAATTGACTTGCATGTTTGTTGAATTGGCAGTGTCATAATAACTTGAAATCGATTGATAGGTTAGAGACCCGCCACCACCTTTCATCATCTGCGAGAGTTGATCCATTGGAGGTTCAATCAATTTACATACTAATTTCACATTGTCTAATTCATAGAAAGCATCTGTATAATCGGCAGTTGTTCCATCAATGGTGTGAAGTGCCTGTGCGTCGTTTTCAAGCATTAAAGTTAAATCAAGGCCAGAAATGCCCCAACCTCGTGCAAGTGGAATAGAACGGCCGTTCATAACTCCACTTGGGAGATGCACACAGAAATGATTACTTTTATCTTTATTCACGCTCGTGACCCTATTAACTTCATAATTCGGAAAGGTTAAAGCACTTTCATTTAAATGCCCTGCATTGTCTTGCATTGAAGTGGTTAATGGCAAGTATGAAGCAAGGAATTGATTATAATGCCTACAATGCTCTATCGTTGTCTGATGAGTTAGAGAACGAAGAATTAATTGTTGGAAACATGTATATACATTCAATCTTGAATTAACGGATAATTGTTGTTTCGTATGCCCGGGCACATCTGCCGCCAGTTTGGCAGTTGAAATCCACCATCTAATTCCACCACATAGACGGACAGAAGTCGGATCTAATAGATAATTGCCCTCAGGGATTTGGAAGTTTAATTGTGCAATCCCTCGTTTGTAAGAATACAGATTGTCAGTTGTTTTGTTGCTCGGTGCAAGTTCGATATATCTTTCACGGCCACTCATTTTTATAACTTATATATATATATTTATTTTCATTCAAAAAAAATATTAAATAATGATTTAGGCACCCCCTGCCGAAATTGCCCTCAATGTGCTCATTCCACCTTCGGCAATTCCACCAGTTGCCGCCAGTGGAGCAACTGCATCTGGTGTCTCTATTTGTTTTTTGGACGCCGCTGTTGCCTTGGTGGCATCATCTTTATGATGGAACCAATTCCCAATATCTTTAATTCCAGTTCCTATTAATGAAACAACTGAACCAGCAAGTGCTATTTCAGGTTGTCCTGTTGCCGCTCCAATAATATCCATTGTTGAACCAATTTCACCTCCAATATTTCCTATCTTCTCACCAGCATTATCCCCTGCCAAATCTCCCCAAAACCCATGATGATTTGGATTTTTAAATGAAGCATATTGACTTTCAATTCCTTCGGTTAATGATACAACCGAACCTCCTACTCCTGCCGCTCCACTGATAAACCCTGCCGCTCTTGAACCCAGTGCCTTGGCATCTTCTGTGAGTGTTGTTCCCTCCTTGGCTACTTGTTTAAAATCTACCACTGCTCTTGAAGGGGGTTCTTCAACTTCACCACTAATGGAGGGGGTTCTTGTTGGTTCTTCGGTGGGAGGTTTGGGTTGTGTTGGTGGTGCTTGTTCCACTTCTTCTTGTGCTTCAATTGGTGCCGCTGCTCTTGATATTTTGGAAACCAAACCAACATCTTCATCTGCCGTGGCGGCCAGTGGTTTGAGTGCTTGTTGTGGAAGTGCCTTCACACCTGTTTCTGAAATATCTGCCTCTGATGAACCGAGATTTGTTCTTGCAATTATTGCCGCCAGTTTATCCTTCCTTGCTTGAGCAACTCGTGCCGCTTCTTTGATTGCATCCCCACCTGGATCACTTTCCTTCATTGCTTCAAGTGCAAGTTCATCACTATCAAATAATGCTTTGGGTTTGAAGGCAGGGATTTTCATATTTTCAAATTGTTGTTCGTTAAAATCCTCTTTGGGAACAGGAATAAATCCTTCATCTCCTCTTGGTGCCGCGACTGGTGTGGAAATTGGTTCTCCTTTTGTCAATTTCCCTTTCCATTCATCAAAGGAACCAGGTTTATCGGTTCTATTCATTGTCATCTCATTGATTGCTTGTCTATTTTGGTTCATGACATTGGGATCTCGTTCGAATGAATGTCCGAATGCACCACTTAAATCATTGTTTCTTTGCCACCTCCCCATTTCAGTTAGAGGATATGATTTCTTTATTCCAGCATCGGCAAAAGTTGTAGGTGGTGGTTCTTCGGCCGCTCCGATTGGAGTAGATACATTACCTTTCAAATCTCCCAGTGGTGCCCCCCTTGATATTCCATAATTACTTGGTTTCCTCAAACTTTCTGTTTCCGATGGTGCCCCAGTGGAACGAAAACTTTCACTTTCCGATGGTTGTGAAATACTTTCCGAAGGTGCCTTCTTCTCTCTATATATAGAGGTTGTTTGTCTTTCCGATGGTGGAGGTTCAGGTTCATCGGGCACAGATGGAACAACATTTTCAGATGGAACAACATTTTGAGAACTTGACATATGTTCGGTTGGCAAGTCCCCTCCTAATTGTTGAATGGGTGTCCGTGTATCACCGATATTAAAATGGTTGCCGTCTCTGGCAAAGAAATTACCTTCTTTAATATCCTTTGCATCTCGTATGTTTTGTGGTTTTGCCGCTTGGATCTTATCATATTCATCTTTAATTTTCTGTGCCTTATCTTTTGCCTCTCCATATCTTTTCAATGCCCCTTGAACTGATATACCTCCCATTAGTCCTTGCCCTGCATCTTTAATATCTCCGAGTTCCCCCTCCTCCTTTATTTTAACCAATCTATCGGATAAATCTGTTCTAACTTGCTCATTGTGTCGTTGAATAGAATAATTGTTCCTTATCTCTTCATCGGTCATTGAATTGACTTGATTAATTCCAGTCGATAATCCATAGAGATCCATATTTATATATATGAATGATATAAAAATAAAAGATAAAAAATTATTTATTTATTTGATTTCTCAAATACTTCTGTTTCTTGGTGAGGAATTGTTCCTTTATAAAGTAATGTCGGCCCTTCTCCAATGAGTTCTTCAAAGTTCTTGTAGAACTTGGCAGGATTTTCTTGCACATCAATATATAAAAATGAATATCTTTCTTCATGTGCTATGTTATAATAATCCATAAATCTTTCTTCTGAATGAGCAAGTTCGGCATATTCCTCCACGATCTTCTCCATTTCCTTGTTGCTCTGTTGTCTGAATATCATAATATCTGTGGCATTGGCACGGATAATTGGACTTATAGCACGGAATGATTGTGTGAATATCATGATTGATAATTCATAATGCCGAAATCTTGATGCAAGGAATGATATATCATTCGTTTTCTTGAAATCTCTTGATATAATATCGTCAAGCACTAATAATCCAGTCGGCATCTTATCTCGGTCATATTTCTTCTGATGCTCAATCACAGAATTAATCATTGCGTCTGTGTAATGGTCTTCGACATCAAAGGCATCTTTGAGGAACTTGCCCTTCGGATCGTTGTTGATTGTGTTGCTTATGATTTTCGTGTAGTCCCAATAATCTTTCCCATACATTTGATTTTCATCTCTCAATAATCCAATGAGCGCATTCGTCTTGCCTGACCTCACTGCTCCAACTCCTAACAATAAAAAAGGAGGTTGTGGCAAGTGTGGGTGAATGGGTTTGTATTTGGACTTATCTTCTAAATCTTTCACTTTCAATATCTTTGGGCCTTCCATTTATATATATTGAATATATTTTATTTATAAATAATCAATTGTCAAAAATAATTATTAGTAGATATTTTTATCTATCCTTAAAAGGTTCCCATTTGTAGATCTTTATTTAGAAAGAAAAAACACAAATGGGAACCGCCGTCGGATTTATTACAACTAATATCTCTAAAAGTGAAACAAATCAAAAGCAATTTTCAAAGTATTGTTCTTGCCCATATGTTATATTGCGTGGTTGAATGGTCTGTCGAATTGTTTGTCTCACTTGCTCCTGTGCTCTAACAATTTCCATTTCTTCTTTCTTTTTACTCTTCCTTGCTTTTCTGATTTTTTCATATGACATGATAGCAGTTAATTGTGCTTCTTCAAGATCCTTTCTTGTCAATCCATTTGGTTTTGGTGGAATGTTTTCTTTATTGTCCTCAACAACCATTTCAACTTTCTTTTCCACCTTTACTTCTTTGATTGGTTCTCCTAAACTTGCACGAAGATCATTCATCTTCTTTTGTTTTGCCCTTTTCTCTAAATCTTTCAATTCTTTCTTTTCAGCGGCATTTGCCCTTCGAACCTCCAATGCTTTCACTCTTGCCTCACTCAACTTTAACTTGTGTTCCTCTGTCATCGGTGGTCGTTTCTTTCTCACTTTAACTTGTTTGATTTTAGGAGCATCATGGAATATCTCCTCCATAGTTGCTGGTTCTTTAAGTGCTTGGGGTTCTGACACAGGTTCAGGAATTACATCGTCAGGTTCATCAATCTCTTCTTGTAATGGTGGCATCTCAATATCAGGCAATACATTCATCTTTATAATATATAAACTATAATAAATCTAAATATATTTTTCTTAATTTTTCTATAATTTTCTATTTACTTTCTCTGACATGAAGACATATGATTGTTTCACCAAGTAAATCCTCTGCCAAGATCTCACTATCTTGACAAATATCAAGGGCAAATTCATTCACTAATTCTTCCTCTGAATTATTTAACTTGATATATACCCTTTCATGAGGTTCAAAATACAAACCATATCCATTGTCTCGTCCTGAACTATCGAAACGAGGAATATGATATAATATCTTTGATGGTCTTCCAGTGCCTGCATTGATTGTTCTTTGTGTGAAATTATTCAATCGGATAAACAAACTATTTTCATTCACGATTACAGGAGTATTATCTGATTTATATTGTATTCCTCGTGCAGTGTCGGCCGTTCCGTCGGCCCAATCAAGAATAGATCGTTCGTCAAATCCTAATGTCCCTGCCATATTGGCATTATAGGTTCCAATATAATTCACATTGTCTTCATTCAATATGACAACTTGATTATAATTTGTCATAACCCCTGCCCCTGTATTTCCTAATTGCACATATTCATTGGATAAATCGTCAAAGTCCATATAAAATCTACTATCGACCTCTAATCCATAAATATCTTCCACTCCTTCTTTTTCTAATCTATTAAACCAATCAGACCTTTCATCTCCTCCTCTGAATGTTGTATTGCCTAATTTCATTACTCTTCCATAATAGTGTTCCAATGTAATCGTGCTATTTAGAGTTGTAATCATTACTTTCGGATACATGTTCCAATTTGATTGTCTCATTGGAACTGGATAATTATTCTTGTTGGCACCTAATGCCGCTTTATCATTATAACTTGCAAGGATATATCTCACGCCTTCGGTGGCAGGTGGAACAGGAACTGCAATCAGTGTTATAATCATTTTTTCATTTTCAAGTAAGAACTCAACTTTTTGGATTGACAATGCATTCGAACTCATATTATATCTTCCATTTTGAGATCCACCAGTCCAAATAGACCCAGCATATCCCGCGCCAGAATAATATTCAATCTCCTCCATAGAACAAGGTGCCATTGGATCACGATAGGCCGCTGGGGTTTCTTTGAATTGATAGGCCCTCAACCACCAATTCGATGCTCCTCCAATTGAAGTCTGCTCACAAGATATGCCGTAATCATAGAAGTTCTCGGCGTGAATGCCTGCTCGTCCCATATTACTCATATAACTTGGGGCACCGATGCCTGTCCCTGCGCCACTATTATATCTTGCCAATCCACATTGGAATGTTCTTGCACCAGTAGCACCAAAAGAATAATCACCACCAGCAAAATCTGCCATTTGTCCTTTAAGATCAAAGGTGCAGTTCCCCCCATTGTGAGATATAGGTTTATCATATCCCCACATGACATTGTCATAATTATTTATTCCACCATTATCCGTGTTGGTGTTTTTGAACTCAATGCCATTTGTCGAAGGTGTGAGAGCAGTGGCAGTAATGCCAGGATTTAATGGCATTTTTGCTTGGAACTTATCGGCATCATTAAATGCACTTGCAACTGGAACAATTCCATTTTTATATTGTAAATTGAAACCTTCAAATCCTTGCCCAGTTGTTCCTCCACCAGTTCTCAATATATTACATTTAATATGACTATCAGCACCATTTCCATCACCAAATATATCAGGGTGAGGCATTCCAAAGTTCATTCCAACTTCCATTCTTCGATTGAACTCGGTTAAATTAACATATTCCTCTGTCTTGCCAGGAGACATGTCAGGACTACACAATATCGGATAGCAAGTTGTTTCTTGTGGTTGTTGAGGAGTTCCAACCAAAGACCCTTCTTGAAGATCGGGGCCAAACCATTGATAGAATATATCATTCGAATTGAGTTCAATCAATCCGTTTCTTGTAAGTTTTACAGATTGGACTGCAACTTCACTATTCTTGGCAATCTTTAAGGTTTGTTTCAAGTTATTCACGAATGAATAAGGCCGCTGGAAATTTGCTCCATTGTTATAATTTGTTTCTCCTTCCTTGTTTGAGCAGATAATCAAAGACATTTATTTATAATTTAGACGGAGAAAAAAATATATATGTATAAATTATAAATAATATGCCGACCAAGTCAAAACAGATGCAACCGAAAGGACATAATGCACCCAATGAACTTCAATTCAAAGTTAATGTTGAGCAATCAAAAAAAGCGGCAATCCAAATGAAAGATATATTTGAGAAGAAACACAAGAATGGATATAATCAAGAAGCAATTGATAAGGCCACTCTCGCACATAATAAAGTAAATCGGAAAGTCCCAAAAGGACATCCTGACTATAACAAAAAAAACAAACACCACCCTGACTATAAGAAACATTGAATATCTTAATCCATCAACTCAACATAATTGATCTCGGCATTGTATGGAACATTGTCCTCATATATTTCCTCGAACTTTATCTCTTTCCGATATGATAGAACCTCCATATGATAATCATATGTTTCAGTATTGAAGGAATATTCGGTTCGTGTTTTACACCCCGCCTCCTCTTGTTCCGATACTGGAACTTTCACCTTCTTCTTTTCCAATATCTCTTTTCCAAACAAATGTTTCATCATTTCACATAACAATTGTTTGCACTTGTATTTGGAACGATAATCAATATCTTCTGATTTTCGTGTTCCATATATGGTCTTATATTCAATATTCATTTTATTGGATTGTTCTTCGGTTAGTGGTCGGACAATTGATAGATTTGTTTTCCTATTGGGATATTCACATATCATTTCTCTCAATTGATCCAATAGGATATATTTCATCTTCTTACAAGTTGTCTTCTTCACATTGAAATCCATACTTTCTTCGAGTTCAGTCCATATCTCAATCGGTTCTTTTCTGAACCATTTACATATTCCGAAATGTTCTCCTAAATCTTGTGGTGAATGATAGAGTTTGATATGTTTATCAAGTGTATCCATTGGAAGATTTAAGTATTCTTGAATATCACATGTATTATCCGAGAATGTATCTTCTTTATTCGGATTTTCCTTCCTCTTCATTTCATTAACCTTGAACTCACATTTCGCTGCCATATAACTTGGGGAATGCCACGGATCAATTTCGTCTTCAATATCCTTGATTATCTCGTCATATTTCTGTCGGATTTCGATTTCTCTATCAATCCTATGTTGTTGAACGATTGGTTTGTATTTCTCAACACATTCAAGGAATTGTCTCTCTCGTTCCTCTTCATATTTTTCCTTGTCTTCTTTCAATCCTTTGATTGAGGTCTGATAGAATGCCGAAGTATTCTTGAAACCTCTATCCTTCAACAACTTAATGAAATGGGCAAATTTGTTGGTGTTGTAGCAGTCCATGTTGTATTTGTATCTTGAAAGGAGTTCCAAGTAATCGTCATATTTATTCTTTTGATCGGATAGTTTGAAGACATTACAAGAGAACAAATCATTCTCCTCAATCTCTTCTTTGACATCTTCATATGAATGATACTTGTAATTCCCACAAGATTTTTGAGTGAATAAATATCTCAACTCAATAATGTCTCGGCACCGATTGACTTGTTGCAACATAGCACGAGGTGATATGGTATGTTCTTTGTAATAACAAAACAC
>TARA_R110002020_G_scaffold328810_1_pt1 | contig 10053 bp, 11 predicted proteins | sample TARA_R110002020 | Tara Oceans TARA_R110002020 (sample SAMEA4396489) | marine metagenome | biome: Westerlies Biome; feature: [MES] marine water layer (ENVO:01000295) within the mesopelagic zone...; material: water (ENVO:00002006), including particulate matter (ENVO:01000060) such...
TGGATGGATTTTGTTGCCTATATCTTTTTGATAAGCCCTATCATAATATTTGCCATTTCCCAAACTACTCCAGGCGAGTTCACCATCTGAAAAATTGCCGTTTTGGTGCTTGTTCCAAAATATAAAACCATTTGATTTTGGGATCAATTCGCTGAAATGATTAAAACCCCAAATAATTTGATTTTTTGATATCCTAAAAAGTTCTTCAAAATATTCTTTTGTAGGCACATTGTTATTCCATATTCCAGTATTAAAAAAATTTTCAATTCTGTTTTTAGAATTACATTCTTTTTTAAATCTTTCAATTCCATAAGGTGGATCAACTATTGCCAATTCAAAATGATTGTTATCATATCTTGACATTAACTGCATATTGTTTTCATGGGTGATCTTCATGACTGTTGTTTTTGAATGAATTCTTTTGCTTTCATCCATTCATTGTGTGCATTGGATATTTTTGATGATCCACTTGTTTTTTTGTTCCACTTTTCATTCAAATTTTTCCACCTCAACATCCTTTTTTTTGTGTTCCAAGTTGTTTCAAGTTCAAATTTCATTTTTGTTTCTGACTTGTTTGTTTCAGTCCAGTATTCTATAAATTGAATTTGTTGTTCTTGATCCAATATATTCTGATTTTCATTTATTACATCCATTTCAAAACTTTTTTCCCTATTAGATATATTTATAAATGTAGTATTATTTTTTATGATATTATCTTCACCCTTTTTGATGATACCATCTTCTTTGAAAGTTGGCAACCTCTCATCATTTTTGATGATACTCATTGTCCTTTTGATCACTTGTTTGTTTTTATCTCTGATCACCTCAACATGAATGAATCCATGTTTCTTCAATTGGTTGATCCACAAACTGATGGTGTTTTTTGATACACCATATAATTCTGCAAAGTAATTGTTTGAACTCCAACAATATCCTTTTTGGTTTGACAATGCAGTGATTTCACCATATAACAATTTTGCATTTGCTTTTATGTCCGCATATCTGACATTTGCTGGTATGATTGCATAATAAGATGGTTTTTCCATACTAGAACAATTGTTGTTGAATAACCTTTGGAACTGGAATTGGTTGTGGTTTGATCTCTGGTTTTCTGAATCCTCTGATGCCTACAATTTGAAATGATGAATCTGCATCAATCAATCCTTTTTGTTTCAAAGAAAGATTGTCAAGGACCATTCCTGGTTTCAATACATTTTTCCACTTGGCAAAGTTTCGCATGTTTTGATATATGCATGATCTTAAACTTTTACCTTCTTTGTCTTTGAAAAATACATAATAAAATGCATCACCATATTTTGATTCTTGTTGTTTGAAACTTGTGATTTGTGCTTTCATTTTGTTTGGTGTTTATTAAAAAAGTTGATTTTGTTTTTTTAGTTTTTTCAATCTCATTGATTTTCTCACTGACATTCTGTTGTATGCTTTTAACATTTGTTCATGATATTCATCTGGATCTAATGTGTCCAGATCAAAATCCTTATTCCATTTGTCAAAATATTCATTGCATTCATTTTCCAGATCTTTTCTGGTCCATAGTGTGCCAATATAATATGGTGATTCTTGATCATGATCTTCCAGATCCAATTCAATTTCTGGTCTTTCAACCTCAACATCCTTCTTGATCAGTTCCCTTTCCAGTATTTCAATATATTCAATGACTTCATTTTTAGGATGACCAGTCAATTCATTTTCAATGATATCATCCACATTCCTTTTGATCCTTATGAAATCAGATATTTCCATGATGTTTTCTGCTATATGTTCCCATTGATATTGATTCCCATATCAAATCACCTTTCAAATGCATCTTGATCATGATTTTGTTTTTTTTCAATCTGGTTTTGTATTCATCAAAAGTTTCATTTTCTGATCTTTTATCACTCAAATTGATTTTGTCAAAATGTCCCCTCAAATCATCTTTTTTAAAATTGCCAATCTTTCTTGGACCATTTTCATTTCTCTGACTGCTTTTATATAATCTTTCATCAAAAGGTTGTTGCCTTCTTTTTTCATTTTTGTTCTGAAATTTTCATATTCCACTTCTGTTGGCGGCTCAATTTCCATCAACTCTTTCATCTTTTTATAATGATGAATTGAAGTGGCATGATTTTTCAATGCTGGAACAAATTGTTTCATATGAAGATGTTTGATGCCACATTCAGTGAATAAATAATATATCAGAAACCTTCTTGCTTCAATGACATTTGAAGTCCTTGTGACATGTGTTTCAAAGTGCATAGTGTTGATCTGAAATATATCTGCCAACACTGATTTTGCCATCTGAATTGTTTTGTCCAGATTAGAAAGGTGCTTCATCTGATTTGTTTGTTTTCTTTTTCAATATTTCTTTTGCAGATTCAAACCACAATTTTGCAGTTTCTGAAACTTGAATTTCAGTGATTGAAGATTTGTGTGCATAGAATGCGGATGCTGCCTTAAACATACATTGTATCATGATCACATCATCATCTATTTGATTGTGAGTTGGTTGATTCACAAATTTTTCTGATCCTTCTTTTATGATCTTGATTGTTCCTTTGTCATTTTGTGTGAATTGAACTAAATCACCCACTGAACACATTGGATCTTGTGTTTTTTTGAACATGAATCCTTCTGTTCCATCTTCAAAATTCATTTCAAATTTGAACAAGTCATTCCATTTTTCTTTTTCTTGAATTTTTTCAATCTTTGATTTCTTAATTTCTAGCATGTTTTATTTTTTATTTAATATATATTTTGCTTTTTCTAATTTTAGAATCTGCTGGTTGTCATCCCTTTTCATTTCAGTCAAGGTGTTTTGTAATTGATCAGCACAAATCTTGTATGCTATTGAAACACCATTCATGTCCTTATATTCTTTTGACATTTCCATCATCAGATCAATCAACTTTTGAATTCTGAATTCAACTGGGTTTCTCAAAAAATAGTTGTTTCTATTTTCCATGGCATCTGTCTTTGTGATCCATGACATTCAACTGATGTTGAATTTTTAGTGTGATCTGTTTGTCAATTTCTTTCAATCTGTGAATTTCTTCTTTATACCAAAGATATTTTTCTTTGGTCATAGTGGTTTGATTTTTCATATTTGTTTGTTTTTGTTTGGTCCAAAATTAAAAAGAATGTTGAAACATTTGGGTTGTCAACATATTAGTTTTCAACAAGTTTTTCTTAATAACCAAAAAAAAAAGATCTGACAAAATATGCCAGACCTTTTCAACTATAACAAAAACAAAGTATTATGATCCATAAAAGTGATCAAATTGAATTGCAAATATATTATATCACAATTTCAAACAATGTCTTTTTGGTTTTAGTTTTCAACAATGACTTGGCATTGTATTCTGCCAACTTCAAATTGATTTCATATCCATCATATTGATCTGTATTTTGCAGATCCACCCTCACATCATATCTTCCATCATTGGTGAATATATATATGTTTTGACTTGCACATGAAGCAAGATTCAATGCATTGTCAGAATATGAATTTGCACCAACTGGTGATCCTGCTTGTGCATAAAAGTCAGAAATCAAGGCATGATGTTTGTGTCCACAAATTACAAAGTCAATTTTCACCCCTTTGTTTGAATACTTTGAAATTAATTTTGCAACTGATGTGTCATTGACACCTTTCAATTGATGTCCATGAATCAACAAAATATTTCTTTTCCCTACTTTGACCACTACTTCCAAACCACAATCCAAAAATTCAATTCCCTTTTTTCCATCAAACAACAATTTCAACATTTCATATATTGTGAAATCATAGTTGTCAGATGCAGTGATGTCAGTCCATCCATTGTTTTCTTTCACTCTGGATTCGTTTCCAGTGACACATGCCACACTAACATTGCCAATGGTGTTCAAATCATTGATCAGATGTGTCAAGATATTAACTGAAAGAAATGTTGCTTTTGCTCTATTGGTTGACATCTGCAAAAGTTCATCCAATCTTCTGTCTGAATTCAGCAGATCACCAGTGATTGCCAGAAAGATATTTTTGATCTTGTAAAGTTTTGCATGTTTCTTTGCTATCTCTGCAAATTTTCTGATCCTTTTGGATGCAATCAAAAAGTCATATTGATTTCCATCAATGTTCACCAATTCATTGAAATGTGTATCTGTCAAATGGACCACCATGACTGCTTCATTTTTGATGTCCTTATGTTCACAAGTGTGAAGTGTCAAATTGTAATCTTTCAAAAGTGTTGCAATTTCTTTTCCATATTCTGAAACTGCATTTTCAATCCTTGCATGTTCTCTGAATGACTTTCTTTCAATTCTGTTCAGATCTTGTTGCTTTTGTTTTTGCTTGGAAAGTTTGACATTTGACTTCAATATTTCTTTGTCAACCAAATGATGTTTGATCAATTTTTCAACTATATTTTTGAACTCATTTTTTCCAATATCCAAGTCATGTTTTTCAATCAAATCTTGTGCAATATTGTATGATCCAAAACCATCCAACCACATTTTGATCACTTCATCTTTGTATTTTTCAAACATATTTTTGTATTTTTTCCTTATCTATTGATTGCTTGTATTGAAAGAACTCAATTGTTCAATACTTGCAGTTGTCAACAATACCAAAGTCCAGCAGAAGTGCTTAAAATGCATCTGTGGACATTTTAGGTTTTTGATGAAAAAAGCAAAAAAGGTGGTAAAAACCACCCTTTTTCTTTGAATTTTTACTTCTTTTTCGCCTCTTTTCCAAAGTCCGCCAGACCTTGAAATCCAGCCAAACTAAGCAATGCAATGAATAAATTTCTGGATGTTTCTTCATCAACAGAAAGTGCATTTGCAATTGCTGGAACAATGATTGAACTGATGGCAAAAATAAATTTGCGACTGTGAAATATTTGTTTCACTAAGATGTTCATAAACCAATTTTTCATTTTTCTTTTTTTTTAAATTAATAGTAATCCCAAACCACTTCTTGTGATTTTTCTTTTGATAGATCTACATGAATGAATGTTTCACCAATTCCAAATCTTGTGAAACCAACATCCATCAAAGATCTGATGATTTTATATCTTGACATGGAATCTGGTGTGGCAATATCTGCTGCATTTCCTTTCAAATGTTCTGATGATGGTGATGTGTGATATCCTCTATTCTTCAAATCAGCATGATATTCTGGTGATCTGAATCCACTTGTAATTTTAAAAGAAACACCAGCCAATTCCCTTGCATCATCCAATCTTTGAACAAAGTCCATGTTCATATTTTTTTTTCCAGATCCTGGTTGATCTGGTGAATCAAATTCTTTCATGTTGAAATATTTAATTTCTTTTTTTGGTGGTTTGTTTCTTTCTGGATCGTTCCACCATTTTTCTTTTTCTTTCTTCATATACACTTTTGACCAAATTTTTGATCTCATCCACTGACAAAATTCCATTTTGTTTTTTTATTTCTTTTTTGTGATCCATTTATATAGTTTAAAACATGAAATGGAAATTGCAAGAATAAGTGAAAAAAAAGTCAAATATTGATTGCATTCTGTAATGCTGAAACCAACTGCTGTGCCATTTAAAAGGATGATATCTAGTGTGTCTTTTATTTCTTTATTCATTTTTATATTTTTATAGTTCTTTAATTGTAATTTGACAACCAGTGATGACTGTGATTGCCTTTGATGTTCCATTTGATGATGCCTCTTTCCATAATACGACCCTGTGATATATTGCTGGATCACCACTTAAAAGGACCACCGCACCACCAGAACAACTTCCTTCCCTTAGATATCCACTCCCTCTGTTGTATATATATGCATGTGTGCCAGAAACATCAGTCCATGTCATTGCATCACCTTCAACAAGTCCAGATTGTAATTTCACACCAGCCAAAACCCTATTGTTCACCACTGATGTGTCTGTTGTAATATTCCAAGTCAGTTCAAAATATCCAGTTGGTGGTGTTCCACCAAATCCAAAACAATATTCTGAATCACTCACCGCAGTGACACCAGATGCACCATATCCAGTGATTTCATTGACTGCTGATTCCACTTCAGTATCAAAAGGAACAACCACTGCTTGTGCTTCACCATTTGTTGCTGATGACAATGCAGTTCCAGTGCATGTGAATCTTGAATAATTTACCAAACCATCACTTGAATCAACATATGCTTTCACTGATTCTGATGTTGCAAGTGTTGTTGCTGATGCATCTGACATAGAATCTGAATCCACAAATCCATCAATGGAAATTCCATCCTTTGTCAATGATGTGGCACTAATATCAAATCCAGCAATTTCACCAGATGTTTTTCTGTTCATGTTTTCATACAATTTGAACATTGGAATTTGAAAACTTGGAAATGTCAAACTTGATTCATTTGGTGTGATGGAAGAAAATTCAATGCTTGTTGATTCGGAAGTCACATCAGCAGTCAAAGTTAATTCAAAAGATCTTCCAGTGTCATAAACCATATATAAAGTGTCACCAGTTTTTAAAGTGAAAGCAGTTCCAATTGGAAGATCAGTTGCATCTTGAACATCTGTTTCATAATAATCTTCAATATCTAATGAAGTGATTGCCACATCTTCAACCACTACTTCTGTTGCAGTTGCCAACACCACCCTTGCACTTGTTTTTTGTGATGCACCTTGTTGCATAAATGCAGATTGTGTTCCACCAGTTCCAACCAAATTTGTTCCACCAGCCATTTTTTGTTGTGATGATGATCCACTGATTGTTCCATCTGTTGTTTGAATCCATTCCCCTTCCATTGTGTTTGTCATACAATTATATTTTCCCCTTCTGAAAAAATATGTTGTTTCTGCATCCACCCCATTGCTTTTTTGATAAATATCTTGAATCACCCCCATTGCATTGATGAAAACTGGATCACCAAGGATGTTCATGCCTTCTTCAGCCACTGTCAATTTGAAATTTGCCCTTCTTATGATTGTTGCTTGACCTCTTTTCATTTCCCTTGCTAAAAGAAATGTGAATTGTTCACCACTTCCCGCTGGATGAAGTGATTGTGTTTGACTTCTTCTTTCCCAATCTGGTGATGTCCAATCACTATATTCCCAAGTGTGTGGTGCAGTATTAACTAAAAGTGCTGAATCATCCCAAAATTCTGGTCCATCACCCCAATACACATCACCCCAATCAATTTTGTGTGAATCCTCTGTTTGTTTGTTGATAAATATTGTGTTTGTTGTTGGTGTTGTTGATGCAACTGGTTGAATTGTTGATATGAAATCATTGAAAAAACCAACTGACCATGATGGTGGATTCTGTGCAGTTGAATCAACTGGGTTGGTCCAGTTGCTGAATGCTGCTGGTGCACCCCAAGGAAAGCCAGTGGTAAAATTGACTTGAACACCATTTTGATTCACCATGATCACTTGGGAAAAGGTCATGATCATATATTCTGTGGGCTCATTTCTATATCCAGGAAACAAAAGATTTGGTCCAAGTGGCAAAGTGGAAGTGACACCACCACCAGGATATGGACCATTCAATGAATGCATATGAATTACTGGTCCAAAATCAGTTCCAGTATATGTTGGTGTGTCATCCCAGCCATATGCAGTTACTGATGGATCAAAAGTCAATGTTGCAAGTCCATCACCAATACTTGATGATCCAGCAGGAAGTGCAATGATACGAATTTGTAAATCATGCATGTCATAAGTTTGGACAAATTGTGTTGTTGGTGGTGCAGTGACAACAATCATTAAATTGCATTTGAATTTGTAATTTGTAGAATTTTCAAAAGGACCACCAATGAAATTCATTGCATTTGTTCCAAAAGAATCGCCTTCTGGTATTCCACCAAACAAATTTTGAAATCCATCATGGATCAAATTCAATTTAACTTCATTCAATACTGGCAAAAATTTGTATTTTCCACCACTTAATTTTTGAATTCTTTCACCAGGATATGAAATATTGGCAATCTTATTGTAAAACCTAGCAACATTGGTGTTTCCTACTGATTCATGGAAATCATTTACATCACCAGATGCAAAATAACTATATCTTGGCATATCTTCTGGTGTTTGCCATGTGCCAATTTGTGGGTTGTTAAATTCTCTTATTTGAACAAACCACCATTTTCCAGCCCAACCAATCACCCTCATTCCCCAAGATTTGCAAATTGCTTTCAAAACTTCATAAGCATTTGCAATGTTTCTTTGTTGATTTGATGGGTTTGTTTTGTCAGTCCATTTCATTGTCCCTTGTGTTTGTTGTAAAGGATCACCATATTTTGAACTGGATGTTGGTGCATAATACATTTCAGAGTTATACCATCTAACGCATGTTTGAAAGCCAATTTTATCAGTGGCATCATCCCAGAATCCTTCTGTCTGTGCTTGATTCGTATACATTTTAGTGTGTTGTAGAACTTCGGCAATCCAATAGTTGAATGTTTGATATCCTTGAATTCTGTATTCATCAGCAGTGGTGTCCACATGTTTTGATTCAAATGTGATTTCTTTCAATTTTCCAATGCCATCAGTAAAAGTCAACTGAATGGGAAAAATACCACTAACATCTGGAAGTGTGTCCAGATCTTGAAGATATTCACCACAAAACAAAATTGCACCACTAGAAGTTGTGTCCCTCACTAAAATGACAATATCACCTTCAACATAAGTTATGGTGGAAAACCCAAGAAGATCATCCATCCATTCTTGCATTGCTGAACTAGATAAATCCACCAAGAAATTCAAGATGCATTTTGATCCAACTATTGGTGAAAATTTTTCTGCACCATCACAATCAAATTGAATTGCCAAACCATTGTCTGTGATCTCAAATGAATTTGGTCCAGAACTGGTAGTGGCACGATCATAGATTGCCACATAAAATTCCCTAGTGTTAGTGGATGAAAAAACTGATTCCCATCTTAATGTGTATGCTGAATTGATTGTTGCCATGTATTATTTTTTTTTATGCATATCTAGCCAAACCAATGTGTGCCTTATCACTTGATAAAACAATTTCATTTCCAGAAATTTCACCCACCACTTGAACTTGTGATCCTCTTGATCCCAACATTTTTTCAAGTTTTGAAAGTGGTGCAATGACTTCTGGATCATTCATTGCATTTGGATTGTCACCAACAATGGCATTGACTGGACTGAAAGCCAATGCACCTTGTGCCATTGGAATGGGTGCTGATGCAATTGCGGCAATTTGTGCTGCACCCATGATCCCAGCAAATATCATCAGTGGAATATTTGGAATTGCCTTTGCTATCCCAGCAGCAGTGTTGATGATTGCTTGAAAGATTGCCATTCTTTTTTCTCTTTTTGCATTTTGGATTTCCTGTTCCTTTTTCTTCTTTGCATATTTCTTGTCAATTATTTCCTTTTCTTTTGCAAATTCCTTTTCTGACAATCCTTGTTGTTCCAATGCGGCAATTTCAGCAGTTTGTTCATTGTTTATCTGCTGCATCTTGTTGTCATGTCTTTGTTGTCCAATAGCATCTATTTGTCCTAAAACTTCAGTCATGAAGTCAGTGACTGTCAATGTTGCTTGTTGTGCCACTTCACCCCAAGATGCCCATGCTGCATCTTGTTGTGTGAAATAATTTTTCCACGCTTGTGACATTCCTTCCAAATGTTCTCTTAGTGCTGATTTTTGTTTTTCCAATCCACCAACAAAACCACCATCATCATCATCATCAGTAGTTCCACCAGTAGTTCCAGTTGGATCACTTAAATCTTTAAACATATTAGAAAAGTCAAGTTGTGTTCCACCACCTTCAAAGAAAGTTTTCAATTTGTCAAATCCTAGTTTTCCCATGTCAACCATTGCATCCACACCACCTTGAATGTCATCTTCATCAATGAATTCCACTTTTTCACCCCTCAAAGTGTTATTGATAGCAGTGTTCAAATTGTCTGCAATGACTTTGCCAGATTCTTTTGCATCTTTGCCAATGGCATCAAGTGCATCACCAATATTGTTTATCATCCCACTGGTGACTTCATCAAATCCTTCTTTGACATCTTGCCAACTTAAAGTGAAAACACCCATGATCATTTTTCCAACCCCTTTCAAATATGT
>TARA_R110002020_G_scaffold296313_1_pt1 | contig 10047 bp, 5 predicted proteins | sample TARA_R110002020 | Tara Oceans TARA_R110002020 (sample SAMEA4396489) | marine metagenome | biome: Westerlies Biome; feature: [MES] marine water layer (ENVO:01000295) within the mesopelagic zone...; material: water (ENVO:00002006), including particulate matter (ENVO:01000060) such...
GTTAGCCAGAAACGTGTAGATATCAAAAACCAGATAGAACAAAAACAGAATAAAGAAATCCACCACAAACAAAAGAATATTCTCTGTTCCCATAAAAACCATGATTCCGATGAAGGATAAGGAGGCAATTATCCTTAGTATCATTCCCACCATTTTTATTTGAAGTAGGTTTTCTGAAGAACCTTTTAGCAGCCAAAGACTCATTACACCCACCAAATAGGACGATATTGCCAGAAAAGACAGAATTTTCCAAATGTCCGCATGAATAGTGGAAGGAAGCAACCAACCCAATAAAAGGATCAGCAGACTTAATATTCCAGTGAGAAGGAAAAATTTCAGATGATAGTTAGATTTCAACAGCATGGGTATTAATTTCTTACAAATTTATCCCAAATTTTCTTTTGTCTGACTACTTATCCGATCGAATCGAATTCCACAACTGATAAAAAGCTATCCCAATCGAGGCAAAACAAAAAAGTAAGAGCCACAGAGGGAATTTCATGTCGCTCTTTTGCTGAATCCACCAGCCCAGCCAAGTTCCTCCTCCAATAACCCCGAAAAGCTGAAACGACAAGCCTATGTATTTCACATACGCCGGGGGTCCATTTTGCTCATTTTTCTTTGACTCATTACTCATATCATTCAGCTTATTTATTTCTTAAAAGTATTGAAAAAATAGAGCGAATAGCCTGCCACAGTAAAATCCAGAAATAATAGACCATCTAATTCGTTCACTAAGTAAATCAAAAGACCTATTTTGCTACTTTAATTGGGCAAAACAACTCATGAGGAGATTTTCCAAGCTAGCATTAATCATTTTACTTTTTAGTGGGGCATGCTCTTCCGAGCGCAACACCTTTACAAACAGGACATTTCATAATGTCACTGCGCACTTCAATGCCTATTACCTTGCCGATGTCAAATTGAAAGAAGTAGAAACAGAGGTTTTTCAAAACTACAAAGAAGACTTTACTCAGATTTTACCGGTATTTATTCCTTTTGATTCTTCTACTATCCAATCCAATGAAGAGAAACTCCAATCCTCTCGAGAATTAGCCTCCAAAGCCATAGAATGGCACAGAATAAGTAATTGGGTAGACGATAGTTATTATATTCTGGGCAAGCTGGATTATTATCAATCCCATTTTGACAATGCAAAAAACACCTTCAAATATATCAATGTGAACTCAAAAAGTGCCGATGTAAGACATCAGACTTTAATCACTTTGCTGCGACTTTATGTAGATCAAGCGGAAGTTGAAAATGCGAATTTCACTATTGATTACCTCTCCAAGGAAACTGATATTTCAGAAGAAAACAGGTACGAACTTTATCGAACCTTAGCCTATTACTATGAGAAAAGAGGGGATAAGAGTGGAGTAATCGGTGCATTGGATAAAGCAATAGAATATTCGCAGGACAAAAAAGAAGCTTCTAGAATCAACTTTATCCTAGCCCAACGCTACCAGCGGGAAGGTTTTGATGCATTGGCTCATGAATACTATGAAAAATCCTTAGATGGAAACCCTCCTTATGAGCGGAGTTTTTATGCGCAACTCTACGCTCAGCAGGTAGCAGAACTAAATGCATCCAAGGATCTCAAGAAAGTCAGAAAGTACTACGACGACCTCTATGAAGATCCAAAAAACAAAGACTTAAAAGATGTGGTCATCTACGAGCGAGCACTTTTCGAAGAAAAGCAAGGTGACACAGAACTGACGCTGAATTTGCTTCATCAAGCTGCAAAAGAACCGGGTAGCAATCCACGAGTAAAGGGGTATATCTACCAAAAACTTGCCCAAATAAACCTGGGGAAGTTTAAGGACTATCGGGCAACAAAGTACTACTTGGATTCTGCCCTCACTTTTATTAATGAAAACGACCCTGTGGCCCTAGAAATCACAGGTCAAAAAGAATCATTAGATAAATACGTTTTTCATTTTGAAAGAATCCAAGGAAATGACAGCTTGTTAACCTTAGCAAAATTGTCTCCTGAGGAGCAAAAACTAGTTGCAGAGAATTATCTAAAAGTAGAAGAAGAAAGACTTCTGGCTGAAGCAGAAGCACTTCAAAAACCTCAGAGCAGTAGTATTTTTGATAACCTATTAGCCTTTAGCGACAGAGGTGGAGGTTCATCATTTTATTTTGACAACAGTGTCGCAATGCAGCAGGGCGCTATTGATTTCCGAAGAACTTGGGGGAATCGTCCCTTGCAAGATAACTGGAGAAGAAGTGCCGTGAGCTTTCAAAGCACTGCTCCTACTATTCCTGAGCCTTCAGATGGAGATTCTACAGCAACACAAGCCGAAAGTATTGTCAGTCAATTACCAACAGTTGATGATTTGCTAGGAGGAATCCCCAATTCTCCCGAGCAAATTGAAACGCTGAACTTTGAGTTGGAGGAGTCTTATTTTGAGCTTGGTAAACTTCTTTATTTTGATCTAAAAGAGACTGAGCAAAGCATTGATAACCTGGAAACGTTGGTTCGTGATTATCCTAATTCTTCACGAAAGCCAGAAGCATATTATTTGCTCTACTTGGCCCAAAAAGATTTGGGAGGAAATTCACAGCAATATGTCGGCCGACTGAATCGAGAGTTCCCTGAATCTCAATACACCTTTTCAGTAAACAATCCTGATGCTGCCTCGGGGAATTTGGCCTATGTAGAATCTTCCAAGAGATATGAGCAGGCGTATAATTCCTATTATGCGGGGGAATACCAAGCAAGTAAATCCACCATCAAGTCAGCTTTGGAGGAATATCCATTAACTCGTAATACTGAACGATTACTCCTCCTCGACATCATGGTTACTGGCAAAACAGAAAGCCGTGCAAGGTATAGAGAACGATTAGAAAATTATATTCAGAATTCTCAAGATCCAAATTTGGTAGAATTGGCAAGGAATATGCTAAAACCAATGCTGTCGGCTGCAGAGCTGGCAGAACTGAATCCAAAAGAAACTCAAGCAACAGATTCTACGCAAGTTGAAAGCAAGGATTTGTCAGGGGAAGGTGAAGAGGGGTCTTTGACAGAGTCTCCTTTTAAATACAATCAAATTGCAACGCACATCTTTGTGATTGCGATGGAACCAGGGCAGGTGAATGAGGTGAAGAACCTGTTGGCTGATTTGGATAATTTCCATTCGGCAAACTTCCCTAAGGAGCGATTGAGAACGGGAGATATGAATAAGTATGAAAATGCTATTTTCATCATAAGCCCATTTACAAATGCAGACAAGGCAAAAGTATATTATGAAAAATTTCAGAAAGAATTCAAATCAGAAGGACTGACCCAGGAGGTAAAATCTAACTCATTTGTGATCTCAATTGAAAACTTTCAAATATTGGACAAAAGGAAAAATTTAGAAGAATACAGGACTTTCTTTAAGTCCGCTTATAAGTAAACTATGAGTAACAAAGCAAAACCCCAAACTTCCACTTGGGTATCCAAAACCGTAAAATTCCTCTGGATCGCATTTATTGCGGGTTTTTTCGGTTTCATTCTATTCGTATGGATGGTAAGCATCAATTTTCTAGGCCTATTTGGAACACTTCCGGATTTCAAGGCATTAGAAAATCCGGACTCTGAAATCGCTTCAGAGCTATACTCAACGGATGGCGTTTTGCTTGGCCAATATTTCCGTGAGAATAGAAGTCCGGTGAAATATGAAGACCTTTCACCGAGTTTGGTAAATGCTTTGATTTCTACTGAAGATGTGCGATTCGAGAATCATTCCGGAATCGATATGCAGGCAATGATGCGCGTTTTCGTAAAATCAATCTTGTTAGGACAAAATGCAGGTGGTGGATCTACACTTAGTCAGCAAACTGCAAAAAACCTTTTCAAAACAAGGACGGATGCTTCTCAGGGTTTACTGAGTTCTATTCCTGGTCTAGGAATGCTTATTATCAAAACGAAAGAGTGGATCGTAGCAACTCAATTAGAAAAAGCTTACACTAAAAACGAGATTCTTACACTCTATCTCAATACTTCAGACTTCGGTTCTAATGCATTCGGAATTAAAACAGCAGCAAAAACTTTCTTCAATAAAACCCCTGCAGATTTAGCTGTGCAAGAATCTGCAGTGTTAGTTGGCTTATTTAAAGCTCCTTCCTATTACAGCCCAGTTTACAATCCAGAAAACTCTCTTCGCAGAAGAAATACAGTACTGAGTCAAATGAGAAAGAATGATGCACTCACCGAAAGTGAATACGATTCTCTATCAAGTCTCCCTATTGAACTTAATTATAGCGTAGCAAATCAAAATAAAGGTTTGGCTACTTATTTCAGAGAAATCGTAAAAGCAGACTTATTAAAGTGGACAAAGGAAAACCTTAAGTCTGATGGAAGTGCTTATGATCTTTACGGAGATGGGTTGAAAATCTATGCTACCATAGATAGCAGAATGCAAACCTATGCCGAGGAAGCTGTAGCTGATCACATGGAGACTTTACAAGCTAAGTTCTACAAAGAAATGGGGAAGCGAGATCCTTGGATAGATGAGAATCATAAGGTCATTCCTAATTTCATCGAAGATGCAGTGAGGAGAACTGAAGCTTATAGATTACTTAAAATCAGATATGGAAATGACACAGATTCCATCAACATTAAGCTTAACGAAAAGAAGAAAATGAAGGTCTTTTCGTGGGAAAATGGTGAAGTAGACACCTTGATGAGTTCAATGGATTCTCTTAGATATTATAAGAAATTCCTGCAAGCGGGATTTATGAGTATGGATGCCCACACTGGTCAGATTAAGGCCTGGGTAGGCGGATTGGACCATAAATACTTCAAGTTTGACCACGTCCAAAGAGCAAAGAGACAGCCTGGCTCCACCTTCAAGCCTTTCGTATATGCTGCTGCTATAGAAAATGGATACAGCCCATGCTATTCTGTCATTGATCAGCCAGTAGAAGTATATATTCCTGGTCAGCCTGCCTGGAGCCCATCAAATGCAGATGGGAAGTTTAGTTATGAAAAAATGACCATCAGGCATGCAATGGCTGAATCAGTGAACTCTGTGACTGCCTACATGATGAAGAAATTAAGTCCGAAAATTGTGGTTGAGACAGCTCGTAGACTAGGAATCACCAGTGATTTGGAGGAAGTTCCTGCTTTGGCCTTAGGAGTCAACGACGTTTCTATTTTTGAAATGGTGGGTGCTTTTGGAACATTCGTAAACAAAGGTGAACATACTACGCCATTCTACATTGACAGAATTGAAGATAAAAATGGCAATGTAATCCAGCAATTCACGGCTAAGAAGAGACCCGCAATGAGTGAAGAACATGCTTACCTTATGACATACATGTTAAGAGGAGGTTTTGAAGAGCGTGGAGGCACAAGTCAAGGAGTGGACTGGGAATTAAGACAAGACAATGAACTTGGAGGTAAAACTGGGACTACGCAAAATGCATCTGATGGGTGGTACATGGGTATCAGTAAAGATTTAGTCAGTGGAACATGGGTAGGTGGAGATGACCGAGCCATTCACTTTAGGAGCTGGATCGATGGGCAAGGTGGTAGAACAGCGAGACCTATCTGGCAGAACTACATGAAAAAAGTATATGCAGATAAAAGCTTAGGTTACACGAAAGGTTCTTTCCCAAGACCAGATCGTCCGTTGAGTATAGAGATCAATTGTGATGTCTATGAAACGGAAAGTCAACGGTTTGCAGATTTTGACTATGATGCAAAGAAAAATGATTTCTAACTAAATAGAATTCCTTATTTAAAAACAGCCTTAATCCAAGGCTGTTTTTTTAATTTTAGACCATGCAGTCATCTTCCTTTTTACCAACTGAGCATCTCAACCTCCCGAATTCACCTGGAGTGTACAAGTATTTCAATGAGGAGAATGAATTGATTTATGTAGGCAAAGCCAAAAGCCTCAAGAAGAGAGTGAGCAGCTATTTCAACAAGAATGCCGGAGTCAATCTCAAAACCCGAAAAATGGTTAAAGAGATTCGCCGAATTGAAATAACGTTGGTCAACACCGAATTTGATGCATTGCTGCTGGAAAATAACCTTATCAAAAAGTCACACCCTAAGTACAACATCTTACTTAGGGACGATAAAACTTATCCATACCTACTCCTTACAAAGGAAAACTTCCCGAGAATTTTCCCAACAAGGAAAATGATCCCTAAAAAAGGTACTTATTTTGGTCCTTTTGCTAGTGTCAAATCAATGAATACGGTTCTTGATTTGATCAGAGAATTGTTCACTATCCGTACTTGCAAACTTGACTTGTCACCCTATAAAATTGCAGAGGAAAAATACAAAGTTTGCCTAGAATACCATATTGGGAACTGTCAAGGGCCATGTGTTGGACTACAAAATGAAGCGGACTACCAAAAGGATTTGGAACAGGCAAAGCATATTTTAAAAGGGAATTTAGCAGTCGCTAAATCCTATTTCAAGCAAGAGATGCAGACACATGCTGAAAACTTGGAATTTGAAAAGGCGCATAAAATGAAAGAGAAGCTTGAATCTTTAGAAAAGTATCAAGCCAAGTCACTAGTAGCAAGTCCTTCGATCAACAACCTAGATGTCTGTACCATAGTTTCTGATGATAAGAGTGCCTATGTAAATTACATGCGTGTGAAAAACGGAGCTTTGGTGACTTCCAAAAATGTGGAGCTTAAAAAGAAATTGGATGAATCCGATGAGCAATTGCTTTTGACTGCAGTAATCAGCCTTCAGGATCAATTCCAAAGTGATGCAGAGGAAGTCTTGTTAAACATAGAGTTGACTGAGCAAATTGAAGGATTGAATGTATTCATGCCCAAAATTGGAGATAAGAAGAAGCTTATCGAGTTATCCTTAAAAAATGCTCTTTATTACAAAAAAGAAAAAGCATTATTAGTAGGCTTAAATCAAGACAAAAAAGACCGAGTTATCAGACAGCTCCAGCAAGACTTAAGTTTGACTGAAATCCCAGACCATATCGAATGTTTTGACAATTCAAACATTCAGGGAACAAACCCAGTAGCCAGCATGGTCTGCTTTCTTAATGGAAAGCCTGCGGTGAAAGAATACCGGCATTATCATATCAAAACTGTTGTAGGGCCGGATGACTTTGCCAGCATGAAAGAAGTAGTAGGCAGGCGCTACAAACGTTTACTAGAAGAAGAAAAGGCATTGCCTAAGCTAATTGTAATTGATGGAGGGAAAGGGCAACTATCTTCAGCTGTAGAGGCACTGAAAGAGTTAGGAGTGTATGGTCAAATGCCAATTATTGGGATTGCCAAAAGATTGGAAGAAATCTATTTCCCTGGAGATTCCTATCCTATTCATATCGATAAGAAATCAGAGAGTTTGAGGCTATTACAAAGAATCAGAGATGAAGCGCACCGATTTGCAATTACATTTCACAGAAATGTAAGAAGTAAAAATGCCTTTGGGACACAATTGACAGCTATACCTGGAATAGGCAAAACAACAGCTGATAGCTTATTAAGCCATTTCAAGTCCGTGAAGAATATAAGCGAAGCCAGCGAAGAAGAGATTGCAAACATTATTGGTTCAAGCCGAGCAAAATCTTTGATAGCATGGAAAGAAAAAAATAAAGGGGCTTAAAAAGCCCCTTTTTATATTACCACTCCCACAGAGAGTTTTCATATTCTAGTAGTTTGTATTCAAATGCGAGTGCATCTACATAAGCTTGCATCTCAGGATTTGGATGATCTGCAGACACCAAGTCAGCTATTAAAGCTTCTTCTGAGTTGGTAAACCTTCTTACTACAGACCTAAACAACCTAGTCTCAAATGCTTGGTCATAAGTTAAGCTCTTAGAGATATTTTGAAAGTTAAGCCATCTTGCATCAGGATGATCCTTGAAGTAGTAATAGAAGTCTTTGTATCTAATAAAACCAATAGTCTTCTGACCAGCGTTAGAATTGGTTTCAGAAGGCATTACTAACTCTATGTACTTAATATCAAAGACCATATCAGAGTGATGCTTGTCAAAAACGAAATCTTCTCTGAAATCCAAGTAGTAAAGTTGCTTTGAAAAGATACTGTCTCCAGTTGCATTCAACCAGAAATTATCTTGAAATTCAGCGATGGAAAGTGGTTGCGTAAATTCCTCATCAGCAAAGACTTCCAAAGCATTTTCTTCAACAATCGCCTTATAGATATTATTAATAATGCCATTAGACTTTGTATCACCAGCTCCATACAAAGGCTTATTATATTTTTCGCGAAGATCAATTCTTCTCCACACACCTATTTGATACATTTTATCATCTTCTCTAATTCTTTTTGCAGAGTAGATTGTATCCATATCAAACTGTCTATCACCGAATCCAGAAGGATTCATGCTGGTAGGGGCAATTTGAGCCTCACTTGTGAGAGGCGCCATGCCTGCTGCTATCAGCAAGGATAAGATAAATTTTGGAAGAAACTTTTTCATAATCTAAGCATTAATAATATTCTATTTCAAGGACTACTTCACTCCAATACGAATCACTTGATTCAATGTTGAAGGAATCTTGTTTCCTCTAAAGTTGGTTCTTGTCACTTGAGTTACTACCACAACGATATCATCACCAGCTCTTGCACTTTCAAGCAATTGACGCATTGCGATACTATTACCGTTTGAGATCTGGATAGTTTGTCTAGGAACATCGCTTCTCAACAATCTCACCTCACCACCAGTTACTTCAAAATTGGCATCTTTAGCCATAGTACGTCCAAACGTAGGCTCAGGCTTTGCAGAGACTTTAAGACCAGTTAAGGAACCTACTGCATAAGACTGGCTAATATCAACCGCATTACCATTTGACAGCTCAGGAACAATACTAGGAGTCGGTACTGGTTTGATATCATAATCGACTGTACCAATTTTATTACCTCCACTGCTCACACCAATATTAACTTTTCCTGACGCTCCAGGTATCACAGTCAATTGACCAGGCTTATTTCCTTTAATAGATTGCCCATTACTTACTGCAAATTCCGGAGAGTAAGTATTCCCTAAAGCAGGAACTTCAATCAATAGCTCATTAGCACAGTCCGCATAAAGTTGCTGAACAACTTCTGACGATACCTTTATTACAGGTTGAGCGACGAAATACTCATATTCTACAGGTAGAACTTTATCCTCGCCACCTACACTAGTAATAATCTCACCATTGATTACTCTTCTTGCTAGTCCTCTGTCATCGTACTCTGAAGCAGGAGTTACATTGAATTCGATTTTACCAAAACCAGTAGCATCTACTGGCACTGAGCGACCGTCTATTGTCATAGTCGGTACGGAAGCAGTGGAACTTGAAGCGATAAACATATCTGCTTCAAATTTGGTCCCTGCAGCCACTACATTAGATAACGCCGCAATTCTAGCTTCAGTCACATCAGCCTTGAAAAAGAACGAACCAATTGTATTTTGCACAGCAGTCAATGACTCACTTTCAATATTCAAAACCTCATTTTGATATTGGGAAATCAAAGCAATTACAGCTCCAACTGGTGACTTAACGAAGTTTAGCTTTTCCCAGCTTAAATTTTGAGCTTCTCTGTCATTAGCAAATAACTCTATATCCTTTGCGTCCTTGGCGATTGCATCGAACTTCAAATCTCCAAGACCAATTTCAGTTAATATGTTAGAGATTTCCGTTGGATAAGCATTTAGCCTATTTTTCATCTCTTCACCTTTGCCATTGTTGACAAAAATATTACCTGTGATCTCAGTATTTTTTAGATTAGCGTTAACGAAGTTACCTTCATCATTTTTAGCTCTAGCCTGAACGATCAAATCTTGTTTGATTTCCTCTAGGTACTTAACGATGTCATCAGTAGCATCTCTAATTGCCTGCGAGGCCGCCACTTTTGGCACATCAACTTCTTTATTTCCCTGCTGATCTACTGTATAAGCAATAGACTCAACAGTTTTTGTGTTTTTATTGATAAAGTTCTGAGATGTTCTTTCCATCCCATCATTAATCAAGACGAATTTCTGGAGGATTTTATTACTTACCTGGAGAGCCAATAAGGCTGTCAAAACCAGGTACATCATACCAATCATCCGCTGTCTAGGTGTC
>TARA_R110002020_G_scaffold173255_4_pt1 | contig 10046 bp, 11 predicted proteins | sample TARA_R110002020 | Tara Oceans TARA_R110002020 (sample SAMEA4396489) | marine metagenome | biome: Westerlies Biome; feature: [MES] marine water layer (ENVO:01000295) within the mesopelagic zone...; material: water (ENVO:00002006), including particulate matter (ENVO:01000060) such...
ATCTATGTCTAATAAGGTTTTTATATCATACGGTTTAATGTAATTGTTATCTAATAACACGTTATAAAGCTCATTTATACAGTTATCACCTCCATTGTTTTGTAATGTAACACAAATTTCTTTAAGCTCACGAGCTGCATCGTTTGGGCAATATTTAAACTGTACCTGCTTCATTAAAGGTAGATCAAAAATATCATCGCCGACAAAAGCTGTCTCATTAATTGTGACATTATATTTCTTTAATATATTTTCTATAAATTCCGTCTTACATTTACCACGTGAATAATAAAAATCTATATTTCTATTTTTAGCTAAATTCTTATTTACTCGATCATCTCCGGATAAAAATACTACTTCACAATTTGAGGCTTTAAATTTTTTTATTGCCGTAAAGTCTTTATCGCAAAAGGTCTTATATAAAGCAAATCCATCATCAGCATAATATTTTTTTCCATCAGACAATACCCCGTCAACATCTAGAATGAGGAGCTTTACTATCTTCATATAGCTTATTATATACTTCTTTTATACCTTTTTCAAGCTGTATAAATTGCAGGTCAGAAAAAATAGAGTTCATTTTTTCCGTTGACACATCTTTTCTATATTGCCCGTCGGGCTTTGAAGTATCATACTCTATAGACATATGTTCACAGTTACATGCCTTTAATGCAATTTTTGCAATGTCATTAATACTTAAATTATCTTTACTGGCTACATTAAAACTTTCGGTAACATCTTCAACGATCATTCTCTTTAAAACAACAGCAAGATCCCTTGCGTTCATAAATTGACGCAATGGGGTTCCGGAACCAAATAATGTTATACTATCTTTACCAGCTTTATTTGCTTCATAAATTTTTTTAACTAATGCAGCTACAAAGTGACTTCTCTCATCGAATTTATCATGTATACCGTATAGGTTACTTGGTATGACGTAACAATATTGTTTGTTATACTGCTTGTTTACAGCGTCAATGTGTACAGCCATAGCACGTTTTGATATACCATATGAAAAATTTGTCGGGGTCGGGGGTCCTGCATGTAGTGTTGACTCTTCCATAGGGTAGGATTCTACTTCATCAGGGTAAATACACGTGCTCAAAACACCTATAAATCTCTCAACATTATACTTTACAGCATAATTAACCATTAGAGTATTCATTAAGACATTATCTGCATAATAATCAGATGGGTTGTTAATGTTATCAATAATACCGCCTACTTTTGCTGCTAAGTGTATTATGGTGTGAAAATTACTAAACATAAAAAGGTCCTGTACGCCTTCTTCTGTTGTAAGATCGTATTCGTTTGAGGATATATACGTTGCGTCTGGCAAAATATTCTTTAATTCTTTTCCAACCTGCCCAGAGCCCCCTGTAACTAGTATTTTATTCATGTGTTAACCAATACTCAACCATTTCATCTATCATTGTTTCAAACGTATAATCTGGCTTCCAGTCTAGAGTAGTTCTTAATTTTGTTGAATCGCCTTTTAAGTCTGTAAGCTCCTCCGGTCGTAAAAATTTCTCATCTTGAGTTATGTGATCATTATAATCTAATTCTAATTGACTAAAGACATAATCTACTAGATCCCTAACAGAATGCGAAACGCCCGTGGCACACACAAAATTATCAGGATTATCTTGTTGTAGCATCATCCACATCGCTTTTACATAATCTTTTGCATGTCCCCAATCACGTGTAGCTTCTAAATTACCAAGAGCTAGGCTATCTGCTTTGCCTCTTTTAATATCTACAGCCCCTTTTACTACTTTATTAGTAACAAAATTTAAACCCCTTCGTGGGCTTTCATGATTAAACAATATACCATTACTAATAAACATATCATAACTGTTTTTGTAGTTATTACATATATTATACGAAAAAACCTTTGAACAACCGTATGGTGAAACTGGAATCAACGGAGTGGTTTCTCTTTGATAACCGTCATTATCAATACTATTTCCAAACATCTCACTAGAAGATGCTTGATATACCTTAATTGTTGGATCGTTTAACCTGACTGCTTCTAATAGATTTAAGGTTCCAAGTCCAGTTACATTTGCCGTAAAAATCGGCATGTCAAAACTAATTCTAACATGTGATTGCGCGGCTAAATTATAGATTTCGTGTGGTCTACACTGATGTATAATACTGTTTAGGGAAGAAATATCAGTAAGATCGCCATATATCAGTTTTATGTCCTTAAAAATATGCTGAATCCGCGAAGTTTGCGATTCAGGATTTGAGTTTCTTCTTAAAATACCCCATACTTCATAACCTTTTTCTAATAAAAATTCTGCTAAGTACGAGCCGTCTTGTCCATTAATACCGGTGATTAAAGCTCTCTTCATATGCACACCTATTTATCTGCTGAAATAATTTTAACAACTCGTATAATTTCCGCATCTGTAAGATCTTGATGATTGGGTATATAAAATCCAAATTCGTCAATTAAGTTACAGTTAGGCGTAGGAAAGCATGTTGATTTTTTCGAATACTGTTCCCAAAAAGGATTTTTACTTATAGATCCAGCAATTAATGGTCTAGTTTCGATTTTATTTTCTATTAATCGCTTTACAATGCTGCTTTTATTTTTATTAATAACAGGAAAGCAGAAACTAGAAATAAAATCACCTTCCCTTTCTTTGAGATCTAACATATTATCATCTTGTAGTAAGTCTCTATATTTTAAAAAGTTTAAATGACGCTTTTCGCTAAATATATCAATTTTTTCTATTTGATTGAGCCCTATAAAGGCCTGGAGATCTGTACTTCTTAAATTCATTCCCGGGTAATAAAAGGTATATTGAGCTCTAAAGTCGTCAATGTCCCACTCGTCACGCCATTTTAATTGACTTTCTTTATTAAGATCTCTATCCCAACCATGACTTCTCATACTTAATAGAATATCATTAAGAGATGAGTTACTTGTACACACCATACCACCTTCAATAGTGGATATATGATGTCCAAAATAGAAAGAAAAGAATGACATCTCTCCAAAACTACCAAGCATACGATTTTGATATGTAGATCCTAAACTTTCACAGACATCCTCAACTAAAATTACATCATATTTTTCGCAAAGATCAATTATTTCTTTCATTTTAGGTACTAAACCTAAAACCGATACTAAAATAAACGCTGCTGGATTTTGCGTTTTAAATACATGCTCTAATTGCTCTAAATCAACTGAGAGATCTTCTAGATTACAATCAATTAAAGTTGTCTGATAGTCTAATAGCACCGGTGTTGTTACATCTGTTGACCAGCTTAAGTTCGAAACTACTAACTTATTATTTTTTAAGAGATTACTATATTTTAATGCAGCCAATCCCAAGAGAATCGCAGATGAGCCGGAGTTAACGTATACAGAATGTTTTGTTCCGATCTTATTGGAAAACTCTTTTTCAAACTGTAACGTTAAGTCGCCTTTAGTAAGTCGTGGTATGTCTGGCTGAGTTAACCACTCTACTAAATCATTTATATCGTTTTTATCTATGGTATCAGATACAAGTTTAATTGGGGATTCTATATTCATAATATGTCTGGAATTCTGTCTTCAGCTAATCTATATGGTTTTGATGCTTCGAGATTTTCCTTAAGAGCCGGTAAAACAGATTCATAATATTCAGGTGTACATTGCTTAAGTATCGCTGGTAATTCATTTATAGTATTAAAACTTAATATACCGTCGACGTTAAAAAAGTCTCCAATAGACGGGCAGCCCCAGTATATAGGAACTGTACCTGTTACAAAACAGTCGATTAGTTTTTCCGTAAACCAGTAATCTCGTTTAAAGTTTTCTATGCAAAAAGAATATCTGTAATCTCTCAACCCGTCAATTTTATCATCTATCGGATTATAACCGCCTCCAAATAGATCTACACGACCACTAGTTCCAGCAATAATTTCATGTCTCAATCTATGACCGGGAAGATGTCTATGCGCCGAGGCAATAATGGAGAAATCTTTTGTTTTTGGATGTATACCCCAATCAAATGTATCGATCCAACACCCACCGAATGGTAGCTTAACAGCATTGGGTGCGGCCTCTAAAAGTTCTTTATCATGAGTCCAAATAGCCTCAAACTTATCATGATGTTCTAGAACAAATTTATAAATTAGAGGGTGGTATGGTTGCGCTTCGATAAGCCAGGCGATGTTTCTAGTATTCTTACCGGGGCGCTGAAACGATTTATCAATATCAATATCAGTCCATACAACTAGATCATCCGGTGTAAAGGAATTATCACGAACCCATTCTATTTTATCTGTTCTTTGCTTTACTGGTAAAGGGTTGTTTGAGAATTCGCAATGTGCAAAAGCCGTATCTTGTAAATATATTTTTTGAGTCATAACTGTATATACTGTTCTAGTTTTTTATCCATCTATCTGGAACAATATCTTTTGAATCATGCATAGAATGATCTGATCCAAACCATGTATTTGGTGCAATTATTATATTCTCTTTTTTTGGAGATGCCATCTCACCTAACCACGCTCCCCACCAGCCAAATGTTGAATTACATATAATATGATTTGAACATAACGACATGTGAAACATTGCTTCAAACGGATCTTCGTCGATGGAATATATTAATCTTTTATCTTTACCAAAAGTTTCAATACACCAATCTATATCATCAGAAAATATAACAAAATATTCAGTATTGGTTTTTTTACACGCTTCTTTATAGTAATTAGGGTCTAACAAAGGGTGATAGTTTTGCTTATATACATAATCCCCTCTTCTTATATGGATAGAAGTGCATAAGTTAGGATTAGGGTAAACACCTTTGTATATTTTATGGTAAATTTTAGCTTTTACTGCTGTTTTAAATCTAAAATAGTTTAATATTTCCTGCCTACAATGTTTAAAATATTTTTCAGTTTGATAAAATCCTGAGATATCTGTCCAATCTTTAATTTTTTCTATATCCGAATTAAAATGAAAGTAAGGTTCTTCGTACTTATTAATGAATTTAGATTCATTATCCTCGTTTAAAATAGGGCAGTTTATCTCAAAGCCATCAAAAATTGATCTATTATAACAACCATAATTAACTTCATAGTAGCTCTTATGTCTTGGAACACAAAAATCTAAACCCGTGTTTACACTTGCTCCAACTAATGCTGCAAATTGAAACATTGAGTTACCGGTATTGCCATGTCGTCCAAGCTGTGAATACGTTATCACTTCGTCCAGCTCCAGTTAGATACCTCTGCAAGAAGAACTTCTTTTGACAAACTAATGATTCTTTTAAATTCTTCCTTATTTAACTCTAGATGTGGATTATGGTTATATGAAGTTTCCTTTCTTTCATGTGTTAGATGATATAATGGCCACTGCGTTCGAACTATTTTTGTTCCAAGCGTTTTAAATCTTCCCAATATTTCGTTATCTTCATACCCTACCCCTTTAAAATTTTCATTTGCCCCACCGCATTTCCAGTAGTGATTTCTATCAAACACTACTACACCGCCTACAGAGTTAGGGTTAAACAGTATACACCTTTCTAAGTCTACACAATTTAATTTTTTTGTTTCTATAATTTTGGGATGGTAAAATTTTGGAACATCATAAAAACGGCCATCGTATGGGTATACTAAATCAGCAGACTTATCCAATATAGCCTCAACTGCTCCTGTTATCTGTTGAGGTTTTAATAAGATATCTGCATCGTAATGAGCAATTACCGGTGTATTGGCCTGTCTCGCACATATATTAACACCTCTCTGACGATTAAAGAATTCATCCGTCTCATGAAATATATAGTGTACATCTCTCTCGGCGCAAATTTGCTTTAATTTTGGCTCTGTGTCTTGCTCACTTAAAATGATTGGTACGTTAAAGTGAAAGTTAATATAATCTAGAGTAATTCTTAAATTAGTTAACCTATCTTCACTATCTGCTTTAGCTGCTATAAGAATTGTAAGCTTATCACTTAGGTCTGTTTTCATTTTTAATATGTTTCAATATTTTAACAACCTCGCCTGGATCCGTATCAGGGACTGATGTAGGACCTATACCATGTTTATCAGTAAATTTACTCCACGCATCTTGAATATTGGATTGCCAGTCATTTCTTGGCCTAATAGCAGAACTATCCTCTGAGCAAGCTTGCTCTTCTACAAAATCTAAACTATTTTCAATATCAGCCCACCACCAATATGGTGTACTATAATTAGCTTTTGCTAATTCATATGAATGGTCAACGTGCTCAAACGCATTGGTATATGCTTCATCATATAACCCTACCTTATCTAAACATTCTTTTGTATAAAAACAAACAGCTCCTACACAATGTTGATTTAAAGAAATTTTAATATTGCCATAATCAATAACTTTGCGAGGTACGGGGATACCTTTGCTTATTCCAGCTTTGTTTGCAGGCCCGTGGTAAGCAAACATAAAATGATGTATACCAGTTTTTTTATGTGCCTTAATATATTGCTCAAAGAGGTTTGCTTTAAACAGCATATCATCTTCAACAAGAATAATATAATCACTATCTTCTTCTAGTAAATGCTTAATTGCAATATTTTTTGCTTTACCTACACCCTCACCTCCCTTTGTCTGTATAACCGGCGATCTACTATCAAAAAGGGGACCTTTACCATCGTTTACAACAACAATATTATCATACCATTCCTCTTTAATTGACTCTCTGCATTTTTTAAAGAATTTTGGTCTATTACATGTAATTATACCTACACCTATTTTACTCATAACGTTATTGACGGGTAATCACTGGGTCCTCCAAAATCACGTCCAGGAGGTAATCCGAATTTTTGATGAAGGCGTGCTTCCTCGTCTTCTTGATCTTTAACCTCTTTTTGTAACTTAACTAATCTCTCTAATTCTTCTATATTTTCCGGATTAAGGATAGAATGCTCGTCACCATACATATCCCCGTCTGGGGTTACATACTCTCCAACTAGATCAATTCTTGCTTGAGGGTCATCTGGCATTAAAATTATACACGGGGAGTCACTTTTTGGAAAAAATATATCTGCTTCTGGGTGCTCTGTGTATTGTCTATACAATGAAGAGAAAATATTATCTACTTCTTTTATAAAGTTTAAATCTGTATCTCTAAATCCATCGTCTACAACTTTTTGCTTAATATCAAATCTACATAAAAATATAATATCTAAAAATCTCATAGACTCCTTCATAAGCTTTATTTGCTCTGTTATAAAGTCTTTTGTAAATCCCTCTATATTTTTATCATGGCACCACATAGAGTAGGCAAGATTATCAAGCGGGCATCTATCATATACAACTTTATCAGCTTGAACAGATCCTTGAACCTGATCAATCATAAAGTTGAGTATTTTTTTCTGCGTGTCTGTTGTTGTAGCAGAGGAATGTGATAAACCTTCTTCTTGTATAAGATCTCTATACGTCTTTTCTGGTGTAGAATAATCTTTCCAGTTATATAAAAAGCTCTTTACGAGAGTTGTTTTACCACTATTACCTGTTCCGGAAAATGCAATTCTCATACTATATATATGAAGTTATACCTTTAATGCCATATCCCAGATCAATAAATGTAACCTCGGAGAAAAATTAACATTCATTGCCTTAGCGTACTCCGCCACTGCCGGAGCTTTTTCTACATGTTCTTCTCTACTACCGCAACAAGGCATAAACCATATACGGTTTATAGGAACTCTAACAGTATCATCATCGACGTATTTGCGCCATATTTCATTTATATCTTCATCAGAATTAATAACGAACTTAAAGCCAGATCCAATTTCTCTATGCCATTTTAACACTTCAGGCTTATAGGTTCTTTTTTCTGGATCGCCGTTTGATACTAGCTTTGGAGACGTAGTAAACGAAGCATGAAATTCTTTAACCCATCTCTCATCCGGCTTAATTGTTGCATTAGTTTCAAAATCAATTACAGGGTGAAAGTCATACTTTTCAATAAAAGCTTCAATAAACTTAAGCAATTGCTTTTGCTGAACCATCGGTTCACCGCCTGTAAGCTTAAAAATTGCACCATCGCGTAACTTATCTACTAATTTTTTACTTTCAAAATACTCAAATATTTCATTAAATGTCATCTTATTTTTAACAGACCACGAAATATAAGAATCGCAACCATGTGGAGAGTCTTCTGAGGCAAAACCTTTACAAGTTAAATTACACATCGATAATCTAAAAAATACTGAAGGCATGCCAACATATTCACCTTCACCTTCTAGCGTATAAAATGCTTTATCATCAGATACAAGCAAAGTTTCTTTATCATAATCTACTGACATATATGAGATTATATATGTTTAGAGGGAGTTTTCAACTAAATATTAATACATGAGTGTTAAATCTGTGCGAACACGCCGGGTGAGCTCTGATACTGAGCTTGCAGAATCATTACAAAAAAATTGGTTATTAAACTTTAAGATTAAGAGACCGTTTTATTTTAACCCAAAACATCAAGAGTTTTATAACTGTATAATGAACCCTAAAACAAAAATGGGATTTGTTGATGGGCCGGCAGGAAGCATGAAAACATATATTGCTGTCTATGCTGCTCTCAAACTTATAAGAGAGGATCAATTTCAACGAGTAGTTTATATTAGATCCGTTACAGAGTCTGCTGAAAGAAGTCTAGGCTCCTTACCAGGAGAAATTGATGATAAGTTTTCACCATATTCTATTCCTCTCGAAGAAAAGGTAACAGAGATTACTGATGCTGGTACGTATAGTATGCTTAAACAGAGAGGTATTGTTGAAGCAATACCGGTTAACTTTGTAAGAGGTTTAACTTTTAATAAAACCTTAGTTATAGTTGATGAAGCACAAAATTTATCTCGTAAAGAGCTTACTACAATTTTAACTAGATTTGGAAGATATTCTAAGTATGTAGTTATTGGTGATTGTAACCAGGCTGATGTTAATAAATCAGGTTATAAAGAAATATTTAACATGTTTAATTCAAAGCAATGTCAAGATAATGATATACATTCTTTTGAGTTCGGTAACTCAGAAATTTCTAGAAGTAAAATACTTCGATTTATTTGCTCTGTATTAGGTGCTTAACTCTTACCCCATGTAGTACCAGCAAACGGATCAGATAAACCTGGTCTCTTTACACCCGGTCCTACACGAGCATTACCAGCATATTGATCCGGGTTATGTGGAGCAGGTGCCGGTGCTGGTGTAGTGGTCTCTGCTACTACTTCCTCAACAGCCGGTGGTACTGTTTCATTAGCCTTAATTGTTGATCTATTGTATGAGGCAAAATTATCTTCATGCTCATATACTGTCACACTTTCAACCCATACACGGCCATTAGTAGCTTCGTCAACAAAACTATCTGCAGTCTTAAAGCACCATTCAGCAAAACGTTCAATACCAACACCACCAGTCATAATTCTAAGTTGAGCGAGACCTCTTGCATTTAACTCTTTAAGTAGTTCAATTTCCGGATCATCATTAGCAATTACCAAAGTATGATCAAACTGAGTCTTATAAATGTGTTTGAGATCCTTAAGACCACCGAAATCAAATACCCAGTTGTTGTCATCCAGCTCATTAGAGGCAAATGTAACTTCTGCTTTTAATTGATAACCGTGAATATATCTACAATGTGATTCTGCTCTTGGTTGACGAAATGCTGTTGAACCAAGCTCAATTAATTTTGATGATGTATGACTCATGTATATATTTTATAGGGAATAAAAGGAAAATCAACTATGATGTGAGTGTTATTAAGGGTCTCCCTCGTCCCAATCTCGGTTAATTAGTTATTTGGAAAGCAAAGTCAACTGTCTTAGCAAATCTTTTTGATTAGTTCCTTCCGTCTTTATACCATAATGTGCATTAGCCTCTTCTTTAGTAGTTTCTTCTACTTCCTCAATCGCTTTACCATATATACCAGGAGCCTTACTACCTTTATATGGCTTAATACCAGCATATTCATCAGTAACACCAACTACAATACCGTAAGTAACATCACCTTTGCTAGTTGCGTGCTTAACAACCTTACCTGCAAGAGGGTGCCTCTTGTCAGCTTCCGCGA
>TARA_R110002020_G_scaffold873_1_pt1 | contig 10043 bp, 12 predicted proteins | sample TARA_R110002020 | Tara Oceans TARA_R110002020 (sample SAMEA4396489) | marine metagenome | biome: Westerlies Biome; feature: [MES] marine water layer (ENVO:01000295) within the mesopelagic zone...; material: water (ENVO:00002006), including particulate matter (ENVO:01000060) such...
AAATAAAGATGGTACAATAGATAAAAAAGAAACAGCCCGTCTTAAAAAAAATGCAAACATGTTAAGAAATATGATAAAAACAGATTTTATGGGTAATGTTAGAGGACAGAGAATAACTGAAATACCTCGTGATGCTATTATTGCTGGAGCTAGGCAGCTTTTAGCAGCAGCCGGTTCTAACCAATCACAGACAGAATTGCAATTAAAACGTGTAGCAAAACAAATACAGAAAAAATATGCAGGTAAACCAAAACCACTTGCATCAGGAGGAAAAGTAAAAAAGACTTATGCTAGGGGTGGTGGTATGAGAAAGGCCATGTACAAATAAGCTATGGAAACAATTTACTTTGTAGCAACAATACTTATGTGTTTCCAAGGAGATTGTACAAAGTTTGAGTCAGCTCCGTACAGCAAAGATCTATCTTTAGAAAATTGTAAGAAAATGCTAACCTATACGTTTCAAACACAGGTAGGCCCCTATTATGATAAGATTATAGATTTTGATATAGATAAACCAGAGGAAGTAAAAGTTATGTATGCTGGTTGTGATAAGACAGGAAGAACACCAGAGAATAACAGCAACGATTGGAAGATTGTACCAAACGTAGATCCAGAGGTGTTATATCCAGAAATAAGAGAAAAAGGAACAAGTATATGAGTAACAATTCACCGTTTTCTAAAAATGTAGAACATGTGTACCCTGAAGACAGAGCAAAAAGAGTAATTCCTAAAGACAGAGCAAAAAGAGTGTACCCTGAAGACACATCAAAAAAAGTAAAACCTAAAACACAAACTTGGAACTATTAGTGCAGCATAACGGTATACTAGCAGAAAAGAAAAAAGAATTAACAGACAAACAGAAATCATTTCTATCTAATCTATTTGACACAGGTGGTAACATCAATCTAGCTTTAGAAAAAGCAGGATATAGTAAAACTTCACGTAGCTTAGTGTTAAAAACATTATCAGACGAAATACTAGAAGCAGCTAAAACAGAAATGGCTGCACACTCTGTAACAGCAATACACAGAGTAGTAGAAGGAATGAATGATGTGGGTGAACATCCACGAGCAGAGTTAAGATTAAAGGCTGCCCAAACTCTATTAGATAGAGTAGGATTGGGAAAGCAGGAGAAAGTAGAAATAGAAGGCAAGCTGTTACATGGTGTAGTTCTTATGCCAGCAAAGAAAGCTATGCCAACCGTAACAATTAACGAGGAGTAATATCATGTGGAAATCACCAATAGTTAAAGAAATATCTGTAGGTCTGGAAATTAACTGCTATGCTTGTGCAGAAATTTAATAATTAAACATGAACAAACTATACTGTATTATAATAAGTCTACTAATGTTGCTGTCCGTAAGTGCATTTGCAGCAGATACAGTAACGTCAACTTCATCCACAGTATCCGGAACAACAACAGTAGATAGAACCCCTAGTACTGCCAATGCTCCATCTGTGGTAATAAATAATCAAGACGTTTGCAGCTTTGCTGCCTCAGCAGCCATACAAACACAGGTATTGGGCATAGCCGGTGGAACAGCAATAAGAGATCTAAACTGTGAACGTCTTAAATTATCAAGAGCTTTATATAGAATGGGGATGAAAGTAGGAGCCATAGCCATGCTCTGCCAAGATGCTAGAATATTCAATGCAATGGAAATGGCTGGCACACCCTGCCCATTCAAAGGAAAAATTGGCCTAGATGCTGCTAAAGCATGGGCTAAAAATCCTGAGATGAGACCAGATTATGACAAATGGGTTAAAGAGAATGTTACTGATAAAGAAATTACTAAAGAGGAAGCTACCGGCCTTGGTATTGGCATCGGTGGTATTCTTCTTTTACTCCTTCTCTAGTCAAGCTGAGTTATTAACACCGGGGGAAACCTCTGTAGAAGAAAAAGTAACTGAGCATTTAGGTGAAGGGCACATTGATACTGTAACAAAGACTACTACAATAATTGAGAACAAAACAACAGGTGATCTTTTAGATAGTAGTACAGGAGTCGTAGCCACTAGGTACGAGGGTGATATGGATCAGGATTGGGGTGGGCTTGGTCCAGCAAGTATGCCAAACTGTAATGCACATTTTGGTACAGGTAAATGTGGTAAGGGTACATCGTCATCTTTAACTACATTTGATCAGTATGTAGATATAAGTGAGTTTCACATATCAGATGGTGGTGCTTTAGAATGGGAACTTCAAATGTACCATTCACAGAATAACACAACAGGATACTTTGAAACCAAAGGATACAACGACAATGTATTACAATGGGAATCTGGACAGATAAACTTAGAGAACACAGGAAGTCCAGAAACATTTACAGGAACACAAAACTTTACAGGAGACTTAGATAGAGTTTTTATAAGAGTAGGTGGTAAGAATAATTACTTTTTTGACAATGTAGCCTACACTGTAAATTATAATGTAATAACAACTACTGTAGAGACATGGGTAGAAATAGTACAGCCGATGCAAATGAATGAGTCTCTGACATTAGAAATGATAGAAACATATGAGATAGCATCTCCAGAACAGCAACAAGAGATGGATGACATGATGCAAGATATGGACATGGTAGTTCATATTGATTTAGGAACTGCAGAGTTTGGTCCTGATATGCAAATAGATGACATGCCAATGGATATGCCACAAGATGCTATGACAAATATGGATACGATGTTTCAAGATATGGATGTAGGTAACATGTCTTTTGATGAGGTAATGCAAGAGGTTGAGGTAGCAGTAGCTGAAATAGAAAACGTAGGCATGGAAATAGAAACTATAGAAATAAAAATGCCTGAGACAAAAGAAATAATAGAAGTAGAAGTACAGCCTGAGCCAATAGAAGATATGCCAGCACCATCAATGGAAGTAAATAAACCACAAGAGCCTATGGAAGAGCAGCCTAAAGAAGAAGTAGAAGTAGTAGAGACTGTAGTAAACGAACCTAAAGCTCAAGAAGAACAGCCAAAAGAAGAAGTTAAAGAAGAAACTGTACAGGAAGAAGCACCAAAAGAAGAGGTTGCTAAAGAAGAACCTAAAGAAGAAGCTCCTGTAGAAAAAGTAGAAAAGGCAGAAGAACAACCTAAAGAAGTAGCAGAGAACAAACCTACTAAAGAACAAGTAAGTAAACAAGAGAAAGCAAAAAGGATAATGATAGCAATGACAAGTGCTTATGATCCTGTAGCACAAATGACAACCCTTGCTCTTGTAAATGCATTAGGTCCAGATATTTCTAGCTACAGTAATCAAGTTCCTGTTGTACAGCCATCATGGTATGAAACAAAAGATATATACCAAAACACTGTACTACCAGATCCTTTAGGAAGTTACATATCAGTTAGCTCAAGTTTACAAATGGAAAAGATGGTAAGTCAACAGTATGAGTAGTGAAGTAGAATTTGCAGGAGTTAAGTTTAAAGGAGGCAAGCTTGTTGCCATACTTACAGCATTGAGTACACTTGGTGGAGGAATCTGGGGAGGATTTGAAGTATATGGTCGTTGGCAAGCAATGGAAGCTCAGATAGCTGCATATGTAGAACCTGACCTAAGTGGATTTAACAGAGAGATTGGTGTTATCAACGAAACTATAACAGGATTAGAAAAAAGAGTAGAGACAGAACTATTAACATTAAAAGAGTTGTTGACATCTGCACAAGATTCTGCTAGAACTATTAAAACAGATTTAAAAGCTGACATGTATGGTTTACAAGATTCTATGGATACTATCGTAGAAGATAATAGAGAGCTAAACCGAAACGTATATTCCAAAATAGAAGAAGTTAAAATAGGTATGCAAGTTGTTGTTACTGATGCAAGAAACAATCTTAACAGTTTGATACAACATGCTTCTGATAGATTTGATGCAAAACGTACAGCTATAGAAGAAGGTGCACAAAGAAGACAAGACTTTTTAACAGACGAAATGAAAAATTTAGAAGAACGATTTGGTACAAAATTACAAAGAGCTTTATCAAACCCATTATCAGGACAGTAATATGAGTGAAGAAAAAAAAGAACGAAAATGTGAAGACTGCACTTGTGAAGATTGCCAGTGTACAGCAGAAAACGAATGTGAGAATTGTGAATGCATGAATACAAATGCAGTTTAGTTAAAATAGTAGACGGAGATACAATAGATGTATGCATTGATCTTGGCTTTAAAGTTACACTATCAAACGAAAGGGTACGGTTACAAGGAATTAACACACCAGAGTCACGTACAAAGAATAAGGAAGAAAAAGTTCTTGGATTGGCTGCAAAAGCTAGGCTTAAAGAACTTCTTCCAAAAAATTTTATAGTAAAAACATATAAGGATGAGAAGGGTAAATTTGGAAGAGTGCTCGGAATACCTTTTGTAGATGGTGTAGATATATGCCAACAACTTATAGATGAAGGCCATGCTAGAGAATATTATGGAGGATCAAAGAAACCATGGGTGTAGAAAATAAAAGTAGAACATCTTCTACAATTCCATTTGGTTATAAGTTGTCTGAAGATGAAAAAACATACGAACCTGTACAGGAAGAATTAGAATTGTTAGATAAAGCCTTTGAATATGTACGAACTGTAGGTCCAGCTAAAGCATCTCGATGGTTATCTACAGCTTCTGGAAGAAAAATATCTAATCCGGGATTGACAAAACGTATGAACAGAGGATTATACCTATAGAAGACAAAAAGAAAAAACGAGGTAGGCCACCAAAGAAAGAGGGAGAGCCAAAAACTCCTTATAATTGGTCTTCTCGTATGAGAGCCAAACTTGCTACTCAAAAAAAGCTTTCTGCTAAGAAAATACAAGCTGATAAGCTAACAAAGCAGGCTAAAAAAGCTAGAGCAGCATCAAAAAGGGCTCAGGAGGCATCTAAAAAGGTAGATGATGCATTAAAAGGTAGAGGAAAGTCCGTTGTTACTACAGATGATCTAAAACACGTACCTAAAACACTAAGAGATCACCTGAAAGACCATGACGTTGTATTTAGACCGAATGAAGGGCCTCAAACTACCTTTTTAGAGTCTCCAGAAAGGGATATATTATATGGTGGAGCTGCTGGTGGTGGCAAATCTTATGCTTTATTGGCTGATGTTTTAAGAGATGCATCTAATCCTAACCATAGAGGGTTGTTGTTAAGAAGAACACTAGCTGAATTAACAGAGTTAATAGATAAAAGCAGACAAGTATATACAAAAGCATTCCCCGGTGCAGTATTTAAGCAAGCTAAGTCAACATGGGAGTTTCCATCTGGGGCTAAAATATGGTTTTCTTATGTAGATGATGATAGAGATGTAACAAGATACCAAGGACAAGCTTTTAATTGGATAGGAATAGACGAAATAACACAGTATCCTACTCCATACACATGGAATTACTTACGATCTAGACTTAGAACAACAGATCCAGCACTTGGTATGTACATGCGTTGCACAGCAAACCCCGGAGGTGTAGGTGGCTGGTGGGTAAAGAAGATGTATTTAGATCATGCACCACCCGGAGACCCTTTTTGGGCTAGAGATTTTGATAATGGAGAGATATTAAAGTATCCTCCTAGACATACGAAAGCAGGGGAGCCTTTGTTCCTAAGAAAATTTGTTCCTGCAAGATTAACAGACAATCCATACCTGTTTGATGATGGTCAATACGAAGCAATGTTGATGTCATTGCCTGAAGTAGAAAGAAAAAGACTACTTGATGGAGATTGGGATGTAGCCGAAGGTGCAGCCTTTACAGAGTTTAGTAAAAGTATGCATGTTTCTGAGCCATTTGACATTCCAGAGGGTTGGGCAAGAGTAAGATCAGGTGACTATGGCTATAGCAGCCCTTCTTGTATACTTTGGGGTGCAATTGACTGGGATAATAATCTTTGGGTGTATAGAGAACTATATGTTAAAGGATTTACCGGTGAAAGGCTTGGAGATACAATAGCTATGATAGAAAAAGATGATCCACCTATGCAATTAGCTGTTTTAGATGCAAGTTGTTGGAATAGAACAGGTCTAGGACCTAGTATAGCAGAAACAATGATAAAGAGAGGTGTAAGATGGATACCGTCAGACAGAAATCGTATGGCAGGAAAAATAGAAGTACACAGAAGGTTAGCTTGTGATGACTATGGAAATCCTCGTGTTCGTGTTTTTTCCACTTGCAATAATCTTATCAGAACTTTGCCCACGTTGCCTCTGTCTAAGACTAATCCTGAAGACGTTGATACAAAAGCTGATGACCATGCGTATGATGCACTAAGGTATATGGTAATGAGTAGAACTTTAGTAAATGCACACAACACACATAGAATGACAAGACATACACAAAAGTATGAACCACAAGATCAAGTATTTGGATATTAAATATGGTTGAAAAACTTTCAAAAACAAAATCTAGTCCTTTTTTAAATATACCTTTAAGAGATATGTTTAAGCCTTTTATGGCTACAGGAAGACCTAGTTTTAAAAAAACTTTTGAATTGCTTGATAAATCAAAATTAAATATAGATGGTAAAATGCTTAGTATTCTTGATTTAACACCAGAGCAAATAACTGATACTGGAAATGTTAATATAATAAAAAAATTTTTTATTGATTTAAATGGGCCTTTTCAAAAATTAGAACAAGCAAGAACTGGAGATATACCTCTTTTAAGAACAGTACAGTTAGATTTTGATCAAGTTCTTAAAGGTGGTGGTGCATCTATAGGAAAGTCTTGGCTTAAAAATACTATGCAAGCAGATCCTATTACGGGAGGTGGTGGAGGCATTGGAAAAAAGGCTTGGGAAGCTCTTACTTTAGAATCTGCTAAAGGTGGTCAAAGAAAATACAAATTTCCTCCAGATTTTAATTATAAAATATCTCAAGCTATAAATCAAATGGAAGGATCAGCAAAAAATGCAGCTAGTTTAGCTTATTTAGGAGGTTTTAGACCTTCAGATATGGCTAAAATAAGAATAGAGCATATAGATTTTGCTACAGGAGAAATTCTAGCTACTATGACTAAAGCAGGAAGTGTAGAAGGTGTATTAAATCCAGCTTTATTAGATATAGTTAGACAACAAGCAGAGGGTAGAGAAAAAGGATTGTTGTTTGAAGGATTTACTCAATTTGATTCTAAAGGTCAAACTGTGTTTAAAACATCATTTCAAAATGGTATTAATAAAAGTTTAAGAGATGTTTTTGGTGACGAAAAAATTTCATACATAAGCCCAAATACTAAAGAGTTAGTAGAAAAAGATATTGATATTAAAAGTTTAAGACATCATATTGAAGATACTTATAATAAATTAAAAATACCTCCAAAACATCCTGATAGACTTGTTGCAACTTTACGACCAGTATCACAATCTACAAGAGCAGGAGGCCAAGGAGTTGGAGCAGGTTATGGAATAATAACCCAAGCTGGAGATTTTGAAGATGCTGCAAAAATGCAATCAAGGGTATCTTCTGTAATAGCAGCATACAATGGTGAAACTCCTCATACTTGGATGGTAAATGCAGGGTATTCAGATAAAATAATTTCTCCAGACACTAAAACACTTGTAGCTAATCAAAATGATTTAAAAAATAATTTGTTTAAAAACAATTTAATAAAATCTGAAACTGGAGCAAAATTTTATAATGCATTGCCTGTAAGTGAAGGAGCAGCTTTTGTTAAATCTATAGATACATCAGGTATGCAGGCAATTATTAATGAAAGAACTGCTGAAGCAGAACAAAGAGCTTTAAAATTACAAGGTGAAAATATACAGTTAGAAGATAAAAATATTAAAGCAAAAGCAGAAGTTGATAAGAAAAAAATTGATATAGATGAACAGATAAAAGATATAAAAGAAGACAAGGCTTTGCAAAGAAAAATAAATGCTTTATCAGATAAAGAAAAAGCAAGATTTGAAAGATTTAAAACAAAATTTACTGAAGCTGCACCAAAAGATTTATATGAAGCTGTAAAGGGTAAAGGACCGGGCTATACTAAGTTTTTAAAAAATTATACTGGAAAAATAGCAAAAATAGGTGGAGTAGGTGTGGTTGCAGGAACTCTTACTGCTCAATCTTTAAAAGAAGCAAAGACTGAAGAGTTTGGACCTGATGAAGGTGGTATGATAGATAGGTTAGGAAGTGCATTAGGTCTTTCTAGAGAAGATATGGCAAACATGGGGTATAATATTAGACAGGCAACAAATGTACTTTCTAGTGTACCCGGAGTAGTTGGGGCTGTTGGTGCAATTCCTGATGCAGCTGCTACTATTATGATCCCAACACAAGAAGAGAAAGATCTAGGAGCTTCAATGAGATCTGGAGTAAAAAATTGGTGGGAAGAGGCTGGTGAAAAGGCTGAGGCTCAACAGAGAAGAAGAAGCATGGAAAGTGTAATGGATGACGAGACTAACCTTATGCTAGATATGCAGAATAATATTAACAACAACCAATAATAAAGGAGGCAACTATGCCACAAGGAGTATCAGGAGCTTACAAATCAGGCTACATAATGGGTCAGATGAGTAAACAAGGAGCAATGAACGAAGCTAATGAAGGTTCATTACATCGTGAAGGATTAGATTCACACGTAATGGGTGAAAATAGGGGTGAATTTACACAATCTGTAACATCATCTTCTGGTAAAGGTAGTGGGCACACTGCACAGCTAGGAATGATTATGGGTTCTTCAAAAAACACAGACTAATATAATAATAAACAAGGTATAAAAAATGAGTGATCCTGTAGATGTTTCAGATGAACTTAACCCAAACGATGCTCCCGGTCTTTTATCTTTAATACAAGGTAGGCAGAAAGAAGCAGAAGATGGAAGAGAAGTTCATGAAACCCGATGGTTAAAAGCTTATAAAAATTTTAGAGGTATCTATGATAGTACTACACAGTACACATCTACAGAAAAATCTAAAGTATTTATAAAAATAACTAAGACTAAAGTACTGGCAGCTTATGGGCAAATCGTAGATATACTATTTGCAAATAAAAAGTTTCCACTTACTGTAGAGTCTACTCCTGTACCAGAAGGTGTAGCTGAATTTGCTCATTTAAATACTCCATTAGATGAAGCATTGCCTACAGATCCATATGGGTATGCTGGTGATGGAAAAAGTTTACTTCCGGGTGCAATGGAAGCTACAGGAGGTGGTTTAGACTATTTAGGAGGAATAGCCTCTGAATATGAAGGGACTAACATTCGAGAAGGTCGTTCTAAGATGGGGGAACCTCAAATATCTCCTGCTCAAGAAACAGCAAGACGTATGGAAAAAGTTATTCACGATCAATTGACAGGAGCTAATGCTGTTACAACATTACGAAATTCTATTTTTGAGTCAGCTTTGTTAGGAACAGGTATTATAAAAGGACCATTTACTTTTTCTAAAACTATACACAAGTGGAATAAAACAAGTTCTGGTAAAGAATATGCACCTTACACTAAAGATATTCCTAAAATAGAAACTGTATCCTGTTGGGATTTATACCCTGATCCAATGGCTACAAACATGGAAGATTGTGATTATGTTATACAAAGACATAAAATGACAAGAACTCAAGTTCGTAATCTTATGGATATGCCAATGTTTAATCCAGAAGCTATAAATGAAGTTTTATCTGGTGGTGGTAATTACAACGATAAATATTTTGAAAGTGTTATACGTGATGATGACCATTTAGATAGAAGTGCAACAGAACGATTTGAAGTTCTTGAATATTGGGGATGTGTAGATTCTTATTTCATGGAAGAAATAGGCATGGAAGCTCCTGAAGATGATAATTTATCTCAAGTGCAAGTAAATGTTTGGATTTGTGGTAGTCAAATATTACGAGCTGTTATAAATCCATTTACTCCAATGCGTATTCCCTACCAAATATTTCCATATGAAATAAGTCCTTATCAAATATGGGGCATAGGTATACCAGAAAATATGGAAGATGCACAGATGTTAATGAATGGTCATGTACGTATGGCTATAGATAACTTATCTTTAGCAGGAAACCTTGTATTTGATGTAGACGAAACATCTTTAGTACCGGGTCAAAATTATGATATATTTCCCGGT
>TARA_R110002020_G_scaffold45737_3_pt1 | contig 10037 bp, 8 predicted proteins | sample TARA_R110002020 | Tara Oceans TARA_R110002020 (sample SAMEA4396489) | marine metagenome | biome: Westerlies Biome; feature: [MES] marine water layer (ENVO:01000295) within the mesopelagic zone...; material: water (ENVO:00002006), including particulate matter (ENVO:01000060) such...
TTAGATGATGCTAGTTGGTCAGGTTCTAATTTAGATGATGGAGATACAAGTATTCCTATAGGTTCTTTAGGAGATGGTGAAAATGCTTTTTATAGTACAGCACAAAGCTATAATGGGAGTCGCTCTCTTTATTGCAATATGAATGACCAAAATGATGGAGTAAATAATAATACTGCTACATTAGTTTCTGGGGTTACCTATAAAATATCAGCATGGGTATATAAAGTTTCAGGTAATTACGTTGAAATGATAGCAGGCACTTCTAGATTTGCAAGTACGCTTTACAATAAGCAAGAAACTACATTAGGTGTAGCTGATGCTAATGTATGGGAAGAAATAGTTATATATGGAACCTGTGATAGTGATGGAGCAGCAGTTATTCAATTAAGAGCTGGAGATGGTGCAACTGAATGGTATACAGACAATGTGACTGTACGAGCTGTAAACAACAAACATCATGCAACTACTGTGTTTTATGGTGATGAGCAGATAACTGATGATAAAAATCAAATATTTGATGAAGGTACTAGTCTCGCTACTTATGGTTGGGTTGGATATGCAGCCCCTGGAGATACTCCTGCAACAGCGTCAATAACTGGCGATGGAAAATTACAAATAGCAACTAGCCTAGAATCCCCTCAAGAGACTCAAGGTGCGACTTTACCAGTAGCAAATTTAACAGCTCCAGTAGCAGGAAGAACATATAGAATAAAAGCGTATCTAGATGATGTTGGCACAGCTAATGCCGATGCTATATATAAGTTTTCATTTGGAGGCACAGCTGAAACAATTACTGCATCTGATGGAGCTCCTACTGGTGGTGTAATTAATACATCAAATCAAGAATACTATGCAGATGTTGTTGCTGCCAATACAACTGGAGATTTAATTATTTTGATACCATCTGGAGCCAATGATGCTGTTACTACATTTACTATAGATGCAGTATCTGTTAAAGAAGTAGGCACAGCCACAGGCTGGACAGATGCAGACCAACAACTAGATATACCTCAAACAGCATTACAATCTTATAATCAGTTAGCTTGGTTTGATGGACAAAATAGTAATTATGCTACATTAGATAGTACGATTAATACTCTTGACAATGCATGGTCTCTTTCTTTTTGGCTTTTTAATAAAGATACTGGTCAAAGTTTTGATTTTATAATAGGAAGTACAAATAATAAAAATATAACAGTTGATAATAACACTGATAGAAAACTTTATTACAGAGATGGAGATAGTGATTATAATGCTTTATCAGATGCTGTTATCCCTCAAGGAGAATGGGTACATATTGTAATTACTGCTATTGCTGATACAAGTATGACTGCTTATATAAATGGAGAGGCACAAACAACTAGCACAAGTATGACTGCAAGTTCTGTAGCTGATACACAATTAATTGTAGATAGATTTATGTCTGGGTATAATACTTCTTCTTATGAGTCATTAGGTTCTATAACTGAAATATCATATTATGCAAACCGAGCAATAGGTCAAGCTACAATAAATGAATTATACAATAATGGTAAAGCTTTAGATGCTAGGGATTCTTCAGGTGCAAGTTATTTAACTCATTATTGGAGAAATAATGGATTAGCTGAATGGAAAGATTTAAAAGGCAGCAATGATGCTAATACAAATGGTGTTACTGAAACCCTCTTACTCCCAGCAGGAGTAGATGCTTCTAGAGATAATCAAGGTTTCTTAATGAATAGGCAGAAAGATACTAATAGTTTGAATTTTTGTACTAATCTATTAGCAAGTGGTATAGGCGATGGTCCTCATGCAAAAGTAAAACATATTGACCTAGGTACATCTGATTTTTCTGTTTGTTTTTGGATTTATAAAGTTAAAGATTGGACTGACCAATATATTGTTTCTCAAGTTGTAGATGATAATAATAGATGGTATATAAGAGGGAATAACAGTACTTCTGCAGTTTTAAATATATATGCCAAATCAACAGATATTGATAGTGGTAATGATTATGTTATATTAAGCGATAATGATACAGTTGATTTAGATACTAATCAATTAGATAAATGGCTACATGTAGTAGTTACTGTTGATAGGAGCGACACTTCTGCTGGAATACAATGGTATTTAAATGGAAATGCATCAAGCAATAAGGGTGTTAATGCAGGAGAAGTTGGTGTTAGTGTAGGTCAACCAGAAGCATCTTTATCATTAGCAGCTGATGTAACTATAGGATGGAATGAGCAATCAGGTCAGGATGACCATCACTTTGATGGGATGATAGATGATTTATTAATATATAATGATAAACTAGAAGCAACAGAAGTAAAAAGAATTTATAACTCAGGTAAAAGGAGTCACAGATAATGGCACATTATGAAATGTATTTTTGTATACCTAGCAGTGCATACGATAGTGCTGTTGGGACTAAAATTAAAGCACTATATCCAATAGTAGAATCAGTAGCAGAAGATGGTACTGTAACTTATAAGTCAGCACCAACATGGCATGAGATAATCTTTGCAGGTAAAGTAGGTGTTCCAGCTTATTCACATGATAGAGCCTTTTGTATTATTAAGGGTGAATGGTCTATGAAAGAAGGTGTGTTAAGTGAGCTTATTGCATTAGGTGCTAGTAAAGCTTACCCAAACTTTAGTGTATTGACAAGGTCTGAAGCACAGACATTAGCTGGTAGTTCAACCTTTACAGGAGAATAAAATATGCCCAAATTTGGAAAAACATCAAAAAAGAAGTTACAAACTTGTGAAAAAGATTTACAATTATTGTTTAAAGAAGTTGTTAGGAATTTTGATTGCACTATTGTTTGCGGATATAGGGGAGAAAAAGATCAAAACGAAGCCTTCAAAAGAGGTAACAGTAAAGTAAAATATCCCAAAGGTCGTCACAATTCTACTCCAAGTTTTGCTGTTGACGTTGCTCCTTATCCTATTGACTGGACTGATAATGATAGATTTAATTATTTTGCTGGATATGTTATGGGAGTAGCATCACAAATGGGTATTGAATTAATTTGGGGTGGAGACTGGGATGGAGATACTGATTTAAAAGATAATGCATTTGATGATTTAGTTCATTTTGAATTAAAGAAATAATTAGGAGAATATATGTTAGATAGTTTAAAAATTGTAGCAGCAGGAGCTAGTGGAGCAACAGTAACATGGATGGAGTCTCTGCCAGTTATAGTTAGAATAGGTGTAGGGATAGCAACTATAATTTACATAGGGGTAAAAACATATAAAGAATATAAAAAATAAAAATCATGTTGTAAAGAGAGGGATTGTAACGCCTGACAAGCATTTTCCTCTTCATGATCCAGAAGCAATCAGTGTAGTAAAACAAGCAATAGAATTAGTCAAACCTGATGTTTATATTGACTTAGGCGATACAGGTGAGTGGTCTTATTTTAGCACTCATTACTGGAGAGGAAGATCTGCTAAGCCAATGGAAGACTTAATCCCTTTGTTGGATTTAGATGTTAGGGAAGTAAACGCTGGTATGGATTGGATTGATGAATCTTTAGATAAAGCAGGTTGCAAAGAAAGACACTTTGTCCAAGGAAATCATGAGGTATGGTTAGATAAGTTTGTAGAACGATACCCTTATTTAAAGCAATATATGACTGAAAATGCTTTGAGATTAAAAGAACGAGGATATAAGTATCATCCATACAATAGAAAGAAAACTTTAAGAATAGGCAAACTTAGCTTTACTCATGGAAAATACACGTCAAAGTATCATACATATAAACACTTAGAAGCTTATGGTCAAAATATTATGTATGGACATACTCATGACTTGCAAAGACATACTAAAACAGTAGCAGGTGGGACGTTAAGTTCTTGGAGCTTAGGATGCTTAAAAGATATAGAAGCAGATGAAGATTGGCTCAGAGGATTATTAACTAATTGGAATCATGCATTTGCTATTGTTGATTGGTTTAAAGGTGGTGACTTTAAAGTAGAAATTGTAGAAATTATTAAAGGAGTTACAACAGTTTGGGGTAAAACAATAAAAGGATGAAAAGTATTATGATAGATATATTATTTACAATACCTGCAGTTTTTGTCTTAGGAATATTAATTGCTTCTGCTTATAGATGGTACAACGATGAGAAAAAGAAAAAAAAGTAACTCTACATATTATTCAGCTCAAAAGATTAGAGATTACTTTAATTCTGCTGAATGGCGTAAAATGAAAAAGAAAAGTATATAATGGATATATTTAACATAATAGACACTTTTGGAGTTCCTGTTGCTATGAGCATTGCATTTGGATTTTTTATTTGGAAGCAGAATAAATTTATTCAAGATGAGTTGCAAAAAGAGCTAAGAGAATCATTCGGAAGACTTGAAGCTATCCTTATTAAGCTCATAGATGCCCAAAAAGGGATGCAAATCAATCAAGCTGAGATAAAGGCTAAGATTGGAGCAATCATTGAAATTATGGCTAGTTTAAGCGGAAATGGCTTAAAAGAGAAGTTTGTTAAAAAACAAAGAGGTTACGATGATTAGTGTAGTTTCTACTTATTTTGCAGTATTATTAGCTTTTCAGCCAATAGAAGAAATACATAATTGCAATAATCCTAATCTTATAGGCATAGCACCTAACTATGTTTGCGATTGGGAAAAAGATGATTTTATTGTTTTAAAAAATGGAAACAAAATATTAAGACCTGTAAGAAAAGCTGACAATGTGTTTAAATCTTATTATAGGGAAAAGTACTGGAATAAAATAAAAGGAGAAAACTAATGGTAGATATGATTATAACATACCTAAAGTCTAATAAAGAAGAAATTGTAGATGGTATTAACAAAAAAGTTAATATTCCTTTAGTGTCAGAAGCTAAAGAAGAAGACATATTCGATTCTTTATTTGATGCTGTTATGGAAGTGCTTGAATCTGTTCTTAGCAAAAAGAAGTAATGCCTAAAGAGCAGTTATCAATTTCGCGTTTTGAGGGAGGTTTAGTCGATGAAATAGACGATAGGGATCTCCCTGAAAACTCTGTTTCAGAGATATCTAATTTAAGAGTAGATAAGCCAGGTCAATTATCTTTAATTCCAGAATCAGTTGTACATGGAGAGTTTCATGTAGATAACTTTGGAGCATTTGAAGCAGAAGTAACTCCAGGATTTGGAGCTCATGAATGGGCATCAGACATCAAAGTAGATTTGCATTACCGTGCGATAACAGTTGCTACTGGTAATGATGGCAGTGGAGCAGATTCTGCTACTACTATAACAACAAGTGGAACACACTCATTGTCTGTTGGAGATGAGGTAAGAATTGTAGGCTCATATAATAAAGCTTATGATGGTTATTTTAGAGTATTAATTACTGGTACTAATACTTTTGTTATAAATAAAGCCTTTGGTTCAGGTCAGTCTAGTCAAGATATACATGTATTTAAGATTGGATTGGAAAAAGATCATCAGCATCATTTTCTTGCTATACAAGACAATAACAATATTTCTATTTATGATAATCAATCTTTAAATGCGAATGCAATTACTTTAGGTAATGCATTTGGAAATGCTTTAGGAGGGTCTGCTGCAACAGGAGATTCGTCTAATGTTCATACAGACTTTGTTGATGTAGATGGCATTTTAAGAATTTCAGATGGAAACTTTAGCAATAGAAATAATGTTTATCCAAGATGGTATGGCTATATACCTGCAAGGCCAATTGGAGATTATAGCGACCTGAGAGGAACATTAGCTGCTTTTACAGGCTCTAATATAACTGTAAGTAATACTGGAGCAGGAGCAGATGGATTAGCAGTAGGTAAAAACTTTGATGCCGTAGAGTCAAGTGGGGCTGGAGATAATTTAGTATATTCAGATGCGACTACTGCTGACATTGGTGTCCATTTAACAAATGGCAGAAAAGTTAACGTTTCTTTTAATATGATAGAATTTAGCTCTGATTATAGCACTACTGACACAGAGGGTGTTGGACAATATCCTGCAGTATATTTTGGTAATGCGAGTGGTATATTGCCAGATGGAGGAGCAGCTGCTGATGCAGCTGGAACTAATAGAAATAGTGATATATTTATAGCAAAGCCAGGACTGAATCATTTTGAGTTTACTATTAAAAACTCTACTCCTGAAGAAGCATTTTTAATATTCTACAATACTCACAAATGTAGTTATAAAATTCGAGGAGTTCGCATAGTAGGTAATCAACTTGGCGTTAGCTTGGGGGGATTCCCATCAGGGTACTATGACTTACCATCTAATTGTTTTGAACCTGGGAGGTCTGAAATACAATCTTCATTAGAGGTTTTTAATACAGATAAAGGTAATATTATTGGCTATGTTGACAATAGCGCAGGTGCTGGAGATATTGATGCTTATGATACAGATGATAGTGTTCAAGGTCCCGATCCTGATGGTCAAATCGGGGCATTATATATGGCTATTGGAGCAGATAATGAAAGTGGAGATTGGTATGCTTCATCTGACCATAAGTATCTTCAATTTGGAATGACTTGGATATATGATGGTTCTCAAGAATCTCGTATGAATCCTTATAATAATAAAATTGTTAATGGAGCAGCGAAAACTCAAGACTATTATGAGCTTGATAGTGGTGGTGGTGATGAAACTGCTATACAAGCAACAATAGAATTTTGTAGTTGGCCTGCCAATCCTAGAATTACAGGAGCTAGAATATATGTAATAGGATATGGAAAAACAGCAGGTGAAGCACAGCATATAATAGCAGACCCTTTACTACTTGCAACTGTAGACGCTGTTTCTTCTTTGCAAGTTGGAGAACATGGTAGTGTTACATGGTGCGATGGAAGGGTTACACCTATTCTTGCAAGCAATTTTGCTAGGTGGAAAGCTGAACATAATGGATTAAAAGAATTTCCATCTCTTACTTATAAAATTGTAAATGGCTATGATGCTTATGATAATTTAGAAGCGAGATGGTCTCATTCTGTAGTAGTTAATAGAAGACTTTATGCTGCTAATGTTAGGCAAAAAACAGCCTCTACTGCTGATTTAAATATGGGTACTGCGCAAAATACATCTGAATATAAAAACTATCCAGATAGAATATTAAGGTCTCCTGTTAATAAGTTTGATATACTTCCTAGTAGAAGTGAAATTACTGTTGCTTCTAATGATGGTCAAACTATTCAAGCATTAAAAGCATACAAAGGTAAATTACTACAATTTAAAGAAGAAACTATTTACATTATTAATGTTAGTGAAGACTTTGAATATTTAGAAGATCAAATTGAAGGCATAGGAGTTAAGCGACCAGATGCTGTGTGTGATACCGATATTGGAGTAGCATGGACATCACACAAAGGAGTTTATCTTTATGATGGCCAAAAAATTGTTGAATTAACTGATGGTAAGATAGACCAAACAACTTGGTTTGATTTTGTTGGTTGGAATGGTGGTCGTATAGGATATTCTCAAAGAGACCAAGCATTATTAGTATATAGTGATAATACAGATGTTAATTATATTTTTTCAATGAAAAGTCAATCTTGGACAAAAGGAAAGGCTAATATTCCAGATGCTCAACGATTATCTAATGCTGTAAATTGGCATTGGTCTACAGGGATATTTTGGGTAGCTCAAGCAAATAGTAATACTAATGGAGAAAGTATATCAGTTGTTGAGTCTACATCTTATACTCCTGGTACTCCAGCTAGTGCTCAAGTATTATTTAATGGAGGGCAACTTACTACAGGTCATGAGTTTTGGATAAAAGATAGTGGAAATACAGCGAGAGTTATTACAAAATCAATTGGTTCACATTTAAATTCTGCATCTTACAATGCTTCTAGCAAAGCAGATGGACTTGTAGATTTATTTAATGCATATAATGGAGCTTATGGTGTAAATGCAACTTCTTCTTACAGTAACATTGTTTCTCCTGATGGTTATGAAAGTATAAATTTAACAGCAAGAGAATATGGAACTCATATGAATGCAAGTGGCAGTGCTACTGATAATGAACTTGGTGGATTATTTGTAGATGATAATGGATCAGCATCATCTGAATTAGCTTCTAAAGGTGGAATGTCTAATGCTACTATTATACCATTTTCTGGGGGAGTTAATTGCACTCCTCAAGTAGTGAGATACTATGTTAACAGAGCTGGTTCTACTGCTAATAGCGTTGATTATATTTTAGAACTAGTACCATTATTGCCAAGTGGAGATGCTATTCCAGGTGACCTTGGTTCGGAACAAATAATTTATACTACTGCTTCTTCTCCTGATTCAGAAGCTGTTGTAGATGGTCTTATTGCAAACATTCCTCAAGGGTTAGAAGAATATTTTACTTTTGTTAAAGGCCAAGAAGCAGCAACTGATGAGTGGTATTTGCAATTAACTGGAAATTATGTAAATAATACAAGCACAGCTACTCAAAATACATATGGAGCATATAGAGTATATACTTTTGCAGCTTATGTGAAAAATACTGCAATAGAAATGCACAGATGGCATATGGGATATAAAGATGGTTCTAACTCTTCTATGTCTAATGTTCAATACATTAGCAAGGATATTGATTTTGGAGCTCCTGCTGTAAGAAAGAAAGTATATAAATTTTATGTTACTTACAAATCTACTGGAGATACAAACATTCTTCCATTCATGGTCGCTAACGGGCTTGAATACAATAACACTAATAGAAAAACATTTGCTGATAGTACTTATTATACAGATGCAGATGGTTTAAAGTCTACAGCTGGTAAATGGCAAATTGTAGAATTAAAACCAGACAGTACTAGTGATTTTAATAATCTTTACTCTGTAAAATTTGTATTAGACTCTAAAGGTCATGTACCTAAAGATTTTATGATCAATGACGTGACTGTTGTTTATAGAGTAAAAAGTGTCAAATAACGAATTACAAACCAAAGCTAGAAGACCTTATTTTTTTCAAGGCTCTCCACCTATAACTGAAGGTAAAGATGGTGATTTTGCTATTAGTATTACTGAAAAAGGATTGTCTTTATATTGCAAATATAATAACACATGGTATAGAGTCAATGCTTTAGAAACAGCAATTAGTAAGGGTGGTGGTAAGCCAATATCGTTAGAAGATAAAGAGTTTAAATCTGTAAAGGCAACTAGCGTAGTCGGTGATTTGACGGGGAATGCAACTACAGCTACAATAGCAGCTAAGGCAACTAAGTTAAATACTACAGATAATGGCATAGTTAAAACAACTAGTAGCGATGGAACAATAGCATCAGGAGTTCTTGTATCAGGTGATATAGTAAATAATGGAGCTGATACTACAGGTAATGCGGCTACTGCAACATTAGCAGTAAAAGCTACTGGAATTAACACTACTTCTAATGGATTTGTTAAAACTGGCAGTAGCAATGGAACTATTTCTGTAGGAGCTTTAGTTAGTGATGATATACCTGATAATGCAGCAGATACAAGTGGGACTGCAGCAGCAGCAACATTAGCAGCAAAAGCTACTGGTATTAATACAACTAGTAATGGGTTCGTAAAGACTGGTAGTAGTAATGGAACTGTGTCTGTTAGTGCAAATGTAGATTTAGCAAGTGATGTTACAGGTAATCTTCCAAATGGAAATTTAGCTAATGATAGTATTAGTTTAGGTGGTGTAAGTGTAGACTTAGGTTCAAGTGATGATACACCTGCATTTGATTTATCGGATTCTACTAATACTAATCTTGATAGTATCAAATCAGGAACTCAAATAGCTGCTGCCAATGTATCTGATTTTGATACTGAAGTTGGGAACAACACAACAGTTGCTGGGAAAGCTAATTTAGCAGGAGCTTCCTTTACAGGTGATGTAAAATTCCAAACTATTGCAGGTTTTCAACATGTTGCTGAGGAGACAATTAACACTACTGGGGATTTAACTGTTGATTTTAATGACAACAACAAAAGAAGAATAAGATTTTACGCAAACTCTGTTACAATAAATAATTTAAGAATGTATTTTCCTGACCAAGTTTCAGGAAGCTTTATATTAGTAGTTAAAAATAGTGCAGCTTTAGGCTCTGGAGTTACT
>TARA_R110002020_G_scaffold241992_3_pt1 | contig 10035 bp, 11 predicted proteins | sample TARA_R110002020 | Tara Oceans TARA_R110002020 (sample SAMEA4396489) | marine metagenome | biome: Westerlies Biome; feature: [MES] marine water layer (ENVO:01000295) within the mesopelagic zone...; material: water (ENVO:00002006), including particulate matter (ENVO:01000060) such...
TGGATTACTGGCCAGTTTCTTGCCTAAACTTCCATCCTTCTTGACGGCAAATTTTTCGCCACCACCAATCTGTTCTGAAAATCCCTCAAAAGGTTTTTCCCATAAAAATCTATTCAGCCCGGCCTCGCGTAGTTCTTGATAGAACTTGGTTGTCTCAAGGAATTGCGACATCTTGGTAACGGTGCGGGCATAGTTTACATAAGGGTCTTTGTATTCGCCCCATAGTTCACGGATTTCAACTGGAATGTTCTTCCGTTTCTTGACCACATCCAGCACCCGCCCCGAAGATGGGATGGCTTCAAATATGTCGCGCCCCGCCACATTCAACATGGCTTCCATCTCACCAGACAGGCGACGATCCACATAACCATCTATCTGGTGTTTGGCTAGTTCACCAGCTTCCACTTTCTTTTGGGCCTCGGCAATGAGATCGGCTTGTCGTTCGTTGGCTAGGAATTCCTTTGCAACTTCGTACCTCGAACCTTCAACCTTCTTACCCTTTAGAATTTTCTCTTTAAATTTCGGGTTGTCAAAAATCTCATACGACCTGTGAAGATAAACCTCCATGTTGTCGCCAATGGTGGTCTTGAGTTCTCCTGTGACTAGCTTTTGGATTTGTTTGGATAACCCCTTTTTGTGTGTCCGCATCTCGGTCAAGACCTTCTTGATTGGTTTCGGCAAGTCCACCTTCTCGTGCGCCAAGAAGGAGTTCATGCGCTCCATCAAGTCTTCTGGCTTGGGGTTGTCTTTGCCATAGGCTTTTTTCTCGGCGCGATGAAGTTTTGCGCTGACGTTATCTAGATGTTTTAGTTCAGCTAAAATGTTGCCGCCCATTTCGCCCTTGCGGGTATAAACATCCACGGTGAGGCCGCTGGTTGGGTCGGTGAATTTAAGCCGCCCCTTGGAGGTTAGCCATTTCTTGTAAACATTCTTGACGGGGCCAATTGACCTACCAAACCAATCGGGTTCTTCCACCTTCGGCGGCATGGATGAAGTCTTGGTTCCCGCTGGAATTCCCATCTTGGATTCGGCAAGCATCACTGGAACCCGCGCTTCCTCCAGCTTGAGATATTTTCCGACAGATGGTGGGGCTTCTACCGGGGCTTTCATCCCGGCTTTTTCCGAGATGAGCCGGGTTGCCACTGGAACCTTAACGTCTTCAATTCCGAGAAAGTTTTTCCAAGCCTTGCTGTTCTTGAACATCTTCGCCTCGGCAGAGGTGAAAGTGGTCTTGGCCCCTTTCTTAACTAAAGCTCCCGGCTTCATTTCGCCGTTGATGAACTTCACCATTTCTACTTCCGCTGGAGTGCCTTGGTTTTTGTTCACCCGGCTGAATATGACGCGAAGCTGCGGGCCGGTGTATTCGGTTTTGATCTGGTGAGCTAAAAGTTTTTTTAATTCGGGTTGCAGTGTCTTTTGATGAAACGCTTTAATTTTCGCACCGCCGCCTTGAGTGGCGTGGCGTCCAGCCTTGTATGCGAAAAATGTTTGCAACACCCCGCCCGTCAAGGCTTCCGCTGCGGCTTGCGTGTCGCCCGCTTCAACTGCTTCATCAAAAGCCTTCTTTACGTCTGGAAGACCCGACGCCATGTGAACGCTAAACCCGGCTGAAAATATACGACCCAGCAATGGTGCGCCGCCAGATGCTACCATCGCCATCCCGACTAGCGGATTTGTGATCTGTTCCGCTGCACCAAGTATGCCGTGTTGCGTCCCGGCAATCCCTTTGGCCCATTCCTCTGGCACTCCAAATTCCTCTAGGTCTTTGGCGTCGATGCCGACTTTCTTTTTGAGGTCGCCTATGAGGGGGGTGTTAAAAAGTCCCTGCTTGGTAAACTTGTCGGCAAGCGGCTTATACATTACCCCCCGCTGCCCGGTGACGGGATCAGTCCACATAACACCTTCCTCCGCAATCTGCCGCTCTGACGGCCCAATGAACGGAGTCACTTGTTTCCTAAACCAATAGCTGAACTCGTCCCACTTGGAGATTGGGGGCGCGGCATTCAACGCCCCGTATCGCTGCACCTTTTCCTCCATTGTCATGGAGTTGAAGTCTGGCGGGGGGTCGGCTTCTACGGGCTGAATGTCCAGTTCTTCAACTGGCTGAATGTCCAGTTCTTCAACTGGCCGAATGTCCAGTTCTTCAACTGGTTGAACATCTAATTTTTCTGCCATGTTGTTTATTAAGGCAGTGTGTAGCCCGCGTCAAGGGCTTTCTGTTTTTGACTTTCTGGAACAGTTACCCGCATTCCATTTGGGCCAATGAGTTCAATCCGTGGTTCGGTTGCTGGAGTTGTGGCCGCTGGAGTTGTAGCTGAAGTGGTGGAATCTGCCCCATACTTCTTATCCATTTCGTCAATGTTTCCAAGCAACTTTTCTATTTGAGTTTGGATTGGCGTTTTAGCATCGGGATTATACAAATCTGAATTTGGATCAGACCTTGAAAGTTCTGACGCATAGGACATACCAGACATTATCTCGGCAATCTGATCGCCCATCCTGACTTTCAACTGTTCCAAGTCTTTAGGCTGCATCCGCAATTTGCCATCTATGTTTTCTAACATATGGCTAGTTTTACCGAAAGTAACAATTCGTTGTCCCTTACCTAGATCGTGAACCACTGGCTTCATGTCTAGTTCTGTCACTGCCGCATCCGAAGCCGCCTTTATCTTCGTATCAATCCACGGGCGAATTGTTTCTGGATCGAAGTCTTCCTTCAACGCCTCTTGCACTTCTTTACCAAGCGAAGTGTTGTCGGTTGCCCACATTTTCCTCAAGGCGGTTTGGTTTTGTTCAAGAGTTTTACCGGCTTGAGTTTTTTTGTCCAAGGCTTCTAGCTTCTCGGAAGTCAACTTGTCTTGAAGGATAACATTCTTGGCTTCGGCAACGCCCAACATTCCTTGCTGGTATAGGATGTCCGCGATTTGTTTTTCGCCGGTCAAGACACGTTGTTCTTTTTCACCAGCGATGTCTGCGATTGTTGCTGCTTCCAATCTTGCAGTGTCGCGTTCCTTCAAGTCATAAATTTTTTCTTGCAGTTCGTGATCTCGTTGCTTCTGCATCTCATTCCGATCCGTCTGCATCGAGGACACAAGTCCCTTCAACTCACCCATTGACATATCCGAAGCATCGCGCACTTTCTCCCCATATTGAGATAGGTATTCTGATTTCATTGGGTCGGCTTCCTCGCCCTCGGCTGGAAGTTGCCGCGCATATTCGTTGAGTGCCGTTTCCTCCAGTATGTCGCGGGTTTCCTTGTTCTGCCGGTATTTCTCAATACCCGCCGTAAGCCCCTCAATGCCCTTCGCATACTCATCCCCGATACTACCCATCATCTGCACGATGCCGGGTGCTATCGCCGGGCCTCCGCGCCCTTGATATTTACTGAAATAATTAGCCATTTTATCCTCCCCCTCCCCAAATTGATCCCACTGCCCCAAGCCCCGCACCAATCATTGATGCACGATTTTTAGCAGTGGCAGTTCTAGCCGCCAATACTCCTTGGTAATTCTGGTTATAAATATCTCCAGCATACTGGGATTCTGGACTGAACATCGCGCCGGGGTTGAAGCCTTGCGCCTGACCAACCATGCCTCCAGACATCATCGGGTTCATGGAACTTGGTCGGCCTAGAATTGCCATGAATGGATCAGCGGCAGTTGCCTTGTTCACACCAACCATTGACTGCGCGAATCCCTGCCTTTGCTGTCTCCTCGCATTTGCGCCTTGGAGTTGGGCTAACGATTCAATCGCCGCATCCTGACTTCCATAACCCATTCCCCGCGCTGCGCCCCCTGCCCGGCTGGATTGCTGGATTTCCCTTCGCTCCCACGCACTTAAATTGCCACCGGCTTCCAAACCAGCTTGGGCTTGTTGGTTTAACTCGGCCAACAACGCTGCCTGTTCTGGATTCGCTGCATCCATTGCGGCTCGCGCACGGCCTCCATATTTTTCAATCGCCGCGATGTCGCCCCCACGCTGGAGGTCGAGTTGTTCACGATCCATCTCGCCAAGTCGCGCCTGTGAAGTTTCGTACAAGTCCAGCAATTGCGGCGACATCTGCTTTGCGATGTCCATGTCCAGTTGGGCGTATTTGCCACGGAATTGTTTTTCGGCGGCATATAATTCTGGGGCTAGTTTAACCTGTGCGCGGGTCGTTTTAAATATCTCGTCCTCGTAATCGCGAGCTTTCGGGGCTTTAATTGTTGTTCCCATACTTGTTTACCTTTCTCTCATAATCTTTCCACTTATAAATTTTCAATTGCGACCCGTGCCTGTGCCACGCGACGTATTCCATTCTGAACGGGGCGACTTCCAAGAATCGTTTGAGAGCGGCTTTTCCTGACCCAAGCCACACGAACCAAGTATTACAATCCTCAACTGGATAGGTGGTTTTGTGAGTGCATTCCTCTGCAACCTTCGCCTTTGGCATAGGGCGGCCCATGATGAACGCATCGTCGCCGCTCCAGACGTAGGCGTTGTGTAAGTGCCAGACCAGATCACCTTCAAATGTGTTTTCGGAGTCGTTATCATAGGTTGCCTTTGCTTGTTGGATTGGGGTCATCCAATTACAGTTAGTTTAAATTCATCCCCAGCCGATACGCTTGCTCCAGAAGCAATGCCTATTTTAATCGTGTTAGCGTCGTGACTGACTATCGTTAGCATAGCATCCAAATCGACAAACCCATTCGCGGCGGGTTCGGAAACCGCCCCATCCACATCAATAATTGAGACTGTGATAAATTCCGTGTTGCGCCCATGAGTAACCGTTGCTACGTCTCCACTGAACGAAACATGGTCTGAATCGTCAGTTCCCCATATAATTGTCCTAGTGTACTTCCCAGTTCCCTTGGAAGTCACGGCATGGTCGGCATGAGCGGCAGCAACCACTTCCGTTACATAGGTGCTGTTATCCACTTCATAAATAGTTGTTTGCCCATCCTGTTGTGGGGCGCGAACGATGTAGCCGTTTTGGTCGTGGATGAAATTAAAAGCCGTGTCAATGTCTGCCGCCGTGATTTCTGCATTATTGATGACCGTGGTTGTTCCATCAGCAGTAATTGAAATATCTCCGCTCAACCCTACAAGCCCCCAGTTTCCATCAGACTGAACAATGGGAATTTGACCCACCGTTCCTTGAGGCAAGTTAGTCAAGTCCAATCGCAAGTTTTTACTTAACTTGGTCTTGGTGATTGCGCCTTGAACTATGTCTTGGTTTTCAACCATTGTGCGTGTTAATTCCCATGCCGAGGGAGTTTCGGATGTACTGGAACAACAATGTCGTTAATACTCGGATCGCCGGTTTCGGAAAGTCGAATCAAACAGGAATTAGTGGTCGCGGTTTCACCGTAAAAAGTTAGCGTGGTGTTTGCGTTTGTTGCGGTGGCCGCTGTTGTGATGGTGAACGAAGTGACCGATCCCGCTGAATTAACTGTTTCAACCTTACTACCCACTGGAATACCTGTTCCCGACACATACTGGCCAACGGCTATTTTATTGCTGGAATCACAAGTGATCGTTACACTGGTATCAGTAGTATCACAAGTCGCGTCCGTAAAGGGTTCCTCTCCACCGTAGGCATAGTCAACTTTACACCGGAGGTATTGCCCTAAAAATCTGTCTCCGATTCGGGACAATTCAAAGCTGGATTCACCATCGGCAACCGTGTTGGTGATTGTCGCAAGATCAAGCCCGTTTAAATGGGACGCCGAGGCAATGTCCGTTGTGTCCGTGCTGGGGAAGTTAGCCACATTACTGGCTTGCCAAGTAAAAGTCAGGTCAGCAGATTTGTTACAATTGATGTCGAGAGTTGTGGATTCCCCCTTCCACACTATCCGAACTTTTGGAAGATTTTTAATAATTACCAAGGGGGATTTGGTTCCATCGAACGTGTTAGTTAGTCCAGAGATGAACGCTGGATCACGCATGGTGTGAACCGCATTCCCAATAACTAACTCTCGATCAGACATCTTATATTAAGCCGTAGCCGCAAACGCCCCCACTTGATTTCCGCTGAACGCCATTACTGATAATACTGCACTTCCGCTTGCGGGGATCGTGAAAGTCGGAGTCGCCGTGCTATATTTCAACACTGACCACGCCTTGCTTCCAGACCCCGCCGCCAAGGTGAGATCAAGATTTCCACCTGTGCCGTTCGTGACATACAACACGCTGGATTTGAATTCACTGGAAGATGCCGGATGCCCGGTTGGCGTGAGAGTTGTATTGACGTTTATGGCGAGCGTGTGTATTGGCTTACTTACGTCCATATTAACCGAACTCGCGGGAGTGATTTGTTCAAATGTTCCAGAATTCGATATGTTTCCAAGGGTTATGGATTTTAAGTTGTCCGAATCGGAGGCGTCGGCCATTAAAAGTAAATCCCCACTGGCTGCGCTTGTAATTAGCGTGGCTCCCTTCACTACATTGGATGAACCAGAGGCCAGTTTGGCATGAGTAATGGTCGCGTCGGAGGGTGTGATTGTGACATTAGTTCCAGAAACGGCCATTGACCCATTCGTAACCGTGCATTCTGTCGCTACGCTGCTGGCGTTTCCAACAATGACAGACCCGTTGGCCAGTGGTTCTAGTTTGCTAAACTCAATTGCTGCGGCTGCGGCCACATCTGCATTCTCGATGTCGCCCGAAATAGCCACGGTTGGAGCCGCGCCATTGCGTAGCATCGCCCTCGTTACGTTTGTTGAATCGGGATAAGTTTCGCCCGGTGTTACTGCTGCTGTAATTGCCATGATTAAATCCTTTTAGTTACCATTGTTTGACCCGGCAGTGCCGCTGCCTTGATTCCCTTTATTTCGCAAAGCCCCAAATCGTTTGTGACCTTAAACTGAACAAACCTTCCGCGCCCGTTAAACCGCGCCTTTTGCGTGGATTCCTGTTTGGCGTCTGGGTCGAACCCGGTTGTGTTTGGGTTTAGCGCGGTGGACAGGACTGTGCTGTAATCCTGTCTGAATTGCGTCATGTAATCGTCGCCAACGTTGGATTCCACAAAATCTACCTTGTCAAAAGGCTTGTCGTACTTTGTCCGACTGAAATTGATATACTTGGTCGTGCCGTCTTCGTTGGTCAGGACGGAGGAATTTTCAGACACGCCATCAAACTGCGCGGTTAACGTAATTCCAGTGGCTCCAACCACGCCATTTGTGGCAAGTTGAAAATCGGCCTGTGTAAATTGTTTGAAATCTATACTGTTAAACGAGTAGCCACGAGTCACGGCTTCCGTGGAAATGCTTGTTTGCGTGACGTTCCGAGTGCTTGTATTTGTGGTGTCCACGCCTTCGTCTGTGTCACCACTATACATATCGTCATCGTACAAACTTATAAAACCGTCCGTTGTCAGGAAGAGCAGCCGCTCCGCTCCCAAATAACTGAATGTGAACATATCCAGTATTCCGGTTTCAGCCGTCCAAGTGCCGCTTCCCAATACGCAAGTTCTCTCGTTTTTATAGGCGGCAGTCGAACAAGACCCGGCCTTCCCAATCTGGTCGCTCTGGTCGTACCCGCTCCACGCCTTGTTTTTGAAGTCGAACACAAACACGGCGTTATTCTTCGCCGCGCCATCAATGGGAACCGCCAAGTAGTATCGGTTGTTGTGGTATGCGGCCACGGCATTGGTGGCGGCTTTCCAATTGATACGATCAATGAGCGGCTGGATTGCCTCGCTAATAGGCACATCCAAACCCTGCAACTTGCCAGACTCGGACACGGACAAACTTACAACGCCACGCTGGTCGCTCAAATACCAAACGTCCTTACCCACCGTTGTAACGGCTTTCTTTCCAATCAACCCGCTGGTTCTCGTCAATTCATCCAAGTAGGTGTCCACCAGATTCCCATAAATATTGCGAACCGCGTAGACGCTGTGTTCCTTGAAGCAAATTACGGTGGATTGGTCGTACTTGACCAAGGCAACAAGTTTGTCTTCGCTTCCTTGATTGATTCGGAAGTTTGACAACACGGGTTGATAGCGTGTGTAGTTCAAGTAATCTGACACGGCAACCAAGTCCCGGCTGTGTGGAATTAAAAGTCGATTCTGGAAGTATATCCCAGTGTCCGCATTTGGGATTGATTCTGTTCCATCTGTGTCGTTTTCATCAAGGGTTACGTCAGAATTAAATTGTCCGCCGCTAAATGCGGAATCGGGGTTTGGGTTTGTGCTGTTTGTAAAATTGCTGGCCGTGGTAATGTCCGTCTTTCCAGCATCCCCGGCTTGAAACTGGGCAATTACAACTCTCGCACTATTGGCCGTCACCAAAAGCTGCCCGTCGTGGCCATTTGCACTTTCAATTGCCGTCTTGAGGTTTGTGGCAGAAGCAGTTGCGCTACCGCCGTGTAAAAATATTATGTCTGATCCACTTAATGCCCCGGTAGTTCCACTGGCTTTCGCAATGTAAGTTTTAGATGTCTCGTTTGTCGAGATCAACGTGATGGTGCTATCGACCACGGCGGCTGCGCTAAACGAAAATTGAGTGATTGGATTTGTGACTTCGTGGAAACCATCCCCCCGGTTTTCCATAACCAGAGGCGTATTCTTGTCTCCACGGAACATCACAACCACATTAAAGCACTGAACAAACTCCACGTTCTCTGGAATTGTCAGGCCAACTTGAAGTTTCAGAATCTCGTTATTTTCCCGAATACCGTAGATTGTTGTACTTGTTGCAACCAGCAACCAGCTAACTCCGTTGGTGGGGTTGTCGAACCGGCCAACTCCACGGATGTTTGAGAAGGCAGTTAAGGGTTTGCTTTTAAGCGTTCTCGCCGCGCTACCCAAGGAAAACAACGCATCACTCTCATGGTTCCCATTACTGGTGTCGCTGGCTCCAACATTTGTAAGAGTGTCGTTCGCCCAATATACCTTCTTGATACCGCCTCGCGGAGAAACAACCCCATTTCTGAAGCGTATATTTTTAGCCGAAGACACAACCCCGGTGGGTAGTTGCCCCGCGTCCAGACGCGCATTAACCCCGGAAAATCCAGAGTCGCCGTCTATCAATGGGTCGGGTATTGGCATCAGTTTTTCTCTATCTCATACTCCAGTTCAGCAACGGTTCGTAAAGCCTCCCGCGTCCACTCTGGACTCGCATAGGCCGCTTTCCTAAACCCCTCCATCGCCGTCAGCCTCTCCACGTTCTCTAATCGTGGTGTGCTGCACCCGCACCCCATCAATAAGAGCGTCGATGCGGTCAACTTTCGCATCATATCTGTTCTTCGCATTCGCCTCTTTTATCCCGTCTGCGATTTTTAAAAAAAGCCGCTCCAGACTCGGAACGGCTCGGAGCAGTGCAACAATTGCGCTGACAAACCCCATTAGCCGGTTGCTTTCTTCTTCTTAACCGGAAGGACTGTGCTTGCGGCCTCTACTGCGGCTTCCGCTGCATCCTCACTTTTCTTAATGCCGTGACGTAGGAATACCGCCAGCCCAGCCGTTACAACAAGTTGCAACATTTCACCAAGCTCGATGTCGCCCATAAACCACGCGCCCAACGCACCGACAATAGCCGTAACGCTGGCCCACAATGTCTTACTTTTTAACATATTATTTATCCTTTTTTTAACAGTTCTCTAATCTTCAACACAATGTAAATCAAGCTTGCAGCCGAGATCGCCACCTTCAAAATTAAATCCATACTCACCATCCAGTTAGATAAACCAGTGAATGTTGCGACTGCCACCTTGCCGGTGTCCCAATCAAAAAATCCGATCATGGTGTCCTCTTACCCACCGGCTTTTTCCTCAACCATTGGTTCAGCCTTCTCATCAAAGCTGGCCGTGAGCAACCCCATGAAGTGATTTCTGCCACCGTGGGCTTGGTCGAGGTTAAAACTGATCTGTCGAATCTTGTTCTCAAGATCAGCAACGTGGTTAAGTAACACAACCTGTTCTTGCGAAAGGTCTGCTACGTTATGTTCCTCACCGTTTATAACAACGGTCTGTCCTTGTTCTTTTTCTTTTTTAGCCATGCCCAAATTCTATGCCTCCAACGTCTTCACCCGTGCGCTCAACTCCTGCACCGCC
>TARA_R110002020_G_scaffold459728_1_pt1 | contig 10026 bp, 2 predicted proteins | sample TARA_R110002020 | Tara Oceans TARA_R110002020 (sample SAMEA4396489) | marine metagenome | biome: Westerlies Biome; feature: [MES] marine water layer (ENVO:01000295) within the mesopelagic zone...; material: water (ENVO:00002006), including particulate matter (ENVO:01000060) such...
TTTCTCCTTCATAATCGCGGTTTAGACGAGCCGCAAATACATGCGCCTTATCTAAGTTTTCGAGAATTCTGCCAGACCAAATCTGAGGAATAAAATTATCAATAGCCATAGCTATTACTCCTTAAATTCCGTTTTGCAAAACCTTATCGACGACATCTTTTGGAATTTCGGCGATTTCGGATTGCGTCATTTTTGACAATTTCTCAAGATTCAATCCTCGATACGAAGTAGATCCGCCAGCTCTAGATGGTGAAGCTCCATTTTGGGGGTCGGCACTCTTTCTTTTTGAGCGTCGAGCCGAAGAAGTATCTTCATTAGACATGTTATCAATCGCGGCTTCAGCAGCTAAGATTGCATCATTCATTGTTTGGCCGGGCTGCATATTCCAAATATCAGCAGGAAGTAAATTAGGATCTACCCCTTTGCCTTTTGCATAGGCTAATACTTGATTAGATGCAGCTTGTAAAGCCGATTCATCTATAGTTGAACTATTACTTGTATCATTAGATTGTCCAAGTTCTTGCATCAATTCAGATCGTAGCGTTTCACGATCAGAAGCTTTTTCAAGAGCAGCTCGTTGATTATTAAGTTCAGTCATTACATCTTCCGATGCAAAATCCTTTAACCCTAATTCCATTAAACTACGTAACTGATTAAGTTCTTCTCGGATTGCGCCAATATCATCTTGCGATGCCATAGAATTTGTACGATTTTGAAGTTGGTCAAGAGCAGACGTAGCACGACCGAGCATTGGACGTATTTTTTCCAATTCCTCTTTTGTCGCGTATTCAGTCTCAAGAACTTCTACTGTGTCGTCATCCTCAAGAATAAATGTATCCTCAGCAACATCTAGATCGTCGCTGGGAGCATCCATATTACTTTGAGAAATAGGAGCAGTCTCGTTAACCACTTGGTTCTCCTTTCAATGATTGTCTCTTATACCTTATAAAACGTCAACGACTAACCATTTGGCTAGTCTGTTGGCGTTGAGGTCTAATTCGGCCAAGTCTAACTAATGCTTGTCTTAACTCTGGGTTAGATTGCATTAACTGTTGGCGGCCTTTTTGCACAATAGGAATTATTTTTCCATTTATGCGGCTTAAAATAAATGCTAATTGTTGACGTTGAGGGTCTGGATCAGCAAACATATCTTCAATCATTGTGGTAAATCCATCGTAATACATAGGTGTATCATCACCAAGAACTCCTGTTAAAGCTCTTTGAACTATTTCATTTTCATAAACTTCTTGGCCTATGTTGTAGTAATTACTACGGTTAATTAATTCTCGGTCTTTCCATAAAGGTTGAAATGTAGGGTGTATTTTTGCAGGAGATTTATTTTCAATAGCATTAGATTGAGCAGGAGTCCATATTCGGTATAGTTCAGACAATGTTCGGTTAAATTGATTCCAATCAACATGATTAGTGCCTGGAATTGTGGCATCATCCATTGCTGCATAATATTCAGATAATGCACGTTCAATAGGATCGTCGCTTAATGGATTGCTTGTTTGTTGATCAAAAAACTCATCTTGCGTTTTCTTAGCTTTCCATGCACGATAACGAATATCAGTTAATTCAGACAATACTTTTGAAACATCCATAGGTACAACTAACCCATTGAGATTAGGTTCATTGTTACGCCATCGAGTAAAGGCAACAGCTAATGCGTCTTGTTCTTCCATTGCAACATCATCAATCATAATTTTATTTAACTGTGATAACGCTGCTTCATCCCCACGATTAGCGCGTTTTTGTAAAGACTCGATATTTAAATCATCATATAAAGGAAATTCGTTATTAAATAAAGTTTTAGCTTTTCCAGTTAAATCTCGATATTCTGAAACTGGTACACTTTGCATTGCATTAAATTCGTTACGAAATAAAAGCCCTAATTCTTCTTTTTGCTCTACTCCAAGTTCTTCTGCCCATTTAACTACTTGGTAGTTACGACGTTCATTTGGAGTCATTGGAGAAGTTTTCATTCCTAAAAATGCTCCAGCCATAACAAAAGGACTTTCGGCACTAGCTGTTCCCTTAGCTATATCTTCTGCTACATCTCCAATAAAAAACGGAGTATACGATTGTGCAGCCATTCGAGTTGCAGTTTGCATTGTTTGAATAGGATCTAACGGATCAACAATTACTTCATTCCCTGCAAAATCATTCCCCGAAAACACATCCCATGTACGACCAACTAACGGAGACGCTTTTGTTCGTAAAGTCCGCACTGCTGCAGATTTTGGTCCTTCAACCATTCCTGTAACAATTAATGCTAATAAAGAATCATACACACCGAGTAAAGATACATCTCTCCCGCCTAAATTTTTAATTTTTAATGCATTTGTATTAAAGTATGCTTCACCTGTGCGCTCATTAACATTCCATAAATTATATTCAGTAGTTTCTCCACGAGCCTCATTAATAGCAGTAGTTAGCATTGTCGCTGTCATCATAGTAGTAAGCATGTATCTACGCGCTAATTGACCTGTTTCATCAGAACGCAACACTGCGTCACGCACCATTCGTAATTGAGAACGGAAAAATTTAGGTGCAAAAAATGCCATTTGAGCTAACGTTGAAGGCTTATACCCAGAAGCCATTCCTGTTGCGTTATTAATTACTTCCATAGCCTTACGTCTTTGGTCTGGAGTTAAAGGTTCTACTTTTCGGCCATCAGCTTTAGCAATCATACGTTGTATAAAATCACCTTGATCAACTTTTCGCGCCATTATAAAACGCATCATATTTCCTAATTCAGCAAAATGAAAGTTCGACATATTGCGACCTTCACCAAGAGTAGACGCAATCCATTTTGTTACTGCTGTGCGATCCATTAATTTCCCAATCGCACTAAACGCAGGAGTATTACTTTGCAATAAATACTCTGCATTACTTTCAGGGTTAACCCAAACTAAGCCATCATTAATATCTTTTGAAATTTCTGAAGAATTTTCTTTGTACCATTGCACACGCATTTCTGGGTTTCTTATCCAAGAACCTGTAACCATCCACCATGCTCTAGCTGCTGCTATAGGATGTGTACCCATTGCAAATAAACCTTGAATAGTTGTAGCAGATGCATCTAGTGTTGCGCTTGAAGATCTCATTTCAGCATTTAATTTGCCTATAAATTCTCCACTACCACCAAATAATCCTCTACTCGGAGGCTGCATAGCACTTGTAGCTGCAAATTGCTTAGCTACTCCAGGAATAGTTCTTGCTGTTGTATCAAACGAAGAAGCAATTCCTTTCATATCACTTAAACTATCAAGTTGGTTGTAGTGTGAAATTTCAGCATTTAATTGATTTTGAGCGTTAAAGTATTCGCGAATAGCTTCTTGTTTTTCTTTTTCAAGTTCGTCTATTTGTTCATTAAGTACTGTTGTTCTTTCTTCAAAACGTCTTGTAACTTTATCTGCAGCAATTTTACTTTTTGTTAATACTTTTAATTGTTTTTTTATTAATTCACCACTAGTTTTTTCACGTTGATCCATTAATAAAACTGTAATCATTCTGCGAATTCGGTCAGTAGCTTCAGTGCCTTCAAGCTCTGTCGATGCTTTAGCAATTTGATTTTTGCTAACTCGGCGGTTTATTCTTTCTAATTCTCGACCACCGCTTTCTGCTTGACGCATAAGGCGAGCATATTCTTTAACAAGCTTTTCAAGAGAACCGAAAATTCTTTCTCCCCCGTCGTTAACAGGTTGCGCTACTCTTTCTGTCCACCTAGAGCCAAGTAGCATTTCTATTTCATCACCCCATGGCAACCATTCTTCAATTTCTTTATTTAAAATGTCTTGTCTAGTAAATAACTGAAAATCAGGACCGAATTCCCGAACCATAGAGCCTGGAGCTACTTGTTCTTCCATTATTTCTGCATATGTAGTACCTTTTGTTCGCAACACTTCATCTGCATCATCAATTTTATCTGCAGAACGATCTATTGCTTGACGAATTAAACGACGAGTAGAATCTTTTGGAACAAATTCTTTACTAAGCCGCCAGTTTTTTGAAGCCTGAACAAAATCTTCTTCAGTATATTCTCCTGCACGTTGTTTAGTTCTTGGATCGTGTTCTCCAAACTGACGTTTTCTATCACCTGATGAACCACTAACTGGAAATTGATAACTCTGTGGCCTAAAGCGGCCACCCATAGGAAAGTTATACCCCATTTCTTCAAGAATTTCTTGTTCTCGTCGTCGTCGAAATTCAAGATAAGCTGGTGTATTAACGCGGCTTCCACCTTTTGAATTAACGCGCATTGCAGGAGTATATTCAGGACCAATATCTATATTTTCTGTAGGTATATTGCGTACTGGATAATCAGTATGCACTTCAGCACCAGACACACCAAAAACTGACATTTGTTTATCATCAATGTCTTTTTGAACTTTAACAGGAGGGGTTTCGCGTCCCGCATCAATCCATTCATTAAATCCTGTTTGGGAATTTGCAATAGGTTTATACCAAGTAAATTTTCCACCGCGATCAATAAGTATCCAATCATTATTAAGTACTTCAGTATTTGATGGTGGAGTATTTAATCGACGAACTGATCCTCCCTCATAATCTTGACGGTATCTTAGTTCTAAACGCTTTAGATCATCTAACTCCCAAATTAATTTGTTTAATGCTTTAATCCGTTCAGGGTTAGCTTCTATTCGCCTAGCTTCGTCAACAGTATTTTTACTAAATGTTGTTGATATTTCGTCTTTATTTTCTGCCCACACAGTCATAAGAGCACGATATTCTTCGGGATCCATTCGCGCTAATCGCGCTTCTTCAGCAATTCGTTTATTAAAAGCGTTCATCCGTTGCGAATCAATAGATTGTGGAGGCCCTTCTACACCACCTTCTAAAACGTATGAAGGTTGAGTTGGTTCACCCACAGGGATTGAAGCGTTTCTCATTCGCGGACGGCCTGTAGCTGATTGCCAATTTCTATCTAGTAATCCAGGTCTATCTAATAATTCAGGTCGAATACCTAATTCGCTAGCTAATTGCGCAGAACTATTATGGCCTGGATTTTCGGGTGTACCATCGCCTGTGTAATTACGATACGCTCTAAGTTCTTCTTCAGTTGGGTTTTCTGGTTCTACCCACCGATTATTCTCATCAACATATCTGTTTAATAATGAGTTTCTTTCTGCAGCTCTAGTTGCTTGTGCGGCTTGTCTTCTAGGCGAGATATCTAGCGGATGACTTAATCGTGCAGGAAGCTCAAGACCCATGTCAGAAAATCTTTTTAACAATTCTCCTTGTAATTTATAAATTTCCTGAACATGAATTTCTAATTGTTTAACAACTCCAGCTTGTTCTTTCCATTCTTTAGTACCAGATTTAGGAATTCCTCTTTGGTCTATTGCATATTGATCATCAAAAGATTCTTTTGCTAACAATTCCCATTCTTTGTATTGTTCTAATGTAGTAATTTGGTCAAAATCAATAGAATTAAATTTGTCTTGAATAGTTTGCAATGCAGCTTCTGCTTCTTCAGGAGTTCCGTAGAGTAATTTTTGTGGAACTCTTTGTTTGTTTCTTAACTTAACGCCTAAAGCTTGTTGTGCTCGTAGCTGACCAGACAAAATTGCAATTTGCTTAATGTCACGCATAATTGCTTGTTTCATAGTTAATAAATCTTGAGCTGGTACAACTCCTGTATTTCGAGCTGCTTCTTTCATATCTTCAAGATTTTTATATACATTTTTAAGAAGTGGACTTACATTGCGCAAGCTGACAGGGATTTCTTTTTTTCGTATTTGTCTTTGATTTATTTGTTCTTCAATAGCATTAATTCTTCTTGACCATTTTGATGGATTAGAAAGAAGTGCTGGATTTTTTTGCTCAATATATTGAAATGCATTTAGCCCAAACTCACGAATTTTATCGTTAAACCTAGAAGTATTTAATGCCTGTGCTCCTGCTTTGTAGCGAGCAGTTAGTATAAGAGCTAAATTTGTTTGAAATTCTACATTGCCTTGTTCTTTAGCAAGCTCACTTACTAGAAATTGAAATTCATTGTCATTAGCTCCAGGCATTGTAGGAACAGGATTACCATTAGCGTCAACTTTATTAAGCGCACCTAAACGGCCTGAACGTGTTAAAAAACTAGTGTTGTTTAAAATACCAGTAGATCTGCTAATTTCATCTGAAGTAAGCATAATAAAATCACGCGGTACATATACTCCTAATTGAGCAGTTCCATCTGGAGTAGATAACAAATTTGAATGCTCCATTAAATCAAAAAAGTTAACAAATTGACCATCTACTAATTCTTCACCAGCAGCTTCTGATATTTGAGCAGCTTCTGCTAGTGATAATCCTGTAACATTTTTACCAGAGTTTGATAAAGTTTTTTGTTCAGCAGCACGAAGATAGCCTAATTCCCCAAGTAATATTTCACGCAAACCTTCTATTTGTTCATCTGTTAAAAAGCGTTTTCCATTAGCATCAACAGCAAATAAATCGTATACGGGAACATTTTCTAAAAAGCTTCCGTCAGGCAATTCCACTCGTTGTCTTTTTAAAACATCAACAGGAACATTCATTCCTATCATTGGGACATTTGCACCATCTGCTCGTGTAACAGAACCTACAGTAAGAACATCATCTAATCCAGAAGTTAATAATTCGCCTTGAACTGTTTTATAAAATATTGCTGTATGACTATTAATAGACTCATCTACGTTTGCCCAACGTAATGCTACTGCTGCTGCATCAGGATCGTACACTTCACCTAAATGCCCACTAAATAATGATTGCAATTTTGCTTGTATTTTATTTAAAGGCTGAGGTTCAGGAGATTGTAAGTTTTGCCAAAAACGCACGTTTAAACTTTGTCTATTAATTAATTCTTCAGTTCTACCAACTTCATTTCCTGTAATACCAAGCTTTTGCTCAATGTAAGTACCGCGACCTTCATCAAGGTAAAACTTTTCTGGGTAAAGTTGACCTGTTTTATTATCAAGAATAAAACGTTCCCAATGTGCATTCTCTAAACTAACTAATCCTGCTTTAGTTCCAATTCCACGAACAGGCAAACTTAAAACTGTATTGTTTCCTAATGGGTCAAGCCGAACTCTTGCGAATTCATCGTTAAGTATTTTAGTAATGTCTGGCGGCATATTTTTAAGAGTGCCGCTAAAAGGTACTCTTATTGGGCCTGAAAGAGTCTTTGAATCAAATCTTTCTGTGAATTCAAGTACTTCTGTCTCAAATCCCTGTACGTTCCAGAATTCCGCGAGTCTGAGTCCTGAGTTTTCGTCAGAGATGGTTGCGATTTGGTCCCCTGCTTCGATTGCATCGCCAAGCGTCCTGAATTGGTTAGCCGATTGCCTGACTTCTCCAAAGTCGTCGATTCTAAATCTAATTCCTGCATTTCTTCCTGATCCTTGCGCATCTAAATCTCCTATTCGTGTGCCACCTGTATACGCCATAACGACTACATCAGGTTCAAATTCATCAATTGCGGGGTCTATTTTCTTTCTTGCAGCGTCACCATACGCATCTGTATATTTTACATACCCTACAGGCTCAAATCCAAACGCATGTGCAACTCGCAACATTGGACCATCAAATACTGAGATTGTTCTTGCCCCTTGTTCAACGGCTTTAAGCAATAACTTAACTCCTGCACCATATCCAGTAATTCCAAACTGCGTTTCAGGGTCTAAGTCGTTAATACTTTTAACTGATTCTGCCGAACGACGAGCTTCTTTTGTATCTAAATCACCTAATAATTCTACTTTTTGTTGCAATTCTATTTTTGTTGGCGTAGAAGGAATAGCATAAAAACTTATATGTCCATTTGGATCTATTTCAATCCCTCCAGAAACTTTTCCAGTTTCTCTATTTGTCATAAAAAATTGTCTAGATTCATCATCAATACTTCGAGACACATCTTTAACTGGAGGGGCAAGAAGATTGTCTGGTGTACCAGACATTTGCTGCTCAATAAATTCTCTGCCTTGCCTAACTTCTCCTGCTTCTAATTCTGCAGCACTTATTTCAAAATCTTGAGTACCTTGAAATGCTCTAAATTGTTCAAATTCTTCAGGAGTTAATACTTGTCGAATATCTGGTTGTGCGCTTTCATCTATTCGCAATCGAGCTAATCCAGTTCCAGGATCTAAATCAAAAGTATAATTTTGTGTATCTGCACCCACTCTATCTAAGAAATCATCAATACCTTCTGTAAAATCAGAACTCATTTGTACAGATGGATGTCGCACAGCAGCTTTTTGCCGTTTAGCCCATTCGCTACCTAATTTAGCTTGATTAGAAAATGTTTTATATTTTCTAGGTAAGTATGCAAGCGACTTAACTGCAGGATATCCTGCACCTAAACCAACAGTTAAACCTACACCTATTTTTTGCCATGTTGGGGCATCATCACCTAACAAATTTACAGCCGATTCAGAAGCTCCACGTATCATTCCAGCTCCTGCAATTTCTGCTCCCGCACGATACAAAGGACTCCCAGCCCAAGTACCTAACGGTTCGACTGCTTGAAGTGCAAATTTAGCTGTTTTTGGTGCAGCTCTACCTAAAAGAGTTGCCCCAGGCCTAGCAGCACGAGCAGCTAATGTAGCGCCTTTAGCTCCTACACCAATTCCCGGAAGTGCAAATAATAAGTTTGTTGGCCGAGTTGCTTCTTGAAGGGCAACATTTGCAATTTCATCAAAAGGGCCACGCATTTCTGGAACTTTAAAACCTAAACGATCTGAAATAGGAGTGTCTACAACACTTAATGCTGTTCCTAATGCTCTAACTGGAGTAGAACCGCCCACTCTACTCCAAAATCCCGGCGCATTATCGTCAGGACTTTCTAATCTTGGGGTAGGTGACGGTTGCAAAGATACTGGTTTAAATGAAAACTGAGATTCTTCTTCATCTTCAATAACCGTAGGTTGGGTAATACGCCCTGCAGATTGCACACCGCTAGAACCAGAGATAGCTTGCTGGTATTCAAGTGGCGAATAATAACCCGAAGAAGTCATTTAGGCCCCTCTACCTCTAATCATCCCGTCTCGACCTGAGCGTATTGATGACGCTCGTAACCGTGAAGGTCTATTAAACGCTGCTCGCTTAACTCCACCTCGTCCTTGTGCCTGAAATCCAAATGGTGATTGAAATGTTGCAGAAGTAGACCGTGTAGGACGTGAAGCTCTAGGTGGCATTATTGAAGAACCTTGATTAAAGCCTCCAAACCCACTAAATCCACCTGCCATCCCACCCATAGTTGCAGTAGGAGCAGTACGCCTACCACCCCATCGCTCTTGTGATATTCGAGCTAAGTCTCCAAACTCTGGCTTTTGAAACATTCGAGCTGCAGCACTATAGTTTGCTTGTTCATTTGGAGTCATACCCATTAAAGTTTGCATTGTAGGTACAGCCATTTCAGATTGATTACCAAAAAAACGAGCTGTTCCTGGACTTGTTGCCATACTAAATTTAGGTAATGATTGCCCTGCCATAAGAGCACGACCAGCAGCAGATGTAGAATCATACCTGTCCTGATCTATTTCTGCTTGACTAGCAAATGTAGGTAACGCACCTAATTGTGGTGCATCAGTTGAAATTGTTTCACTTGATACGTCTTCTGAAAAATCTGTATTTGCGCCACTCAGCGCGGCAATGTCATCAGGAGTAGCTATACGGTATTCACCTGTAGTAACATCAAGCGCAAGTCTTGCAGGTCGACCATAAGCATCTACTGCATTCCACAATTCTTCAGAAATATTGTTAGGGCGGCCTTCACCAAATCCTTCTCTATTAACATCAACAAGCCCACCTGTAGATGCATATTGCATGGCTAGTGCTTCGTCTGCTGTTGGATCTAAGCCCCAATTTTTAGCAGATCGCATTGCCATTAGGTCAATATCATCTGCACTGGTAAGACCAGATGATGAAAAAGTAGTACCTGTATTTCTTGCAATAACAGCTTGATTAGTTACATCTTCAGCAATTTTGGCTTTTATAACTGCTTGCATTTGAGGGGTTCTGCTCCCATACAATTCCTCA
>TARA_R110002020_G_scaffold304705_1_pt1 | contig 10025 bp, 12 predicted proteins | sample TARA_R110002020 | Tara Oceans TARA_R110002020 (sample SAMEA4396489) | marine metagenome | biome: Westerlies Biome; feature: [MES] marine water layer (ENVO:01000295) within the mesopelagic zone...; material: water (ENVO:00002006), including particulate matter (ENVO:01000060) such...
CGGTTGACGACCCGGTCGCCGATCGAAACCTCGCCCTCGGAGATCGCCTCCAGTCCGGCCACCATCCGCAGCAGCGTGGACTTGCCGCAGCCCGAGGGGCCGACGAGCACGATGAACTCGCCATCGACGATGTCGATCGATACGGAATTCACCGCTTTGACGCCGCCGGCATAAACCTTGGAAACACCGGCTATCGCAATGCTGGCCATGTTACTTCTCCGTCTCTGTAAGGCCGCGGATGAACAGCCGCTGCATGAAAATCACAATCAGGATCGGCGGCAGCATGGCAAGCACCGAACCGGCCATGACGAGCTGCCACTCAATGACGCCATCCTGCACCGTCACCATGCGCTTCATGCCCATCATCAGCGTGTAGTAGCCGGGGTCCGTGGTAACCAGCATCGGCCAGAGATACTGCACCCAGCCATAGATGAAGAGGATGACCGACAGCGCGCCGATATTGGTGCGCGACAGCGGCAGGAGGATATCGCGAAAGAACTTCATCGGGCCGGCCCCATCGACGCGTGCGGCCTCCAGCATCTCGTCCGGCACGGTCATGAAGAACTGGCGGAACAGGAAGGTGGCAGTCGCCGAGGCGATCAGGGGAATGGTGAGCCCGGCCCAGGAGTTCAGCATGCCAAGATCCGCAACGATCTTGTAGGTCGGCATGATGCGCACCTCGACCGGCAACATCAGCGTCACGAAGATGATCCAGAAGGCGAGCTGCCGAAAGGGAAAGCGGAAATAGACGATGGCAAAGGCCGACAGGATCGAAATGGCGATCTTGCCGACGGTAATGACCACGGCCATGATCAAGGAGTTCAGCGCCATGTGCGAATAGTTCGGCAGGCCGTTCGCCGCCGATGCATCGGTCAGGATCCGGCTGTAATTCTCGATGAAGTGGGAGCCAGGCCAGAGCGGGACCGTCTGGCTCATCAGGGTCGATACGTCATGCGTCGAGGCAATCACAGCCACGTAGACAGGCAGTGCCACGATGAGGAAGCCGACGATCAGGAAGGCATGCGTGAGGAAAGTCAGGAACGGGCGATTTTCAACCATGATCGATCCTCAATACTGCACGCGGCGTTCGACGAAGCGGAACTGCACATAGGTCAGAACCATGACGATCATCATCAGGAGCACCGACTGGGCGGACGATGAACCAAGGTTCAGCCCGATATAACCATCCTGGTAAACCTTGTAGACAAGCGTCGTCGTCGCCTGCGCCGGGCCGCCGACGGTCGTCGCATCGATGATCGGGAAGGTGTCGAACATCGTGTAGTTCACGTTGATGATGAACAGGAAGAAGGTGGTGGGCGAAATCAGCGGCAGTGAAATCGTGAAGAAGCGCTTGACCGGCCCGGATCCGTCGATGGCGGCAGCCTCCATCAGCGACTGCGGAACCGACTGCAGGCCTGCCAGGAAAAACAGGAAGTTGTAGGAGATCTGCTTCCAGGCCGCGGCGACGATGATCAGGATCATGGCCTGCGTTCCGTTCAGGTCATGATCCCAGTCGATGCCGAATTGTTCCAGCACGAACGGCATCAGACCGGTCGTGCTGTTGAACAGGAACCACCAGAGGATACCGGCGACGACGGGCGCCACCGCATAGGGCCAGACCAGAAGCGTCGTGTAGACCTTGCCCGTGCGCGTCAGCCGGTCGACGGCTGCGGCGAACGCAAGGCCAAGCACCATGGAGAGGACCGTGACCGAAACCGCGAAAACACCGGTGCGCGACAGCGCCGCCAGATATTCGGGATCGGAGAGCAGGCGCTGATAATGCAGGAGACCGACAAATGCGGTGGAGAGACCGAAGGGATCTTCGCGCTCGAAGGAGGACTTTACCGCCTGCGCCGCGGGCCAGATGAAGAAGACCAGCGTGATGAAAAGTTGGGGCGCGAGGAGCAGACAGGGCAAGAGCCGGTTATCGAAGGTGGTCTTTTTGGTTTCCATGGAGGGCCCCGCCAGAGCTTGCCGAAAAAACGAACGGAGGACCGGTCGAAGCCGGCCCTCCGCACAAGATCAGAAGTGATCAGTTAGCCGCTTCGAATTCGCGCAGCAGCGTGTTGCCACGCTCGACGGCGCTGTCGAGTGCCTGCTTGGCGTCCTTGTTGCCGGCCATCAGCGACTGGAACTCTTCATCCACGATCGTGCGAACCTGGGTGAAGTTGCCGAAGCGCAGGCCCTTGGAGTTTGCCGAAGGCGTGCCGCGGGTGATCTGCTCGATGGCGATGTCGGAGCCCGGGTTCTCGGTGTAATAGCCCTGGCTCTTGCCCAGATCGTAGGCCGCGTTGGTGATCGGCAGATAACCGGTGAACTGATGCCAATCGGCCTGAACTTCCGGCTGCGACAGGTAGGAGAAGAACTTGGCAACGCCGGTGTAAGTCGCCTTGTCCTTGCCGTTCAGAACCCAGAGCGTCGCGCCACCGATAATGGAGTTCTTCGGCTGCTCGATCTCGTCTTCATAGTAGGGAAGCGGAGCAAAGCCCGGGGTAAAGTCCTTGGCATTGTTGATGACGCCTGCACGGCCGGCCGACGAGTTCATCGTGATCGCGCATTCCTGGGCGTAGAACATGGTCGCTGCCTGATCGCCACCGACCGGACCGCCGTACTTGAAGAGGCCTTCATCCTGCCACTTCTTCAGGTTTGCCCAATGCTTGACCTGCAGATCGCCATTGAACTCGAACTCGGAGCCCATGCCGCCAAAGCCGTTTTCGAGCGTGCCGAAGGGCTTGTCATGCAAGGCAGAGAGGTTTTCCGTCTGAACCCAGGTGATCCAGGCAGACGTGAAGCCGCACTTGGCAGCGCCGGAGGAGACGATCTTCTTGGAGAACTCTTCGACTTCCGCCCAGGTCTTCGGGGCAACTTCCGGGTCGAGGCCAGCCTTCTCGAAGACATCCTTGTTGTAGTACATGATTGGCGTCGAGGAGTTGAACGGCAGCGACAGGATATTGCCGCTGGTGTCGGAGTAATAGCCGACAACCGGCGAGAGGAAGGATGCGGTGTCGAAGGCTTCGCCTTCATCGGCCATCAGCTTGTAGACCGGATAGACAGCACCCTCGGCCGCCATCATGGTGCCGGTGCCGACTTCGAAAACCTGCACGATGGCCGGCTGCTGGTTGGCGCGGAACGCAGCGATCGCAGCGGTCAAGGTTTCCGGGTAGGAACCCTTGTAAACCGGCACGACCTTGTAATCGCTCTGGCTCTCGTTGAACTTGGTAGCGATCTCCTCGAGCTTCTTGCCGAGTTCGCCGCCCATTGCGTGCCACCAGGTCACTTCCGTCGCGGCAAGCGACGATGTCGCGGAAAGCGCGACGGCAAGTGCGGCCATAGAAAGTCTGTTGAACATGATCGTGTCCTCTCAACCCGTTAAAGTTCGAGGAGCGGGATAGGCGCAGGTTGTGACAGCGGCTTAACAGTTTTGTGTCAGTTTCATTACACGTTGCACGCCTTTGCAACAACGTCAGGAAATCCGCTCAGAACGCATCCCTGAAGTGCCGCGGCAGGCGACCGGGCAGGACGGCGATCACGTCGTAACGCTGGGAAAGGTGGGCGGCATCGGGGCGCCGCGACAGCCAGATGTCGCTGGCGGCGCGAATACGCTTCTGGGCAGTGGCGCTGACCGCGTCGACCGCCTCCCTTTCGCCAACACGGGCTTTCACCTCGACGAAGACGGCGAGATCGCCCTTGCGCGCGATCAGGTCGATTTCTCCCGATCTCGTCTTGTAGCGGAGTGCGAGGATCCGGTAGCCCTTTAGCAGAAGGAAGACTGCCGCCAGATACTCGGCGACATGACCGCGCCGTTCGGCGCTGCGTCGGCTGCGGTCAGTGACCACCCGCCTCCCCTTTCAGCGCCAGGAGGCGCTGGTAGAGGTCCTTCTTCGAAAGACCGGTCAGCCGCGCGCCCTCGGCCGCGGCCTGGGAGGTCGGCATGGAACTGGCCAGCTCCTTCAAGAGGATATCCACCTCGATTGCGCCCGGAACGTCGTCGAGGTCGGGCGGCGCAATCAGGAGCACGATCTCGCCCTTGACCGGCCGGTCATCGTAGTGCTCGGCCAGTTCACCGAGCGTCCCGCGCCGGAACTCCTCGAAGGTCTTGGTCAGCTCGCGGCAGACGACGGCCCGGCGGGTCGGCCCGAGTACATCCGCGGCCGTTGCCAGACTTGCCCCGATACGGTGGGGGGATTCAAAGATGATCAGCGTCGCCGGGATCTTGGCGAGATCCGCCAGCCGATCGCGCTTGCCCTTGTCCTTGACGGGCAGGAAGCCGGCAAAGAGGAAGGCATCCGACGGCATGCCCGATCCGACCAGTGCGGCCAGTGGCGCCGACGCACCGGGAATGGGGATGACGCGATGCCCCGCCTCGATCGCCATCTGCCCCAGGCGATAGCCCGGATCGGAGACGAGCGGCGTTCCCGCGTCCGAGACGAGCGCCACTGACCGCCCCCCCTCCAGCGCCGCCAGGAGCTTCGGTCCGGCTTCGTCGGCATTGTGTTCGTGATAGGCATAGGGACGGTTGACGATGCCGTAGCGGTCGAGCAGCACGCGAGTCACGCGGGTATCCTCGCAGGCCAGCACATCGGCACCCGCCAGCGTCTCAAGCGCCCGCAGGGTGATGTCGCCGAGGTTGCCGATCGGCGTCGCGACGAGATAAAGACCGGGCTCCAGCGGACGCGCTGGAATGGCCATGTTGGCGATGCGGTAACTGCGCGCCGTGGTTTTCTGGTCTTCGCTCAAGGGCATGCTCGGCAGAATGGAAGTGTCATGACCCTTTATGGGCAAGCCACGGCCCATGAGCAAGGGAAGCAGCCCGGTGTTTTTCCCTGTGGATCGCCGTTGTCCTTCCGAATTTGCGGGACGAGACGGCCTCGCGGCTCTTGCTTTCTGGGCAAATCTTCTGCCATTTTGCGCGTCCACATCTTCCGGCCCTCCGGCCGGCAATTATACGGGCGCCAGCATCCCAAGCGCGCCCCGGTCGAAAGCGGTTAGCGTCATGCGTATTACTCTTGAGCGGTCCAACCTCCTGAAGTCGCTGAACCACGTCCACCGCGTGGTGGAGCGGCGAAACACCATTCCGATCCTGTCGAACGTCCTGATGCGCGCCTCCGGCGCGGACCTGGAACTCAAGGCGACGGATCTGGATCTCGAGATCACCGAGGCGGTCGCCGCCATGGTCGAGCAGCCGGGCGCCACGACGGTGCCGGCCCATCTGCTCTACGAAATCGTGCGCAAGCTTCCCGACGGCTCGGAAGTCCTGCTTGCCACCAATCCCGATGGCGGCTCCATGACCGTCCAGTCGGGCCGTTCGAAGTTCACGCTGCAGTGCCTGCCGGAGACGGACTTCCCGGATCTCACCGCCGGCAGCTTCACGCATACCTTCAAGCTGAAGGCGACCGATCTGAAGATGCTGATTGACCGCACGCAGTTTGCGATCTCGACCGAGGAAACCCGCTACTACCTGAACGGCATCTTCTTCCACACGATCGAAGTGGGCAGCGACCTCAAACTGCGGGCAGTCGCCACCGATGGCCACCGCCTGGCGCGCGCCGATATCGATGCCCCGTCCGGCTCGGAAGGCATGCCCGGCATCATCATTCCGCGCAAGACGGTCGGCGAGCTGCAGAAGCTGGTCGACAACCCCGAGGCGGTCGTGACCATCGAGGTATCCGACGCCAAGATCCGCCTGACGATCGGCTCGGTCGTGATGACGTCGAAGCTGATCGACGGCACGTTTCCCGACTACCAGCGCGTCATTCCGACCAGCAACGACAAAGAGATGCGCGTCGATTGCCAGAGCTTCACCCGTGCCGTCGACCGCGTCTCGACGATTTCCTCGGAACGGGGCCGCGCCGTCAAGCTGGCGCTGTCCGACGGCCAGTTGACGCTGACCGTGAACAACCCGGATTCGGGCAGCGCCACCGAAGAGGTCGCGGTCGGCTATGACAATGATCCGCTGGAGATCGGCTTCAACGCCAAATACCTGCTGGACATCACCGCGCAGCTGTCTGGTGACGACGCGATCTTCATGCTGGCGGATGCCGGCTCACCGACGCTGGTGCGCGACCTGGCCGGGGACGACGCCCTGTACGTGCTGATGCCGATGCGGGTGTAAGAGACAAGAAAGCGGCCGGTTCTCCTGCCGCTTTTTTATTGCGGTTTTCCGGATGCGACATTTCGCCTTGTTTTTGCGTCATGGACTGCCCATAACCTCCAGAGACCGTGGGAGAGGAAGATGGAAATGCGCCTGAAAGAGCGGCTTGGCCGAAAGTTCGACGAGGAGATCCGCTTCTTCAAAGGCTGGATCGACGGGCCCAAGAGCGTCGGGGCGATCCTTCCCACCTCCTCCGTCACCGCGCGGCGGATGGCGAGCGTCATCAACCCCTCGTCCGGCCTTCCGGTCCTGGAACTTGGACCGGGCACCGGCATCATCACCAAGGCCATCCTGGCGCGCGGCATCGCGCCGGAGAACCTCGCCTCCATCGAATTTTCCACCGACTTCTACCAGCATCTGAAGCGCACTTTGCCGGGCGTGAACTTCATCAACGGCGATGCCTTCGATCTCAACGCGACGCTCGGCGACTGGAGGGACCGCAAGTTCGATGCGGTCATCTCCGCCATCCCGATGCTGAGCTTTCCGATGGAGAAGCGCATCGCCTTGCTGGAAGACCTGCTCGACCGAATGCCGCCCGGCCGTCCGGTGGTGCAGATCACCTATGGCGCCGTGTCGCCGATCGATGCGCGCCCGGACCGGTTCCAGATCAAGCACCTCGATTTCGTGGTCCGCAACATTCCGCCGGCGCAGCTCTGGACCTATAGCCGGGGGTAAGCCTTACCGTGTTCGGCCTCTACATCACCCACCCGCAGGTCCACATCGACCCGAATGTTCCGGTTCCGGACTGGGGATTGTCGGATACTGGCCGCCGGCGGACGCTGGAAGCGTCGCAGCAGCCCTGGGCGGCAACGCTGCAGCGGATCATCTCCAGCACCGAGCGCAAGGCGATCGAGACCGCCGAAATCCTGGCGGGCATCCCCGGTCTCGCCGTCGAGACCGTGGCCGAGATGCATGAGAACGACCGGTCCGCGACCGGCTTCCTGCCGCCGCCGGAGTTCGAAAAGGCGGCCGACTGGTTCTTTTCACATCCCGACGAGAGCTTTCGCGGCTGGGAACGGGCGGTCGATGCGCAGGCCCGGATCGTAGGCGCGGTCGAGCACATCCTTCACGATCACGACCCGACGGTGCCGATCGCCTTCGTCGGCCATGGCGGAGTCGGAACGCTTCTCAAGTGCCACCTTGCCGGCCTGCCGATCGGACGCGAGCAGGACCAGCCGGCCGGCGGCGGCAGCCTGTACGCCTTCTCTCTTGCAGACCGTATCCTGACATGCGACTGGATGCCGATGGAAGAGTGGAAGGGATTTGGACATGGACGCGCGTGACCGCCTGATCGTTGGCCTCGACATTCCGACCGTGAGCGAGGCGCGGGCGATCGTCTCCACCCTCGGCGACGACGTCTCCTTCTACAAGATCGGCTACCAGCTCGTCTTTGCCGGAGGCCTGGATTTCGCCCGCGAGCTGATCGATGAGGGCAAGAAGATCTTCCTCGACATGAAGCTGCTCGACATCGACAATACGGTTGCCAAGGGCGTCGAGAACATCGCCAGGATGGGCGTCTCGATGCTGACGCTGCATGCCTATCCAAAGGCGATGCAGGCGGCCGTCGAGGCGGCCAAAGGCTCAGGCCTCACCCTGCTTGGCGTCACGGTGCTGACCTCCATGGACGAAGCGGACCTGCGCGAGGCCGGCTACGACTGCGATCCGCGCAGCCTCGTGCTGCGGCGCGCCGGACAGGCAAGAGAGGCGGGGATGGGTGGCATCGTCTGCTCGGCCGAGGAGGCGGCGGCGGTCCGCCCGATCGTCGGACCGGACATGAACATCGTCACCCCCGGCATCCGCCCAACCGGATCGGACGCCGGTGACCAGAAGCGCGTCATGACCCCGGCAGACGCCCTGCGGGCCGGGTCCAGCCATCTCGTCGTCGGCCGGCCCGTCGTCAAGGCGACGGACCCGAAGGCGGCTGCCCGGGCCATCCTCGCCGAGATGGCGGGCGCGCTCTAACACCGAATTCACCTCAGGAGGAGAGTCACCATGCCGAAGGGTTATTGGATTGCGCGTGTCGATGTTCGCGATGCGGAGCGCTACAAGGACTATGTCGCCACCGCCAAGCCCGCCTTCGAGCGGTTTGGGGCGAACTTCCTCGCCCGCGGCGGCCATTTCACCGAGCTGGAGGGACCAACGCGGGCGCGCAACGTGGTGATCGAGTTCCCCTCGCTGCAGGCCGCCGTCGACTGCTACAACTCGCCCGAATACCAGGCGGCCGCGAAGATTCGCCAGGAAGTCGCCGACGCCGAGATGGTGGTCGTCGAAGGCGTCTGAACAAGCGGTCGGATGCGGCATCAGCACGGCTTCCAGTTCGTTCGTATTTCGTCTAAGAGACCGGTAACAACATCCATCCGAGCTCTTGGAGCAGCGCCATGACCGTATCCAACCTGCCACCCCTCGTCACCGTTTTCGGAGGCTCTGGCTTCGTCGGGAGACATGTGGTGCGCACGCTGGTGAAGCGCGGATACCGCATCCGCGTGGCCGTGCGCCGCCCGGACCTGGCGGGCTTCCTGCTGCCCTACGGCTATGTCGGCCAGATTGCGCTGGTCCAGGCGAACCTGCGCTACCGCCAGTCGATCGACCGTGCGGTCGAGGGCGCCTCGCACGTCGTCAACTGCGTCGGCATCCTGTTTGAGAGCGGCCGCAATTCGTTCGATTCCGTGCAGGATTTCGGCGGACGCGCCGTTGCGGAAGCGGCTCAGGCCGCGGGTGCAAAGCTTGTGCATATCTCGGCCATCGGTGCCGATCTTAATTCCCAGTCCAGCTATGCCCGCAGCAAGGGCCGCGCCGAAGCCGCCATTCTGTCGAATGCTCCAGGCTCCGTGATCCTGCGCCCCTCCATCGTCTTCGGACCGGAGGACAGCTTCTTCAACAAGTTCGCCGCCATGGCGAAGATGTTCCCTGCCCTTCCGCTGATCGGCGGCGGCAAGACGAAATTCCAGCCCGTCTACGTCGAGGATGTGGCGCAGGCGGTGGCGCTTGGCGTTGACGGCACCATCGCCGGCGGCAAGATCTACGAACTGGGCGGACCGGAGGTTCTCACCTTCCGCGAATGCATGGAACTCGTGCTCCACACCATCCGCCGCCAGCGTCCACTCGTCTCGCTGCCGTTTGGCATTGCCTCCATGCTCGGCAGCGTTGCGTCGCTCATTCCGCTTATCACGCCGCCGATCACCAGCGATCAGGTGGCCCTTCTCAGACACGACAACGTCGTTTCCGAGGATGCCATCCGTGACGGACGCACCCTGGAAGGCATGGGCATTCGCCCGACACTGCTGTCATCGGTCGTCCCGTCCTACCTCGTTCAATACCGCCCGCAAGGCCAGTTCACGGACACCGGCAAGGCCGCCTGAGGACAGGTCGCCGCGGCAACCGTCATTCTGAACAAATTCTGAAGCAGCTCCCGATGTGGCACAAAGGCCGCATGCTGAAACTGTCGCGCGTTAACGGCCGGTTCAGCAAGTTCCGCTATTGAAAACACTGCCGTTGGGCCGTAAACGCCTGCAGCGAACACCGCATTCTGATGTCATTGTCTCTTTGAAAGGCATACCTCCATGGGCAAGCCCATCGCACTGTTTTTTGCGTGTGCGGCACTTATGATCTTGGCCGGCTCCTTCGTCGCCCCCGAAACCGGCGCTGCCGGCAACAGCGGCTGCGCTCCGGCCTATGGCATCGACCCCTGCAGCACGGCGTCCATCGCCACCGGTGCTGCCCGGTAGTTTCCAGCAACGTCATCAGAACACCTTTGCCTGGGCACGCTTAATTGCGGCCCAAGTGTGGCTTGCGTATTGATGTTGACGTTCTTTTCCGGAATACTCCTCCTTGGGAGAAGGGCAAAAGCCCGCCCAATTGGGAGGAGAAATCTATG